>Ga0126342_10003571_pt1 | contig 25797 bp, 28 predicted proteins | sample Cyp1metagenome_FD_92528 | JGI IMG/M metagenome (GOLD analysis project Ga0126342, IMG submission 92528) | Coral microbial communities from Lord Howe Island, Old Settlement Bay, Australia - Cyphastrea 1 metagenome | ecosystem: Host-associated > Invertebrates > Cnidaria > Coral ... | reverse complement strand
TCTCTTCTCTGATCTTCTCTCTTCTGCTCTTCTCTTCTCTGACTCTTCCCACCTCTGCTTTTTCATCTGTCCATATTGTCGGAAGTTTGACTTCTAAACTTCCTTCGATTATATGTAATATATATATATATATATTATCGTATAGAATTCAATACATAGAAATGAGACTGTGAATTGGCTGATTCTTGGAGTGCAAAGAAAAACATCAAACATCTAGCGCCTTCTCTTGGACGTGAAAGACCCCACGACAACAAATCGTTGGAGTAAGAGCCCCAAGCGGGATGTCCAGTTTGCGCTCGCACTGCGCCCTGGCAGAAACAGACATATTGATAGCAGGTGGCCTATCCCTTGACATTCTTGAGTATTTCTGGACAGGCTCTGAGTTCACAAATGTCAAGGATGCAACCATTTTGCATTCACTTTGGCCCTCGTTCGACTGAAGACCCTGACAAACCTTCTCGAATGATCACACTAAATACCTGTGATGCTACCGCTGCCGCTGTCTGTCGCTGCCCCCAGCTGTGATTCTAATGATGCTGAAGATATGACTGGAGTTGGCAGGGCTTAGTGATGGCGGTGGCGGCATGTGTCATTTAGCAATGCCTCATGATGTCGGAGATACCTGTGATTCTGCTGATGCTAATCCCCCTAGAGCATCACCTGCAGACATGTTATCAGGTTGCCTTTCCACATGTCAACTTCTTTGCACGCCTTGAGGTAGCGCTACTGTCCACTAGAGGTGTGAACATGTCCAGCCTGCAGATCGAAGTTCTTGGGATACGTGTTGGTTTCAGTACGCGGGTACGTGAGGTAGCCATCCAGGTACAAGCGCTCGGCCATATGCATAGCTTGCTGAGGCCCAAGTCCCAACCTGCACAGATGATGAGGTTTGTTCTGATCCCTGATTCACTGATCACATCCAATTTCTCTGATGATTCATGATGATTTCCTGACGGATGACGGCATGTAAACTCAAAGATTGAAAGGACAGGGCTCCAATTCATGATCAGTACTTTCTTTGTGAACAGTGCCACAATTTGCTGCTCGACCTTGTGCTTGCCATCTTCAGCATAGCCACTGTGTTCAGCGCTTGTGGCCGCGCCATGCGGTCCTCCTTTTGAGTGACATCGGTGACCACTGCTTTCGCTTGGTCCTCCTGGACCACGTTCATGAAGAGACTTGCCACGGGCATGTCAAAGACCTGTCCCCTATCCCATTGCAGTGCTAAGTCCTTGCCACCTTTGGACAGTTGGATATCGATGGTGTAATAACTCTCTGGTTGAAATGCGTTGATTTCATCGCTTCGCCGCACACAGAACCACAAGGTCGGAGTCTGACAGGGACCATAGGACACAAGGTTTGTGTCCAGATCACCATATTTCCCTTGGAAGTACTTCGTCTGAAAGCGCGTGAAAGCGCAGCCAAGCTTCAAATCCATTTCCTGAATGGCAGCAAACATCTAGATCAGAACTTTCAGCAGCGGTACAGATATGGTTCAGGAGGGTCTTTTGAGTGACAATTTTTGCCCTTATTGTTTTCAAACTTTTGGGCTAGCAGCAAAATCCAACCCTCTTCCACACATGCACTAGCTTCACTATTTTTGTCAAGCGTCTGCACGGGCGTCCACAGAATCCGACATGTCTTTGTTCGGGGATCCCAGGTTTGCCATTGCACGTTTGAGATCAACTGGAGCCAATGATGAAAATTGGGCTCTCCAAACTTGTTGCTGTCTGCCTGCACTGGACATATTCGGGAGCGCATTATCCATAACCTGCAAAGGGTTTGCACAACGTGAAGTGAACTGTGGCCAAAGACTTGCTCATGGGAACTCGTAGTGACCCCACTCATAGGAGCCTTGTAAATGCAAGCACAACATGCCAATACTCAACCATCATTGGGAAGATATGAGGCAGCCAACAGCGTATCCTTCAGAGTAGGTGTCTTTTCTTTTGGTGAGACCATCAACCTTCTCTGAACGTTGGAAGGGTTTCCTGATGGAACTTGGATGCAAAAAATGTGTGTCTTTTCAGAACAAGAAGTGATCGTGGTCCCTCTTCACAATCGAACTCAGATCCCTCAGATCCCTCAGATTCTGCCTCATAGCAGATATTCTCTCCCTCGCGATCACAATCGAGCCAAAGCACCAAATATGAGCAGCCTTTGGCCTCAACAGGTACGGATTTCAACGGCTCCAGGTTCGTATTTTGCTAACTTCCAACGCTTTCAGTCGCGTCCTACTTGGTCAGACCCAGCCTCTGTCTGGAAGTGCTTAGGCATCCTTGCAGCAAACCGAGTGGCGAGTGAAATGGAGTGGCATGGAATACTTTCAGCACTTCAATGATCTTCAATGATCTTCAATGATGTTCAATGATCTTCAATGATCTTCAATGATCTTCAATGATCTTCAATGCTGTACCCTTGCAATCATTTCAGCACCCATTGTAAGCTCCATCGTCCTGAGTTTGGGATTGGCTTCCATCTTCACCGTTGGAGCTCCAAAGAGAGTCAAAGGTTCGACTCTGTCCCAGTTGTTGTACTCAGGAGGGAAGTCAATGGAGTAGACGTGACCTTGGGGTCAAGAAGATTTAGGAAGTGCATGCAGTTGCAGTGCATGCTTGAGATTACTTCAGTACATCCTACTTCACCCTTGTTTTCACAGACTCCAACCATGGATCTGCAGCCAAGATTGATCCAAAATGAGCACCTGACCTGCACAGCTGGTGACCTTGAACCACGCGCGCTGGCCATAGAAGTCACCCTCATATTCATGAACTTTGCAAGCAGGTGACACCTTGGTCCAGGAAAAATTGAGCCAATGGCGAAGGGAGGCATCACATTACATAGGGATACACAGGGTTTATATCGGTTTATATGTAATTATAGACATTGACATTCAGCACAACTTCGGAGTGAACCAAGATGAACCAAGACACTCCGCTGCGAGTACTGTATTTACGGTTTGGAGACAAAGCATCGGCCAGCGTCTGTGCAATAGATGGCTTTTCTGCCACCATAAGAACCTCGAACAAAGAAGCTTCGAAGGACGCTTAATAATCTTAATAGTGGTTCTCCATGTTTTCCCTACATACATAATGTTTAAATGTTGATCGCATGGCGACACAGCTACACTATCAGGCCAAAACAGCCAAGTTTGTCGACAAGCAGCACTGACCACCATGACTGCTAGCTGCCATGCTCAAACGAAGAACCGTCCACTGTAAATTCTGTGAGCCAAAATCGTGAAAATTGAACTTGAAGCTGCTTCCAGTGATTGTAGTGCTTCCATTTTGTGCATATTTGATGACCAGGCGGGAAAAGAACAACTCTTGTAAAGATAATTGGTTGGGGATCAAGAAAATCTTGTCTAAATATCACTACCCCGTCAATGACAAGCTGAAGTTCTCTCTAGCCTAGTAGCACGTAATGCATCCAGACTATGTTCCATGCCCACAACGCCACAAGCATCTGGTTTTTTGTATAATATCACGCTCTAAGTAACAAGGTGTGTGCCTGTTGGCATGATTTTCACCAAGAAGTCATGTTTCATGCTGGTTTGATGATACTACAGGAATCTTCCATGTTACCCGGTTAGCTCAAGATTTCTGTTACTTGCTTCAGGGTCATGGCATGTATTTCCAGTGTTTGTTTTTTTGGCCAGCGACCCCCTTCTGCCCTTAGGACATCTCATCACGCGTTTTCCATGTGAAGCACGGCCACTTGATGCACAGAACGGAATTCCGGCATGATTGAATCAGGTGGCGCACGATGCATCGACCACCCATATCTCGAAATGGTTTGGTTGAAGCGCTCCAACTCACCTGTACGATCCTTCAATGCCATGATGATGGCGGTATTTTGTACTGCAAGAGCTTCCAGCAGAAATATGAGTGTCTCGTCGGCAGGCGGTGACAACGCATTGGAATCCACGCACTTCTTCCCTGCATTTCCTGGATATACCAAATCACTACCAAGTATGACATCCCAGGGTCCTTTCGCTTTGATCTTCTCCAGGTCCTCTGCAGAGTTCCAATCAAATACGTCTAGCGAGACAGATCCGGCAAAAGATGCATTGCTTGCCGCAGCCTGAATGTTGACATTGGCACCTTCCAAAACTCTGGGGTTGCCATCTGTTGCACAAACTTCTGCACCCTCAATGGCCAGTGCAATTGCAACAAGTCCAGTTCCTGCACCCAATTCCAAGACTTTCTTGCCGGCCCAGTCCAGGTGACTGCGAATCACATAGTCAGCCAGTACAATGGCTGCCTCCCAAAGAACACCTCCCGTACCAATTCGCTCCTCTTCGCGACGTTGGTGCTGTCGGATTACCACATCTTGGCCATTGGGCAATCGAACCGTGCGTGTCGGCAGCAGCACGGGCAGATGCTTGGTCAATGCGAAAGAAAAAACCGTGACCTCACTGTAGGGATTTGGATGAGGAGGTTGACAACCCAAGGAAATCTCGCCCTGCCACTCAGCTTTACAAAACGGCTCGCCTAAAGCTCGGCTTTCGATTTCAGCAGCCTTGCATTGAATTAGACCATTCTCATCAACATGCATGTCCACCTCAATTTGAACGAAAGACCTGTAAGACGGAATAGGCAGAGGTGCAAGTTCCATCATTCCCAAGAAACGATTACCTTCACAAAAGGGTCGCTCTCCGGCATAAATCTCCAATCGTGGAGAAGCTTGGTCGTCGTGAGTTGTTGTGAAAAGCTTGGTTGTTTGTGCAGGTAGCGTACTTCCACGATGCAGCAATTCTTCACAGACACCATCTGTGACCTTCACGTGAAGAGAAAGTTTCAGTGAAGTTTCGGCTCTTGGTGCATCCTCAATATTCTCCGGCGGAAGTAGAGCTAGCATCTGGGGAATCTCCTGGGACAAAGGCACAAAACTGGGCATTGCTTTTCTGCAAATTATTTAGAAGACCGGATTTGCTGTGAATCATTTCAGGCAGGTTTCACTTTGTGACAAAGCAGCCACAATCAAGAACAGACTGCGCCAAAGTGCACATGGCCGAGGCATGCAAGGCACTAAAGTATTGCTATATTGAGTAAATCCAATGCTTTCGGAAAAGCTAGCTGAGATGGCACCAAAATGGTTTATTTCTATAGGAATACGGAATACATGGTGCTTTCAAAGTGTTCCCTGAACTTGCTACAAGCATGGTGAGTTTTCATGGTAATCGTTCAAGCCATGGTGTTTGCAGCTGCCCCGGGGGCTGTAAATCGCAACCTCGTAATGCTGACGCTCACAGCAAGGAATGGTCAAAACAAACCCAGCAAACTGGAGCTCTACTGTTTGGAATTGAAGAGAGTGTGTGTGGGCAATGATTGCCAATGTTCTTTCCATGTTCAGTGGCTTGATATATGGGCAAACATTTTACTCGTGAACAGCCCATCTCTTGGCGTTGCATAGTTCAAAGCTTTCGAGCCGAAGCAAGAAGCCATTTGCAAGTGGAGGATGACACTTGAGCGCTATGTGGTTTAGTACTCTCAACGCTTTCCAATCTGTGTCAACCACGACTCCAAGTCGGTCTGGACTCTGGAGCCTTGCCTTGCACCCTGCCGCAGGCCCATGCACAGGTCGGAGTTTGTTGAATAATTGAGGTGCTTATTCGGAGAAGCAGTTTCTTTTGCCAAGATCACTCAGCTTGACCGCTCTGTTTGGCGGGTCGGTCCATTATCGCTCGCTTCACACCAGACTTGGCCGCTATGCTTTGTAGTGCAGCACTGTCAGCATTCGATGCGACATGTCATGTTGCGTGTTTGCAGCAAAAAAAAAAAGGTTGGGCTGCAGATTACAGTAGCACCACATAAAACCTTGTTCACAGAAACTCTGGAAATCAGAAGAAAATACTCATGACATTCAAGTCTGACTGGCCAGTTTCTGCTGAGCTATGAAATATACATTGATCGTAACGTAACCCCTTGGGTTTGTTGGTTGTTAAATCATAGTAAATCAAGATATCACTTGTATTTAGGTCTGGACCCATCATTTTTGCTGGCTTCTCCACTCCCCAATTTTGTAGGTAAAATTCTATGCCTCCATTTCCATGCTGCAAGCACTGTTAATGTACACAAATGTAGGCTCTGTTAGTTTACAGAGCCCTTCCGAAGAAGCTTCACCATAGCCAATTCCTGTTGAAAACTGGTGCCCACCTCACAAACCAAACTCAGTCCAGAACAGCCAGCGAACAGCATCTGGAACTTACAAAAACACAAGGGAAAGCAAAGCACGACAATTTCCAGTCCCCTGACCAAAAACCTGAGGGATTCGCGCTGGGAGATGCTGACCCCCGATGTGGAAAAGAAGTGGCCTGGAAATTGATTGGGTCTGAATGTAAGCTACACCAAATTCTGTCATCATCTTTCACTTTAATTGGCCATTTATGGGTATATACCAGACCATTGTTGGACAACCCCACTGCATTGGAGACACCTTGTCAGTTCCATCAATTCCGTGCCTTTGGTGTCAACCGAACGCGGCCTGGAGAACTCTGCAATGTACAGTCTTCTCAATGAACTGATTTAAGGGAAGATCCACGGGAAAACTCCATATTTCCTTTCGGGGTTAACAAAAAATGGCTTCCTGATGCTTCCTGTAAATGTTCCCTCAAACCAATTCTGGGAAGCTCACCATCACCAGGCTGTGCAGTGTGCCTATGGGAACTCCAGGACGTTTGCCCAAGCCATCTGCCCAACTGACCTGTCTCTCACAATATAGTGCTGGGGTGTTGGTTGCATCGGGCTCGTTGGATCGGAGTCTAGGTTGGATGGGCACGGCTGGATCGGAATCTACATTGGTTGGATCATGGCGGTATAGATCAGGACCTTGCGGACTACCCCGACCGTCCCGACCGTCCCGACCATCCCTAAAGAAACCCTAAAGAAACCCTCATCCCGAACATCCCGAACATCGTGACCATTTATTCACGATGTTGATCCAGGATCGTCTTTGACGCTGATTCTACGCACTGATCCGAACGTTTGGATGTTGATTCCGGGCGCTGCTCCGTGACGCTGATTCGACTCGATAGTTTCTGACCCTGAATTTACTCTATAGTGCTGATGCCAGAAGAATCTTCAAGCGGGTGAAACGCCTTACCACTAGCAGCCAAAAATCTTCAGCTGAGGGTTGGTGCAGCAGTTGACGTTGTGGAGACACCTCATATTTCGAGTAGTATATATATATACAATTATATATATATAAATGCATATGCACATATATATACATATATATATATACATAATTATACATATCACATACAGGTCAGCTAAGGCTGCCACTGACTCAGGTGACAACCGGTGTCCTCAACGGTTGCACAGTTCCCAGCATACACCATTTTCTTTTTTTTCGATCAAAGGAACGCGTGCGATAACAAAAGAGCAACACCTGTTTAGCCTTCAGCAAGTTCTCAGGCCAGTGAGAGCAAAGCTACATACCAGCATTAGGTGACACTGATTGAAAATGCACTTGAACTGGAAATTACTTGAGGACGGATCCATGCCAACCCTGAGGCAACCCTGACCGTCCTGTCTGCAACCCACAAGAGGACGGCGCAGCAGTTGATCTGCAAACAATTGGAGCATGATTGCAGGATGGTACGGGACTGCCTCCAAACATCCCCTCAGGCTAAAGCCGAAATCAATGAAGCATGTTATGAAACAAATTATAAGTAGCTTTCAGGTCACCGTCCCATATCTTTCAATGACCCATGGCACAAAACAACATAGACTGGAATGTGCGGCCTAGATGATGAACTGAATGCTGACGGTTTCTGCTGACCTCAGTGGTAAACAATTTTGAGGTCACTGCATGGGAAAATGTGCACTGAGTTCGTGGCTTGCTTGCAGGTGGCTGTAGGGATTGGGCGTCGTACACAGTGGAGCAAACTGGAAGGCACTTCTGATTGTCTGGAGTCTTATCTAAATGGGCCTAAAATGGGGAACCCCAATGACCCCTTGGTTTCTCCATTTACGATGACCAGTTTTGGATGATTTTGGGGTCCACCACGAAACACAGCAGCGACTGCAGCTTCACCTTCATCTCATTTTGATCGATATGGCACTGTCGGTCTTGATTGCAATCCTCGGTGAGGGTGAGGATCATGACCAACTCAACATATGCAAACTAGTGACCAGCAAATGCCCAGTGTGGACAAGCGATGTTAGCTTCCCAGAAATTTCTCGCACCTCTTGGACAGCTGGCTTGATGTGTTGATTTCTAGAACCCCAACCCGAAACTTGTTGTCAGATTGGATCTGACTCTTCAATGCCTTCTACAATTCAGCCGCCTTTCTGCCCCAAAGCCTATTCAATCTAAACTTGTGGAACGATGAGTGAAATCGGGTCTAATAAGCTGTAATCAGCTGCTTAGTGTCTTGACGACATTGATGTTGTAGCTCTGAGCACGTCAGACCTGAGAGCATCGCCACAAGTGAACCGATTGGCGCTTCACGACTCGATCAAAAGCACCAAGGATTTCACCCATGGTTCCAAGGGAGGCGATGCTGGGAACAGCGGAGAATCACTGATGGACCCTCCTTCCAACTCTAAAAATCTGAAGTTTCACTGTGAAACACAGGGAATTCGAAGAATTGGATAGTTGGATTGAGTTCAAAGTCTGGTTTAAACTAAACCTGTTCTCAACTTGTATTTGTTCAGGATTGTTTTCAGTCTGGTCTGCGGTACACTTGAACCCAGTGCTGTCAAAAGTGGATTATGATGCACAAAACCGCCAGTATTGTTCCACCGTTGAATCTTCACACACTAAATTCCTGGAACAATCTCAATATTGTAGTGTAGTCTCCATTCAACGCAAATTCAAAAAGATGTTTAGATACTTCAGCGGCTTCTGCAAGACGAGGTTGAAGACCCAAAGGTCACAAATGTTGATTTTTTGTTGAATTGATCCCGTTCAACGTCCACTCCTTTTTTGCACTCGCTCTGCACCTCCTGTTTCTGATGCAAACAAACGCGAAAAAGGCCCGACCAAATCAGAACAATATTGCATAATTTGTTAAATTTTCCTGCATTACATGTTTTTTAATTGGTTGCCTTGGATCTGCCGGAAACAGGATTTGCTGCGGCTGTACCTCAGGCAGCCTGCACGGCTTCCTTAACAAGGTTTAAAAAAAGATCGGCAGCCGATTGTGAAGAATTGGATGCCAGAGTTCCTCTGGGCCGCTCAAAATAAAAGGCGTTGGCGTTCTGCGGCCACAGTTTCAAGCTACGCCGGCGAAAATTGAAGGCCGCCATCCCGGATTTCTGGGAAAGGCGCCTATTTGTGGGGGGAACCAGCCCTGCCTTGAAACTGGCCCAAATCTAATACATCCATGTATGTATGTATGTATGTATGTATGTATGTATGTATGTATGTGTGTATGTGTGTATGAGTGTATGTGTGTATGTTGGTATGTGTGTATGTGTGTATGTGTGTATGTGTGTATGTGTGTATGTATATGTATATGTAAATGTATATGTATGTGTAAATGTATATGTATATGCGTCGGTGTGTGCGTGTATGTATGTATGCATGCATGCATGTATGTATGTATCATGGCATTCTTGCCATATTATATATATATATGCACATGTTTGTTACACATTATGTAATTTTATTTGCATCCGTATCAAAACATACTTTATGCGTATACATGTTTCATCATCTTCTTATGTTGTGCTATGTTAAATTACATTGCATCATATTACATTGTATTATGTTATGCTACATTCTATACCAGTAGTGCCGCACAAGGCGGTGGCGATAGTTTCAAACATAGGAAGCGACAGGAGAGGTACATTGTGATGCATGATGGCAGAGCGAATCCACTGATGAACTGACAGGTAGTTGGAACTGCGTCTTTGTAGTGGTTGCAAAGGTCACGTCACCCACAACTGCTGGATGTAGCGTGGGCAAAGTGGAATTGCAATTTTAGCTCTAGCTGTAGCGCAGTTGTAGTTGTAGCTGTAGTGTAGTGTAATTAGGGTAGCGTAGTTGTAGCTGTAGTTGTAGTGTAATCTAATTAGTGTAGTGTAGTGTCGTGTAGTGGTAGTTGTAGTTGTAGTTGTAGCGTAATGTAATGTACTTGGTATGGTGTAATTAGTGTAGTGTAGCGCGCTGCAGTGTATTGTAGTATAATACTGTAGCATAGTGTAGTGTACTGTCCTGTAGTGTATCTGGTGTAGCGTACTGTAGCGTAAAGCCTAGTGTAGTGGTAGTGGGAGTGGTAGCTGTACTTGTAGTGTAGTGTAGTGTGAGTAGCGTACTGTCGTGCAGTGTAAGTAGTAACTACGTAGTGTGGTGTAGTGTACTGTAGTGTACTGTAATGTAGTTGTAATTGCAGTTGTAAGTGTGCTTGTAGTATAGTGTAGTGGTAGTGGTAGTGGTGGTTGTAGTTGTGGTGGTAGCAGCAGTAGCAGTAGCAGTAGCAGTAGCAGTAGCAGCAGCAGTAGCAGTAGCAGTAGTAGCAGCAGCAGCAGCAATACCAGCAGCAGCAGTAGTAGTAGTATTTGTTGTTGCTGTTGTTGCTGTTGTTGCTGTTGTGGCTGTTGTGGCTGTTGTGGCTGTTGTGGCTGTTGTTGCTGTTGTTGTTGCTGTACCTGTAGCTGGAGCTGTAGTTGTTGTTGTCTTGTTGTCTTGTTGTCTTGTTGTCGTGTTGTCCTGTTGTCCTGTTGTCCTGTTGTCCTGTTGTCTTGCTGTGAATGCCCAAGTGGTCCGAACATTGTGTTTTTCACGTGTTTACTTCGAAACGGGCTTCACGTCACAACGGCGTGCACTTTTTCGACATCTCGACTGCCAAAAGTGGTTCGAGACCGTTTTTAAGCATTTTGGCTTCGAAATGTGCTTCACGCCACAACGGTCCACTTTTTCAACATCTCAACCAAGACCGGCAGTTTTTAAGCATTTTGACTTCGAAATGTGCTTCACGCCACAAATGCATCCATGTTTTGAACATCTCAACTTCCAAAAGTGCTCCGAACCCGTCGTTTTTTAATGCTTTTGACATCAAAATGTGCTTCGCGCTACATCGGCGCGCGCTGTTTTTAACATCTCAACTTCCGCAAGTGCTCCGAGAATGGTGTGCTTTGTACATTTTGACTTCCAAATGTGCTTCGCGCCACAACGGCGTGCAATTCTGAATCTCATCTCGCCAAATGGCTCCGCACCCGCCACTTTAGCGAGCCTACTTTTCGACCCTCCAGAGCCCCAAAACATTGGAAAACACGTGTTTCGCGACTTTTCTGCGTTTTCGCGCACCTTGATCTTCTTTCTTCTGCCTTTCTCTTCTCTGATCTTCTTTCTTCGTCCCTTCTCTTCTCTGACTCTTCCCACTTCTCCTTCGATTATATTATACTATACCATACTATACTATACGATACTATATTATATTATATTATACTATATCACATTATACTATATCAGATTATATTATGTTTATATTATGTTATGTCATATTGTATAATATTATGTTATATTATACTGTCTTGTGTTATGTTGTGTTGTCTTATGTTATATTGTATTGTATTGTGGTATATGTTATGTTGTATTGTATTGTATTATGTTATCTTATATTGTATTCTGCTATGTTACATTGTATTGTATATATTCTTACACTATATAAATGCGTATATACATACATCTATATCTATGTCTATATACATGCATAAATAAATACTATATATTACACATACACAGCTCCATATATCCCTAATACTTCAGTCGTGACATAGACTACCAAGCTCCAGGGCAGGGTGCTAAAAAGCTGCCGACAAGGCGCGTTTTCTTTGTCTCCAAGATCTATAATTGGACTTTGGCCTACTTGCAAATAAAGATCAGTGGAGATCAGTGGAGATCAGTGGAGATCAGTGGAGATCAGTGGAGATAGAATGCTCAAGATCTGATTATAAGTTACAAGTGCAAATTTGGATTCAGGTGACTGGAAAGAGATTGATAACTTTCTCTGGATTTCTGGATGCGTGCATCTCTTTCATGATCTCTCTCATTCTTTCGAGATAAAAAGAGCTATGCTTGTGTGGGCCAAAGCTTTGAAACAATAATGGCTAGATATCTCTCGCTCTGTGTGAGCTCTACACGTCCTCACCATTGCCACAAGGTGTTAACCTTTGAACAGAACTGCCTCAAGACTCAGAAGTTCAAATGTTCGAGGCCGCTTTGTTCTCAGTTCTTGTGGGAGATGTGGCACTTCCAGCTCTTAGTCAGAATCGCTCTCCAAAGCCTTCGGTTTTCACTGCGGGGCGAAGCACACAGTCTGGCATGCGTTGGAGCTTCTCTACCTCTGCCTCTATGTTTGTTCATTTGTTCATGTATCAGATTTTGCCGCTCTATCTCTGGGGCTTCCAGGATAAAGGTTCAAACTCGAACATCTTTGAGTCTATGAACACACAAAATTGATCCATGTTTCTGTTAAGTCATCCCATTTTGGTGGGAAATCATCGCAGCCACATATGTTGAACAAAAATCCTCCCACCTCACAAAGCTGAGCAAGGTCTCCGTCGCTCCAAGAGCGGCGCATCGACACTTGCGGTAGCTCTTCGTCAATTCGAACTGCCTCAGGGACCAAGGCCCTCGAGGCATACGACTGCGGGAGTCCAATGGTCCAATGCCATTAAGCTCATTAACCTCCAAAATTTGGGATGACTTACCCTTGCAGTTTTTGAAAATCACCCATTTTGGTTTAACAAAAAATGAAATACTGGAGATTACTGGAGGCTGGTAGCTTATGAAATTGATTTACGACATTACAGTATCCAGCTTCTTTGGCAACACCACACCTCCATGAAAGTGCCCTTGATGCGCAGTATGATGTCGTCATCCGAGCTGGCAGCGACACCAGGAGGAGCCTCAATCCATTGTTGACATTCGTGAGTTCATTTTCTGTGGCCTTACGATCCCCATAGCATCTACAGCAAAGATTCTGCATCAATCTATGACAGCTATGAGCTGTACCTTCTCAACTTTAAAAAGCCACAGGCCACATGCCCTCAGGGCCCTCAGCTTCAGGCTGTTTGTTGTCGCTGCAGTCGGTTCACACCTGGCTCATACTAAATCGACTAGATATCGACAGTGCCAGGTCACAGGAGGCCACCCATGGCCACGCCGCTGTTGTAAACATGGCAGAGACTCCTACGACAGAGGTTAAGGCCTGATTCGGGCAGAAATGAATAAATGCCTTCTCAGACAGCGAAGCCTTTCCACATGCGCCAAGTAGCCTCCGACATCTCCCCATCACTTCCAGTCAGAGAACGCTCCACTTCCTGGTCAATTGAATGTGAAGCACCTGGTTTTTTTCGTGCAACTTCACTCACTTGCAAGGGGGCCTGCAAACCAAACTGATTTCCATCCCCCATAAAGTGTGCCTTGGTCAACTCACTATTCATGTTGAGGACCACATTCCCGCATGAATCTCAAGCATGACAGCCAACTCAGTGCACAGCTGTCTCGACATCATCTTCTGCCATCTCTGCCATTTGCATCTCCTCCTGCGAAGTTCATTGCAACAAGACTTTGGATATGAAGTGGCCAACTAGACCTCGGAAGTCAAATGACTCACTTTACCAACCAGAGGCCACATCAATTCCTGGCAATCCTCCAGAGAATATGGGTACATGCCAAAGCCGAAACCGAAGTCTGCTGCCTGCAGGATCATTGATCGTTTCCACTCGTTGTCTAATTAGTTCCTAACCGTGCCAAAAACTAGCTCTATTGCAGCTACACTAGTGTCACACCTTTCTGCTTCTGCTCGTCTCCAGTTTTCACTTCTAAATCTCATAGCCACGCTCTAGCCTTCCCCTTCTGTTCCCTGCCTTCCTAACGGTCTAAGACGGTGAAAAGCCATCCACAAACATTATTGTGTTAGTTATATATATACATATACATATACATATACATATACATATATATATATATACATAGACATATATACATATATACATACATACAATACCATACCATACCATACCATACCATACCATACGATACCATACCATACCATACCATGCATTACATTACATTGCATTGCATTGCATTGCATTGCATTGCATTGCATTACATTACATACATATATATATATATACATGATATCATATGATATCGTGTTCAATTGACTAGCTGGATGTTCTGATGCGTCATCTTCCCGCTTATAGTGTTTTGCAGGTTGTGATGGTTCATGCAGCTATCAAGCGCCTGTCCCAAACCAACACCACACTGCCACTCTCGCCGTGGCCTCTGACAAGTCGAAATCAGCTCCAAACATACCTGCAAGCTAAGCTGTGGAAACGAACAAGAAGCATTGAGCAACAAATGTCGCAGAAATGCACAGCCACAGCAACAACTCTGACTTTCCAAGTTTGATATGACGCAAGGTGTGACCCAAATCACTCTTGGCTTTGGGCCCGTAAAATTCGGATTACTTCGCAGCTCTTCAACTCCGTGTGCATAGCGACAGGAAGCACCTGCCTGCAATGTCTTTGCAAGCTTGGCGCGCTCCAAACACAACCACATAGTCACAAGTCGGCAGAAGATAGTTTTTTATTGCGAGAAAAAAGATTCTTTTAATTCTGAACAAAATATAATACAGCTTCGAGATTAACAAGCCTTTTGGGTCGTTAGACAGTACGCTGTCATCAGAAATCTACTGAAACGAGAATGGGATCATAGAAATGCAAATCAAAAACTCAAAATAATCAAATTTGAGAAAAAATGGCCCGCCTTGCAGCTGCCATTTGCCCACCAGCGGCAAAGCTCCGTCTTAAACACGGTATCGGTCGCTCTGAGCTCGCCATACCTAGTGATTCAGTTCTCCGATCGAACTGCACCGAACTGCACCGAACTGCACCGAACTGCACCGAACTGCACCGAACTGCACCGAACTGCACCGAACTGCACCGAACTGCACCGAACTGCACTGTCAATGAGTCAATGTGAGGGTCGCATGTTTCGGAGAGTAAAAAAAGTCTTGAGACCGTTGAGACCCTCGCCCATGGGCAAACTTGCAGTTCGCATCGTTGCACTTCCGACGGAAAAAATTGTAGCCTGCAGCACACATTCTTCATGAAATTCATGGTCCAAAATGGTGTGAATTTCTTCATGGCTCAACGTTGTGAACCCCTTCTTTGCGCATCTTGGTCTTCGTAAGGCTCCAGCAAAGCTTGGTCTTCGTCAAATCTGGTGCTTTCTGTAGCTCCTGCGGCTATTTAATGACAGTGAAAGGAGGCGGTTCAAGTCGAAAGAGTTCAATCGCTGCTGACTTCCACCAGGTTGTTTTCACTGACAAAATAAATCCACCCATAGCTGTGATGCCCAGAGAGTAATGCGTCAGTCAGCTATTTCAACTGCCACTGCGAACTCTGCAAATAGCTACAAACCAGCTGTGGCCTTTGGCCGGGCTGAGAGAAATAAGAATGGAAAATAATTGGGAAGGCGTCGCAAGTGAGCCCAGCGCGGAGTTGGTGTTTTGTTTTTTACAAGTGCAAAAAAAGAAAACAACGGGTACAGGAATCATTCCATTCATTACCGATCCATTAGTTCATTGGTGCGGAGATACATATAAGGTATAATACTGTAATACATAAACTCTTGATGGAGTCTAAGGTAAACCAACTGCTCAGAGTCGCACCCCTTGAGGATGCAATGAGCGCAAGTACCAGTGAGTTCGCATGGGCAAACTTTCAACCGACATATATATGTTGCTTCTGACAAAGCTACAGTTTGCTCTCTGTTCGGAAGGACAGGGCAACTGGGGAGTCCCCGTCATGGGGAGGGAAAGCACCTGACCTGAAAGTCCTGAAACTCATTGCAATGAATGTGGTAGCTACATGTAGCTACTCAGTGTATGTTTGCTTCTTCTGCTTGCTGATATCGAGGTCAAATGCAGTTCATTGTGCACATGGAATTGCTGAGCTGTTTGCCAGAACTCTGCCTGACTTGACCACTCGGCGTTTCGAAAAACTTAAAATGAGACGTCGAAAGTTTGCAGCACAGGAGTGTTGCCACAGCAGAATACAACCCTTCCAGTCAGCTTGCAATGCATCTTTGACTGCTTGCAGCCGGAAATCGTTTTGAAACAGCATCTTGTGGCTGCTCAGTTCAGTTCATTGGAGGATACAGCATTCTTTGCACTTTTCCTCAGAGCCATGGATGCTTGAAACGAAGCCAGCTGAATGGGACCATTGTGAGCTGAGCTGCTGGGGGGGAAGAGGGTCGCGCCTCAGAGGTTTATCAATGCAGACCATTGGGCTCCACCAGTGGTGGATTTCTGTATCAAAGAATCCGATCTTATCCAATTTTAGGATATAAAATGATATAATTACGTTTGACCCAATTTTGGGATATATGAAAAAGAACTTCTCCAATTTTGGGATATAAAATATATAAATACTCTTGACCCCTACCCACCTGGAACATAGGAAATGGAATGGAAATGGATGCAAAAAGATGGAAATACTGCAGCCATTCTGCAGACTGGTTGTCGGCTCGGATCGCCGTTTGGCTCCAGTCAACTTCCAAAGTGCCAGAGAGTTGGCCTGGCTGAGCATATCCCATAATGATGCCATAATGGCAATGTTGGGAAACTGATCAACCCCTGGATTTTTTGGTGGCACCCTCTTCTCAGACAAATCCATGTGGCTTTTCAACTGATAGATTAGATTCGATAGATTGATAGAGAGGTTACCAGGTTATTCTTTGCCAAGGTGTGACCAGCGACTGCAAGTGCGCCTGTTCCGAAGGTCGAACTCTTGTTGACAATTGCTTTTTGGAAGCCTCAGATCTGGTGCTGTCTTCATCAAGTTCGAAAACAGAATTGCTCAAACCAGAACGTCAACTGCAGCCATGCCAAGCTGCTGTACTGGAAACGCTCTCCATCTACAGTATGAGATGAATCCCAACCGGGAAAGCGAAGTCCAACGCTTCCAAGTTTGTTCTTTTTACTATACCTTGGATCGAAACAAACAGGGCCAAAGAAGTCACAGAAGTTGCATAGTGCAAATGTCTTGGAAATGGGTCAACCTGCAAAATGTTGGCCGAGCTTCAGCACAATCTGTAGCGTACAACCTTGAGTTCAAGCAAAAACCAGCTGCTGTGGAAACACAATTCCAGAAAAACAAAGTTCCCGCGATTCAAGGACAGAACATCCAGATCCAGACCTTCGCAAATTAGTCTGTGTTGCATTGCCAAGACAGATCGTGAGAACTCGCAACTGGTCCCTTGATTTGAGACCAAGCACTTTGCAGCTCTTCCTGGTTCATTGCTGCCGGGCGAATAGTGGGTAAGTCCCGGGACCAAACCAGATCGGTTGATTGCTTGGTCCTTTGGCAGCTTGCTCTGTGACGAGAGGCAGCTGTGACAAAAGTGACAAAAGGCATCAAATTGATCGTAAGAATTCAAGCAAGGCACACCCTCATGTCACTCGTGCCTCAGTCTGTATAGACATCTTTGCATAGGAAAGAAATGACAAGCTCGGCACTGATGGCACTGCACTTCTGGAAAAAATGGAAAACGCCAAGTCAGCGGCACTCCAGAACATCCTCGCGGATGGGCAGAACCAGAAGTACCTGACAATTAGGGTCCCTGAACCAATAAGTTCAATTGTGCCAAGTCTGGCAGGCATTGACCACGACAGCCGAGTCACGGCACGCAGACGTCTGTGCCTACCTGCCAAATGTTCCCAGAACCAACAACAGCCTTTAAGTTGTTCGCCATTCCAAACTCGTGACACTTGACAATGACACATCATGACACATCTCTACAAGTTCACCTTTAAAACCCGTCTGTTGATCCCACACCTGGCAGCGAATGGATCGTGAGGTTCGACACTTTCACCACGGGTGAGACTTCCTGCAATCCGGACTTTCTTTCTGTCTGTCTGTAGTCAAAGGAGAAATGAGAATGAAAATTCCAAATGGCCACAAATTCGGCCACGAAAACAACTAAAACAACCCCTCAAAATCACTCAAGTTCTCCATCTCCTTGGAGAATTCTTGCTGCAGCATTTGACCTGCGAAGACAGCAAGTTCCATTTCACTTTGACGTTCCCTGCAACCCACATTGGCTCAATTGGCTCAGGAACAAAGTATGGGCCAGGAAATTCCAACCTCGTGCAGCGGGGGTTCGCAAATCCTCACTTGTCACAGAGTGGGAGTAATTGGTCAGGGCGGTCAAAAAAAATCAGTGCACTCACTCCTTCGTCAGTAAAATCCCACAAATGAGCAGTTCAGAATTGATAATATGGGAGGTTTCCTAAAATAGGGGGACCCCCTAAATCATCCAACATTTCAGTATTGAACCTATGGTTTTTGGGGATCCCTGTTAGGAAACGTATGATGCCTGGCATGCCTGGCAGAGCCTGGCAGACGAACTCTCAGGCTCTGAGGTTGCGGCAAAATGAGCATACACTGGTTTGTGATCACTGCTGCTGACTTGATCTGCTGATGAGAGCAACCGCTGCTCTGCATTCCCCTGGCCACAAGTGATTATGCAAACTGAGGGTGTAAATATATATATATATGTACATATATATATATATACATATAATGTGTATGTATATATATATATATATATTATAGAACATCATAGAAGAAACTTGATCTTTTGCCGTTCTTTGTTCACTCTTGCTGTCTGCACTTGCTGTCTGCACTTGTTGTCTGCACTTGTTTCTGTCTCAACCTGAAATGCATCCTCCCAATCCGCACACCTCCAAGGCTTCCGTGGACTTCCAAAGAATGCGATCACAGTAGGAGGGAGTGCGCTCCTCAGCGTCAGAACGGAGCAGGCAGGAGCTGCTGCGATCCATGGAGGGCAGTGACGGCAATGAGGGCAGTTACGGCAGTGCCTGTGGGTGGCAGTGACACCTGTGGGCTGCTGCCCAGGCTCCGACTGATGGCTTACACCTTGAATTCGTTCCACCTTGAAGGTTGGTGCGAAATCCATCTGCCCTTCGCTGAAGCCAGCAAATGCCTTCAAACTGAAGCAGACACAAAATCGTGAAGGGAACTATCAAAGTTGCTGCAGCATGTCCCGGCATGTGCAAAATTGGCCAGCCTTTCCGCAGTCTTTGAACTGCCGCAGCTGGTCAAACTTCAAAAGTTCCTGGCCAAAGCTGCGTCGATTGCAGATCATGGACAGGCTTGACACACAACAGGCAAACAACTGCCACCAGCCACCTGAAACTGGCCGTTCTCAATCAGGTCGCTCACGGTCAGGAAATCATCCGGCCGCGAAGTTGCCACAGGTGCCATTGAGTCCTGTGCCCGTCACAATCGACACGCCTCAAAACTGTGCAGTCCTGGACTCGTAGACCTTGCCTTGTGCGCAGCCACGTCACGCTGCTTCCCCAATGCCAGGGCAGGCAGCTCCTGATGGATTCTGATGGGCTGTCACCGGTCAGTTCTGGAAGGCTTTGGAACAGAAATGTTTCCTTAAAGCTATCCACTATACATCATTAAAGTATCGTGTCACATCATGTCACATCATGTCACATGTCGGTCTAGTTTATGGCCATCGTGTTCAAAACATCAGTCCCACATGGTCCCACATGGTCCCACCCCACGCCTGGTCTTTTGACAAGTCCAGGCGATAGTTGAGATCTCCAAACCAGAAGCAATGATCAAACCTGGGTGCTTTGACGATTTTGACGTGTCAGAAAGTTTCTACACAAGGATCAAAGCCACCCACAAGATCCACAAGGATCCACATGCCATCACTTAAGGCCAGAACTGAGTGACGATATCCAAGTCTGGATGGCAAACTGGCCATGTCTCTTGTAGAATCTCCCGGCAATCATTGTTGCGCTTTTCCGCGGCACTCCTCAGACACTGTAGATTCAACATGATTCAACATGGTTCAACTACAGAAAGTGATCACGTACTACAAACTGCCAAAAGTTATGAGTGTGCTTCTGTGATCTTCTGTGTGCATTCTTCACTTCAGTGCTTGGCGACTAAGCTGTGGTCGCGTGAGCAGCCAAATGACAACTCACAAAGCACAGGCTAACCGGTCCAAAATGAAACGTGACGACAAGGCCCCCCTTGTTTCCAACCTCGGGATGTTGTCGCTGCCACTTCTCGATCTACAATACGCTGCTCCTAGACACGTTTCTTGCCACACAAGTTGAAGATCTGCTAAGGTTGTGACGGTACCTGCTAATAGACCGGTGGCAGAATGGGTGTGCTGCACAGAGTGTATCAGCGGACCATCTTGCCAGCTGATTGTGCCATCGCAGTACTCCGTCTTTGCAAAGACGAGTAGGCGCATGTTCATGAGAACTGCCTGCATCCAGGGAAAGGAGCAACACAGAGACCCAAACTCTGGACGCACGGAAAGGGCCCTTTCAAATCCAAATCACATCATAGAATCATATCACATCCCCATATCCCCTGCATTCCCCTGCCCTCCATTTCCTCATTCCATCAACTTCTCACATCGGCCTGCTGGACTCGGGTAAACCCATCACCAAGCCGCTCAGCTAAAATGTCGTCCCAGTGGAACGAAAACGCCTCCTCTCCAACATCTCGGACCTGCTTTTTCCGCCTGTCTGGGCTCTCTGATTTTTGAGACCCAAAAGTATGCAAAGCTTCCTCCACTGCGCCAGACAGCATAGGTAAGGCTGTCTTTCCGCTTCCTTTCAAAGATTTTCTTCGCTTTGCGAACCGTGTTGGAGTGTTTACCCACTCCGACACCCAGTCGTAGCTGCACTCTTGCACACCAACAACGATGATGTCAAAATCACCTCAATTTACAAAGCTTCTGCTGGATGACATGACTGGATGCCGAAGCCATGCTAGTGCAAATGAATAACTGGGGGTTGAAGGAGACTCGGGGAATACCATGAAGAAACGAATCCATCTGCCACATTCCCTTGGTATATTTCGTATGTTTCAGAGATAGCAAGGTGTTTTTCAGCCAAGAAGCCTCCTTCGTTGGGCAACCAACACTGCAGTTCGTCATCAACCGGCTTTGCATCACCCATGTTCCATGTGAAGCACAGAACCTGGCGGCTCCCACCAATTCTTTCAGACTGTGCCGTTGTGCCATGAAAATATGCTGGCCTTTATGTGCTCCCAGGGATCCACATGCTCCGCCAAATCCACCTTGAACCCGCCACAAGTGAGTCACAAGTCACACATGTTTCGGTATGTTTCGGCAGAGTGCTACATTGTTTCAGGATGTTTCTGGAGTTACTAGCAGGGCAGGTCACAGGATTCACAGGAGTGCAAGCAAGCAGCTTTAACATCATTCAAGACTGTGGCCATGAAACAAGCCAGCGGCTCGCCGGCGGGTTTCAAAATGATTTCTGGAAAACCTGGAGCCCTTAGAACGTTTGGTTCGCCTTCTACAAAGGAATACACGTCGAATTCCTGTCACATGTCCGGGAGAATGTGTGATGGATTCTCAAGTTTAGGTAATTACGATTAATTACGCATATGACAGAGTGGAAGCTGTTGTGAACAACTGACGCATGTGAAACCGTGTACGTCATGCCTGTATAGCTTTGCAGCTTTTGAGCCCAGCCGGCTACGCATGATTCCAGCATCTGAAGACTACAACTACAGCAGTGACGCAAACAGTAGCTGACTATGAAAAGGCGAAACACATGAACCTTTCACGGACCTCTTCAGAGTGGGCGAAGGGGCATTGAGTTCCCATGCTGCACTTCTGCTTCTTGTTAAAGACCTGTTGGGATTCCCGTCAAAACGGGCCAGAATTCATCATCGTTTTGGAGCCACTAGTCAACTCGATCAACACAGACTACTACACCCAGAATTTGTACACAAATGTCTGAGCTTCCTGCACAAAGCTTTGTCTTGTGAAACTGCTCCTTGATTTGAGGGGAGAATTTGCTATTGAGCCTGAGTCGTGTCTCAACATCTCTGCCAAGAACACGCGCTCACGTGAATGATAGGAAGGAATCACAGAAACATGATAAATAAACAACTAGGGGTGACTGGGTGTCGACTCCACTCGCTAGTGCAACAAAACAGCTCACAAAGGACTCACAAAGGGCGACAAAGTCTGAGAGCCAGGCATTGCATTGGGATCAGATGACCACTGCGCCGCTGCTGCTGGAAAAACCAAGGGGCCATTGATCAAGTCCTTCACCGGACGCGACGCACAAATTTGATCCGATGGCCGTGATGTATTGCTCACATCCCCGAAAACCATGGAAAACCTGGCACCAAAGCAACTTCATATCAACACAAAAATAAATAAAAATGAAAAAATGAGACATGCTCGGCTCCGCCTCTGCCACTCCAAATGATGTCCAGTAGGCCACGTTGTTCTCTAAACCCTGGACGGGGAAGAAGGTCACAGTTGCCTGGGACTTCAAGCGGTGCAAATCACACACCTCAACTCAGAAAGATCAAAGATCTTCTCAATATTTCTGAACCATAGATGAATTTGGCCAGAAACTGAAAACTTCCGCATACAGCAGAAATGTACCCAGGATGACCCAGGCCTCTCCAGCTTGCTGGAAAAGCTGCTGGCACATCATCCTGAGAAATATAATGTGCCCACGACAAGCAACACAGAAATCTGAGAATGGCAAAGACATCTGCTTTGTGATCTGCAAAATCTGCAAAAAGATTTCTGAGATTTTCTGAGAATCGATCACAAAGCCAGGATCCACAAAGTTGACCACTGCACAATGGCCATATTCTTCTTGCCTGTCAAGCCCAGCCAAGGGCCAAGGCGGCCAAGGGCGTCTGATACCAAGGACGCAATTTCATAGCCACCATGATGCCACCATGATGCCACCATGATGCCACCATGCCTCTCTGGTGGCATGTAGAAGAAATTGTAGGCTAGGCCCCAACCATCCAGCTGGAGCCTTGCAGGTTGCAAGTGTCTGATGTTTGAACCGGTCTTGTCAAGCAATGGAGCAATCCTACTGAAGTCTGTCTTTACAGTACTTCTGTGGCATCTCTTTCAGCCTCAGAGACTGTGCATCATGTTCCTCAGAGATGTCCCCAATCACAACCTCAGGGACACAAAATCTACAAATTTGCAACCATGCGATTTTGACAGTTGTCCCGGATGCCGGCCGTCGTCAACGGCAATGATTGGGATTCTTCTGCCTTCAGGTCTCTGCACGAACAGAAGAAATCTGCGGAAGGCAAAAAAAACAGAATAGAAAATAAAGAACAACTAGCTATATATATATATATAGCATAAACTGTTGCAATTTCACGCCCTTCCAACCTCCTTACGACCCCTTCTGCGTCGCGCTTTCTTGGATGGCACCACAGGATCCATGATCAACGCATAGCTGGAAGCAATCATGGCCTGACATGGCACGCACAGCACAAAGCCAATCTCCAAGATCTCCAAGATTCATGGCCACCATGGCCTGGAATTGTGTCGTCATGGACATGGGGACAAAGTCCGGGGCATCGGCTTTAAATGACCTGAGCAATTGCCAAATTAGAGCAGCAAACCTACTTTGCCAAGAATTGCCAAGTCTCAGATGAGGTCCTTGGGGGTTTTGGGCGTTTTGGGGCCCGACGAAAATGCAGCAGCTGCTGCTGCCTACCAGGTTTGAAAGCAGGTAGAAATATCATACAAACTTCAGGCCACTAGGTAAGCTAGCAGGGTGGATGAAAATGATGAGGAAAGGATGTTGCATCATGTCCATGAATACACTGCCACTGACAATGGTTTCTCATGGTTTCTCAATAAACAACAATCCAGCGCAGCGATGCAAGGGGAGGACGCGGGGGGGGGGTGTACTTCACAAAGAAGATTCACGCGAGTGGAGATTCCAACCCCTGCCGACACCTTGCAAAAGCAAGAGACTTCAGCTAGCCGAAGCTCGTTTTCGTGATAAATACAAGTCACCGTAAGTCACGGTAAGTCACCCGAATCTTCGGAATCTTCCGAGCCTCAACCTCCTCAGGGGACCTGGCAGGTCTCCCGGATCAAACACCACCATGACTTCACACCGACTCAAACTACATCCAACACATCCAACATCCCAATGTCTGACCATCTGCCCATAACTGTCCATATCTGCCCATAACTATCCATAACTGTCCATAACTGTCCATCTGATCAAGTGCAGATCTAAGATCAAAGGGTGCGGGTCCTCCCACCTTGCAGGTCTTCCTGCCACGATGTCAGCAAAATTCCGCACCAAGGCCTCGGAAAGTGGCAAAGTGACACCCAAGTTGAAGCTAACTTAGGGCTATCGGCAGCTACAATAACTGCTATAACATGTTATAGCCCTACCATGATGGAGAAATCTCGCCCCTCGCCTTGGATTCCTCAGATTTGCCGCTCTCTGGATTAACCTCTGGCTCGAGCTGCTCGAGCTCCTCGAGCTGCTCCACAGGCTCGGCTTCGATTTCCAGTTTCGTTGGATCGGAGGATGCAGGTGACTGCACAGGCTTTCCGTCCTGCAAACAAGCAACGGATAAGCAACGAATTCATCGGATTCTCATGGATTCCCATTGATACCACTGAATCATTGAACTGGGGCCAGTTGATCACTTCAAATCAAGCAATGACGACTGGCACAGTGGGGATTGCCTTTGCATCACCCCTAGTGGGGCTCAGAATTCCATCAACGCCAATCTCAAGAGAACACAATGGATACTACCTACACATTCTGAAACTTCAGATTCTGGCCCCGGATTTGAAAGGCCAACAGGTCCTTGGAGTTTGCCAATCGGCGAGACTCAGAAGTGCCAGAACTGCTTTGGGGAAAAGCTTCGGCTTTCTCAGCCTTTTCGGTTTTCTCAGCTTTTTCGGTTTTCTCAACTTTTTCGGCTTTTTCGACTTTTTCGGCTTTTTCGGCTTTAGTTGCTGGCTTGGTAGCACCACTTCCCACTTTCGGCTGTCGCTGTCGCAGTCGCTGTCGCTGCCGCTTTGACAAGGAAGCTTCAGCTGTGGCTTCTGGAGCTTCAGGGACCTCTGGAGCCTGGAGATCTTCTGGATCTTCCTGTGGGTCTGGTTCTTCAGCCGGTTCCTCCAGAATTTTCAGATAAACTTGACACAAGCAAGTCGCCAGAACTTCTACACCTTACTGAACTTGAAAGTATATATATATACATCTTCATATGTTTCTTATGGAAACCCATACTGTAGCCAGTAACCAGCCTGTTCGCTTGGCATTTGCCCGTCATTTGCGCCCAGGAAAACCTGCTCCTCTCCTGCCAAGTTCAAGCTCCCAAAAGCAGGACTTGAAACGGTAGACGCCACAAAAGCGAATGTATCTATGTATGTGCATATGTATATCAATTAATTATGTGGGATGTATGTATGTATGTATATATATACACACACATGAGTAGGGATCACCTGGTTCCCCCCTCCCCCCTGTGGCCTGGGGGGAAAAACAACAATCCTACATGGGGCAGTGTTTGTGCAGCTGTAAGTGCTTGATGTCACAGGGAGTACATGGAGAGGATTTAGGGATTTTACTCTACAGGGAGAATATATGGATATATGCAAGGAGTCGTATATAGGTAGTGATGAGGCAATGTATATACTACATATCAGTATGTAATTGTTAGTTGGTGATTTGTATATATATATATATATGTATGTACATATATATATATATATATATTATATTATATATATTATATATATATATTATATATATATATTATATATATATGTACATATTCACTTCCAAAATGCTGCAAATAGCTTGCAAATGCATATATATATATATATATATATATATACCTGTAGATGATACACATGTATATTGTATGTATGTATGTATATGTATATAATAAACATATGTATTGAAGAACTCTCACGCGTTTTTTGCCT
>Ga0126342_10003570_pt1 | contig 25797 bp, 21 predicted proteins | sample Cyp1metagenome_FD_92528 | JGI IMG/M metagenome (GOLD analysis project Ga0126342, IMG submission 92528) | Coral microbial communities from Lord Howe Island, Old Settlement Bay, Australia - Cyphastrea 1 metagenome | ecosystem: Host-associated > Invertebrates > Cnidaria > Coral ... | reverse complement strand
TTTTAAGCACTGAAACCACTTGACTAATCTGAATAGGTGTCATGATATGTCATGATGATTGACTTGTTGGTCCATCGTGATTTATCATTATTCACCCGATCTGAATGCGTTTGAAACAACTAAGCAGCCATCAAAAGGTAGAGATACTAGAAAGGAACAGACAGAGTTGGGAGGTAAAAAGGCGGAAAGGAGCGAAGCCACCACTCCTCATCAGAAGGGACACCACAACGATGACATGAGCATTCATTCGGGTTCTGAACCATGGGTTTACGCTGGGCGCCATATTTCCAATTATCTGGAAAGCATCTGTTGTTTGACAAGTTCAATGGTCAAACTGGTCACATCCGGTCATTTCGAAGAGTGGCAAGCTCCCCTGGCAAACATGCGCATATCCGATCATATTCACATTTTCAGAAGATAGGCTGAGAACTTCAGCTTTAAAATCTGAATCCATCAAAATCCTACAGCATGTGGATCAGGCACTTTTTTTGTTGTATAATTTTGTGCCATGGGCAGAAGATTCAGCAGAACACAGCAAACCTTTCTGAACTTTAAAAGTTTGGCCGGTGGGTGGCGAATTGGGTGCCACATTTCGTCCCAGATGCTGATCCCAGATGGTCAGATCAATTCAAGCTGAGACGATGAGATTAAGCGGCTTGCGCGGAAGCATTTTCAAATATTTTCATCTCACATTTGAGCACTGTGTTCATAGGACTGCAGATCACTGATGTCTTTGAGATGGAAAACCGAGTTTCTGAGGCGATCATTCGCTATTTCGGGCTATTTCAGCGGAGGTTCCACCTTTGTGACATCCTTAGTTGTCACGATCGAGCCCAGAAGTCTGCTGACGTTGGACCAACACCATGCCGCCACGGTGCAGGAATACTTCCCCTTGTGAGGGCAGGCAGGGCGCCCGGGCCCAGCCCTACATCACAAGGACTCGGTGATTTGAAAAGAGTCACTCTGGTTACTCTGGTTAGGAAGTTTTTCTGGATAAATTTGGTGATTCATTATGATCAGAATGATAACTCATACATACTCAGACTCATACTTTGATTATCAGCATATTTATTTGTGTTTATTACTTTTGTTATCTTTTGTTTATTATTGCTATTATCATTGTTATTACTATTATTATTGGAACTGTCACATGATTTCAGAATTATCATCGTAACTCATATGTTTCTCAGAATAACTCTAACCATTCAGAGCATGGTCAGCTAGACGTTGCTTCAGACTTCTCTGGGTCGGTTGAGCAACGTCGACGAAGACGGGCAACAACCATAGTAACCACTCACGAATCAGACTGGGCGGATACAATTTATAATTATCAGAGGTTTTCCCAGTCAGAGAGAGTTTCCAAATAATCAGTGAACTTGCACAAAAAAAATCACGGGGATTTTCAGAGGCCGCAGGGACCCGGAAGACCATTGATCATGACGCCGGGGGGTCCCAGTTGAAACGGGCGAAACGGGTCACAGGTTGGGGGAGCTGATCATCCAAAGTCCTCATCAATTTCTATAGCAGGATTGTCTCATCAAAACTATTCAAAAATCATACGCGTCATATATCCACGTTTTTTTTTCCAGTTAGAATCTAATAGAATATATAATACGTCAATGTCTCAAAAATACACATCAGTCTGAGCCTCCGGCTTTCATGCTCATGTTGCACTCAGAGTTTATATTGAATCTGAACTCCAGGCCGAAATGTACGGCCTGGATGGAGCAGACCTACAGCACTGTGGACCCGAAGAAGAAGCTGTGGTGCCGTTGAGCTGATTTTTGGGTTGGAAAAGATTGGAACATGTTGGAAAACCTTGGAGTTTTTGAAGAGTTTGATTGTTTGAGAAGTGGATCTGCAACAGAAGAGCTGAATGGAAGTCATTGTTCATATTGTACCGACATTTCGTTGTTTTGAAAGGAATCATTCTATCAAGGCCTGCAAAGCATGAGATTTCAAGGATTTCACCAGTAGGGCACCAGATCTATGTTAGACGGGCGGCATCCGTGGCATCCCTCACCTGTCAGATTTGGGCCGATGGAACCCGCTCTCACGGCTTGGCAGGGGTGAAGTGCTCAGACCTGGATTTTCCGGTGATTTCTTGGGATTCTGCGGCCATTTGCTGAAAATAGATCACAACAAAGATATTGGAAATTCCAGGGATATTTCGACTGCAGCTCTGCAGCTGACCTTTGTTGAAACAGGGAAGAGAAGACTCAACACGGCACGTCACAAGGGGCCACATGTGCCAAATATGCCACAAGTCTTCAGCGTTTGAGGCCGTGCCAGATGGTCATGGGACACTTTGGGAAGAGGCAGGGGGCAAGGAGTAGTTCAGTAGACTCAGTAGAGCTTGTTGGATGATCTTTCCATAGATGGATTTCCGATGTTTTCATGTGGCAAACAAGGCAGGAGATGTGGAAACAAGTTCAAGATGGAAGCTTGCGCAATGACCTTTGACATGTTTGGACGCTTTGGAGAGGGAAGATAAGCCATGTATCGTTTCTGAAATACTGAACAACTCCGAAGCACCTCTCACTTCTCTTATTGATCTTATTGGCAATAGGGGTTGCAGCATGTTGCAGCCTATGAAGGTGGTACCAGCAACCGCAAGCGCAACGGGCCAGGGACTGTGCTTCGAAGGCTGTTTCGAACGTGGCTTGCGGGCTCTCACTGGAAAGGTGACGCTGCGAAACGGTTCCTTGGGCACGGGGAGTTGCCGGAATCGGAGGAATGTGAAGCTGGTGAGTCGTGTCCCGTGCGACATTTCTTAAAAATCGATCATCATAATGATGATAGTAACAATCATAGTAATCATCATAAGGATGATCATCATCATCATTTGATCATGATGGTCAGTGATGGTCAGTGATGGTGAAGTTCCCACTCAAGTCCCTCTCATTCTAAGGCCGACCATTCTCCCCAATATATATTTTCAGCGTCCCATGGTACCATGAGGTGTGGTCTACGAGGGCGAATTCTCGCGAGATGGCAGGTGCCTGTCTTGGTGTTTTCTTGAGCTGCCAGAAATGGGCACCGCTGCATGTTCTGCCTTGTTCTGCCTTGTTCTTGAGATCAATCTCATCGGAATTCATTAGCTCAGGAAATAGATTAGGTGTGTCAGGCGATATTTTGATGGATCCTAGTCGACGGCACCTAGACATCCTGTCAAAAATAGTGCCCGCACCGCTGCATTGACACAGGTTCCAGGATTAATTTCAGAGACATCATCATTTCCATCACGGAAACATGGTCGGGTAGATCAACGGCCAATGATCTCGGACCCAACCGACCCGTGATCATCGATTCTGCTGTAAGGCCACATGGGGCACCACATGGGCATCACATGGGCATCACATGGGCATCACATGTCACATGTCTCAGCCCACAGCCAGATCTTACGTCGTATGCGTCGTATGCCTCCGGGCAGCTCCGGGCACGTCTGCCATGTCGTGCCAGCTAATAACTCCAAGCTTCGTGTGGCCAGAGCATAGATTCTTGAGGCTCATTGGGCATCATTGGGCCCGGGCCGGGATGGGGTTGATCGAGGGGTCAACGGATCGGGGACTGGCAGATCAGCAGTTTGACAGTGTGATGGCAACGGTTCGAATGGATCAGCCGGATCAGCCGGATCAGCACTTGTTTCAAGGTCAGCCCTGGCCTACATGTCCCGGGATGGACAAACAGTCGGTGCGGGTGGTCGCATTCTATCAGCTTGCGCTGGATCAGTTGCACCTCGGATCCAGCTTTGAACTTTGGTTGATAAAAACTCCTCGTACTGCGCATATCTGCGCATATAAACATGTCATCAAACATGGTTGGCTAATGGTTGGCTAATGGTTGCAATTGAGAAAAATACAGCATCCAACTAGAATTTGCTTGGCGAATGGTTCAATCTCTGGACTGTGCACCTTTCACCTGGCTCAATTTGCTCAGCAGCGGGATGGCCCTTCCTTGGCACCAGAGAAACTTTGAACGCATGGTGAACAGTTGACCCTGAACAGTTGCCCCAGATGGCAACAGGCGGTCCTGAATAACCCCAAGTCATGGACTTACACGGCTTATACCATTGATGCCCAGTAGCTCAAGAATTCTGATTTGAAGTCAGAAAAACTTCCCACCCTTTGATATCCTTTGCATACATGAAAGATTACCACAGAGCGAAGAGAACTGAGCTGGTGGTTTTTCCGAGTTGAATTAGCCTGAACCTTCTCCCAAGATGGCATGTTTTTCGCAGGGGAAGTTCCCTTCTCTGGAACATGTGTTAGTCTCGGGGAGCGCATGATGACACAGTCTAAAGCTGTTTTTTGCCATGCGCTTGGCGGGTTCCATGCGCATGTTCGTTATTTCTGTTCCTATGAATCTTTGTTGACACTGCCACCCAAGGCAGTTGGGCTGATAGTCACACCTTTGGATGTCGCCAAGGCCGTGTCCACAAGTTTCTATGTCAGGCTGTTGATGAGTGTTTGTAAGTGTAGTGAGTTGGGCGGATGGTGAAATCAATATTGCTAACAGCATGCAGACCTTCTGTTTTTTATTGTGAAGGATATTTTCATGATATTTTCTGTCTATTTTGTTTGCTAAAAGTCTAAAAGTGACGAATGATGACGTGCTTCTCAATTCCACCAGTGCCACCAGTCAAGGGATGCCCAGGTGCGAATGCAGGCCCAGGCGCGTCCCGAGAAATCCGCGCCGCGCATCGGCGCCCAGTGCTTTGCGAACGGCAACGGCAAAGGTCCCCGGGAGTGTCGTTTCTTCATCTGTGGCAACGGCATCACCGACCACACCTTTGATGCCCGAGACCGCAACTGGCGGCATTGCTTTGAACCCAAACATCGAGGCGATGATGGCGATGTTGGCCATGCTATGTTGACCTGTGAAAAGGGAAACAAAATGAAGCAACATGGAAACGATCTGAAAGAACTCCAGAGGAAAATCCAACAGAACAAGAATCCCAAGTTCAAGCGTTGAAAACTCGTTGATTTTGCAAAGAGCCCCTACAAACAGACCTCATCCCATATTTATGACTCATATGACATATCATTCACATCATCACATATATCATCATCATCATCATCATCATCATCATCATCACCATCATCATCATCATCATCATCATCATCATCACCATCACCATCATCATCACCATCACCATCACCATCACAATATATTCATGACATATCATCACATATATATCTCGTATCATCATTGCCAGGCCAGGGGCTGGTGAGAACCTTGCGGAGCATCTACCGCGAGGCGGGCGTCAGTGGACTCTATGCAGGGCTGCCGGTGACAATGCTCATCGCGGTGCCGGCGAACGTGTTGTACTTCGCCACCTACGAAAGTTTCAGGGATGCCCTGCAGCCCAGGATCCCCAACGCAGGCGACACGACCTTGCGAGGGCTAGACATCTGTGGACATCTGTGGACCTTTAGGATAAAAGAATATAAAAGATATAAACACTATTAAAAAGCTTCGGAAAAGTTTGGCATATTTGACTTGAAATCATCATATCATTATATTAATGAAAGTGGAGTTTTCATCACTTTTTTCAGATGTGATTTCAATACTGCACCCCAAACTTAATGCTCAGCATTTTATACCATTTTGCATATTTTGCAAGCCGTCTCGTGATGAATTCAATGACGTCCATATTTTTTCTTAGTTTTTCTCAGTTTTTCTCAGTTTTTCCCATCTCAGTCTGTCAGTCCTTGAGGCATTTGGGCACCTTTGCTGGCTGGCGGTGTGGGTCGTGCCGTGGCAGTCACCGCCTGTGCGCCGCTGGAGGTCGTTCGAACCCGAGTGCAGGTGCGGTTTATTGTGGGATACCATTGTGGATCCATTGTGGATCCAGAAAATTGCTGATGTTCTGTCATTTTATGTTAGGTTTTATGTTCGGTTTTATGTTAGGTTTGTTTATAAATATGTTAGGAATTTATATTAGGTCATTTGAATGCCCATCAGTTTTGGGCGATACTACCCTTGAATGGGATTTCAATTGACAATCTCATCAGGATCGCAGTTTCAATGGATCCAACCTTTGGACTTCTTGATGTGCCCTGCAAATTCGTCCAGCAAATCATACGGCATCAGCATATTCACATATACGGTGTATATGAAAAATGAATTTATATATATATATATAATATGCTATAAGCTATATCGATTTCGCTATATTTCCGTTTACCACCTGCAGAATCTTTTTAGCAGGCTGGCTTTACCCAGGGCGATGCCGGACGCAGTGCATCCATTGGATCAGCTCTGAAGGTGGGTTGTGATGGTTTAGCACGGCTTATGGACAAATCTGGAAACAAATCAACTTGAAAAAAAATCAAAAAGTCCAGAAAGTGGGTAAGCTATGGTAAGCTCAGTTGATGTGCTTTGACATGATACAGTCTTCGAAGTGGAGGTGCCATGGGCTTCATATCAGATTTCAGGAAGGGCATTCTTCGAGTTGCCTTTCAACGACATAAAAGACGTATCAGTGTCCCTATCAGTTTTTCCCCTTGTTTTTAAGGGCCCCTCTCCAGGATATTCTGCAGAACGAGGGCCCTGGAGCCTTGTTCCGGGGCCTTGAGAGTACCCTTTGGCGCGACGTGCCCTTCAGCGCCTTCTATTGGCTCGGCGTCGAAGCGGTTCGTGATCGCTTCCTACAACATGGTGCCTTGCCATACCATGGGTATCCGCAGCGTCCTGTTGCTCCGAGCCAAGGTTTGAAAGTGAAACGCGATTGGGGTATATGGTTTGGGGGATTTTGGTGGATTATTAGACTAGATTGGACTGTTAGACTATCAACTCAAGTACGACTATGTGCTTGAAATGGATTTTGGTACTGCGATGGGGGATTTCGTCCTGTATTTCGCAGACCGGACATTGTTAAAATGGTGAAATAACATGGAGGTCACCACCATCACCACCTCAACCTCGGACCTTCACCCTAGGGGTAACAACAAATCAGCATGATGCATGGAACAACGTCACCAAACAACACTCCAGAACTTTGATTTTTAGTGATAAGGAATTTGTTCATGGCGCTTAGGGTTTGCCGCTGTTTCAGTGGATTTCTCTGTTTTTTCCTGTATTAACCTAGTATTCCTCTATTATTCCTCTTAACCACCAGTCAACCACCAGTCATCCAAGCTGCTTACCGAGGAGTCTGGAAGGATTCAATGTACCAATCGCCACTGATAGCCCTGATGGCCAGTTCCATTGCTGGGACAGCAGCTGCTTTCATCACCACGCCCTTTGATGTGGTGAAAACTCGGAGACAAGTTCAGCAAGTGGACTGAGACTCAGTGCCACCAAGAAACACTTTGGGAGGCTGTTGAAATCTGTTGAAATCTGTTGAAATCTGTTGAAATCTGTTGAATATCATCAAAGTCATCAAACAATACAACCTGTCAAGACATATCAAGACATATCAAGACATCATCCGCTATGTTTTGCAAACAAAACGAGCGTGGTGATTCAAAATGTTGGCGTTCGATGCGCTTGAGGCCTCTCCCGGGCCGAAAGTGAGCTTGTGGAACGACCTCGTTTCTTTAGCACGCAGTGAAGGCTCACTGGACGTGAAGATCCCTAAACACCTTATTTCTTGATAGAGACAAATTCATGTCACAGAAGTCAGCCAAACAATATTTTATAACATTTTTACATATGTTTATAATATGTTTATATATTATGTTTTACAGGATGTCGAGTAGCCGCACAGCTTTTCCCAACGGAGGCACAGCATCGCTCTTTACCGGAAGTACTCCGCGGGTCGTGCGAGTGGCACCTGCATGTCCCTGGGCAGTTCAAAGGGCGACGGAACCAGAAAGATGACTTAGGGCCTAAGGTTAGTGGATTAAACTGATGAACATATATAGAACTATAGAACTTAGGGTTAGTGGATTAAACTGATGAAAATATATAGAACTTGATGTTTTGACATGATCTTTTAATATGCCCATCTAACATGTTCATCCTTCTGGAAAACCCAAGGAGCGGCTGGGTTTTCAGGGTGAAACATTGGACCTGGATGAGCAGGAAACAGTTGGAAACAGTTGGAAACAGTTGGAAACAGTTGAACGCATAGAAAATCCATGGCTCTGTGTGGGGGACTTCCAGTAGCCAACATCATTATGCTACTTGACTGAGGCAGTATTATGCTAGGGCTGGGCACTCAGTCGACCTCAGTTGATAAGAGTAGAAGGATATAAGCCACTGTCACTGGAAACCAGATCTCAATTTAGGTGATGCACTGCTGCAATCATTGCAGTGTCATTTCTCCAAAGACAGCTGCATGTGTCTTTAGTATCAATATGTTTCAGACAGCTTGCCATCAAAAAATCTTTGATCTTTGATCATCTTTGATCTTTGCGAGACAGGACATATGAGCTTACAAAGCAATGGCTTCTGCCTAGTCGCTGATAGCACACCGCTGCCACCGCGCTGCGTACGGCCCCCGGTGGGGCGATGTTTGCCGCGTCAGACATGTACGGAGCAGCGCCAGGGAGCGGCATTGGCAAATTGCAATCGCAGGCTTTTTGGATGCAAACAGTGGATGCAACCACTGCATGTACATGTATACATACATACATACACATATATATATATATATATATAATATTTTCAGATTATAATACACTTAGAACTACAGATTTACTGCTGAGTACTCAATGTTTGGAGATGTTTTCCATCCAATTGGATCGAATTCGATGGTTCTAGCAAGAATACTCACACCTATGTTCACCTCTGATATTGAATCTGAAAGGTTGAAGTCCAGCTTGAGTTGAAATGGTGTTGCATGCAAACCAATTTGCCATCCGATTGTTTCCAACAGATTGAGCATTTTGATGCATTTTGCACTAGGACATCTTTTGCAAACATTGCACTGCCCTCACCCGAGGGCCATGTTGACTGCATTGCAACTTGCAGAAACGTTTTGCACAGCAGCTGAATACAGCACATTGCATGTTCGAAGGACCGGGTGTGTTTGAACGTGTCCCAGAATCCGAGCTCATTTTTTTAATAGCACAAGAATATTGTTGCGGTTTTGGGGTCACCTGTCATTGTTGAAATATGCTGAAATCATCACAGAATTCTTGGACATGATATTTCTCTCCAACTTTTGTGGTATTTTGTGGTATTTTGGCTGTTGGAAATTCTTGTGCAGAAATTCTGCAGAATTCTGGAACAGGGCCACCACAGTCTTCGGTCAGCCGACATTTTCGGGCAGAAGCCGCAACTCTCCGACGCAACTCTGTCGTCGTAGTTGCGCCACCGGCCTCAACCGGCCCCTGCGCCTCCCTGGACGCAAAAGATTCGGCGGGAGAGAATAGATGGCAACTCCTTGTAGGTTCTGGAACAACTAATTACATTATATTACATTACACTACATAGCTACTGTGCAATCCAATCATTTCATGATATTTGTGGATATCATTCTCTTTCTATCTCATTCTATCTCATTCTATCTCATTCTATCTCATTCTATCTCATTGTCAAGGACTATTGTTGATTTGGGTCTGGATTGATTTGCAATATGCCCAAATATGTTGTGTGAAATGCAGTCGATATGATCGGCAGGTTCACTTCCCCATCTTCATGCATTGCATATCAGTGTCTTTGTCCAACAAGAGTGGTTGATAGACAAAACTCCATTCAAACTGCTTTGATTTTGAATATGTCTGAATCATATACATGTAATATATGTGTAGTTCATTGATATTTTCTCATTTATCTCATCTAAGAAATATCTCATCTCATTTATATACCTCATGTATATCTCATCTCTCATATTATACAGAAATATATATATATATATATATATGTATATATATATATATTGTATATATATATATGTATCATGATTCATCACTACTACGGCGGCTTCATCATACCACTGAGCTTTCTGAGGCGCCACGACCACGGCCGGAGATTCCTGCGGTGCGGCTGGGTGCGGAGCCTTGGGGCTCCAGCAGACTCCATCTGGGAACGGGGACTCTGTGGGAAATGAGATAACTGGACCAATTGGACCAACTGGACCAACTGGACCAACTGAGCCAGGCATTCGAATGGGTAACCTCGGCATTCTACTGGAAATCTGTCAGAATCAGCTTTTTGTGAGCAGATAAGATAAGAAACACTAGGGAAAGATCAAGAAACAAAAGCTGTGGGCGAGCTGAATACCTGTTCAACGGTTGTTCGAGGTGAAAACTAACAGAGAGATACTGGAGTAGCTCATGGTAGCAAGGGCCTCCTTTAAAGAAAGGGAACTACCCTGTGAGTTCACCCAACTACACCAACTACATATAGGACTACATATAGGATAGCTAGGGAAGCCAACCCCGGAAAACCCGGGATGTCTTCAAATTCGTCGCCCTTTGGCTCCAACCTGTTGAGTCATTGCCATGTCGAGGCCGGACCGGTTTCTTGATGCCGATCCACATCGCATGTCCAGTCGTGGTCATATCACATTTGTTACTGGTTGAGTTGATATCGTTCTTTTTTTTCGCATGTTTATTGATCTTTAAATTCCATGTGTTGCTGGTGCAATATGGCATATCAATGTCTATCATGGATGATCATTCATCTAATATCATCTAATATCATCTAGTATCATCTAACATCTAACATCATCATCATCATCATCATCATCCAATATGGTATTTCATGGTCATCTAATTATCATCCATCTAATGATGACCATTGATGGCCAAAAAATCGAGGCAGCTGCGACGAAGAAGGCCCTTTGAGAAGACCCGGCAATGCGGTGAGAGCTTTCTGGGTGGTGAGGCTGACTGGGCAACGAAACGTGGAGAATCCACGGTGGCGGTTCGAACATGGAAACATGCGGAAACTCAGAGATTTTCATCCTTTGGACCATTTTAGACCATTTTAGACCATTTTGGACCATTTTAGAGAAAAATCCATGAAGGGCCAGGAATTTGGAAGATCTGCACCAAGATGTGAGTGAAGTCTCAGGTGGAGTTGACGACTGCGGACGTGTTCTGGAAGATCTACAGCTGCTTGAAGGCGCTGTTCTGATCATTGGGAGCACCATCACAAAGATGCACCATATCCGCAGCATATCCACAGCTCCCAGCACCCATCAAGCAACTAAGTAATGAGACAATCATCATGTTTTAATGCACTCATTTCAGAAATGATCAGCAAAGTGGGATTGATCTTTGATTTAAGGATTAAATGATATTAAATGGATAGAGGGATTAACAATTGATTAAAACATATTAAATCCCAGTTGTTGATCCCAGTTGATCATCGCACCACTCGGTTGAGTCCACAACTTTCTTCAAGGCCTCGGCCGAAGAACTCTCAGAGACCTTGAAGAAGGTGTCACAGGCGATGCCGCTGACAGTGATAGCCATGAGGGCATATGTTAGATATATATATATATATATATTTACCTATTATAGATATGTGTAAAATAGATAAATATGTATCTATGTATATATATATTCACATATGTATCTATTTTACACACACACACGTATATATAATATATATATAGTTTTATATTTCTAATGTATGCATGACAGATGATATATGATCTCAAGAGTCAGATTAAGAAACGAACAATCATGATATATGACATAGAGATGAACATGCCCTGTATGTATATATGTATATATGGTGTATATACGTTATAATACCTATGATCATATACATTGCACCTGGAAGTATGAATGACATGCAACCAACGACCCCTATGAACACATCGGCGGCAAGAGCAGCTTTCAGAGGCATTGAGAGAGCACAGATTCTTCAATGTTGAATGTTGAGCATGAGAAGTAATATCCCAGACACATCTCCATTCTATGAAACAACAACAATTCCGAGTTTTTTTCGCTGCAGTCCTTAACAAATAATTCACCAACGATCCCATGTTTCTTCTTGCCGTTGTTCTCATTAGTTCCAACACGTTCCAACCGGTCACCAGATCTCTGACAGGAGAGGACCCCATGCGAAGAGGATGAACCTCCTGAAACGGTGCAGATACGGCCCTATGCCTCCGTCCCCAGGTGCGGCCATGATGGCCATGGGCCATGGCGTTTTCACCCCATGAATGAAACATATCGCCATAGTATTTGATAGTACAAAAATGATATCTGGAAATTGGATGCATCATAGTGGCCCATAGCCCATATAGCCCATGTAACCCATATAGCCCATATAACCCATATATAGATGCCCATTCATCCAATCTGTGAACTATGGCACTCAAGGAGACTTGAGCTGTACGTGCCCTGGAAGAGCTTACAGCCTTTCGCGCAAGAGATGGATGCGCAGGTGACGGCTGTGCTGGCGGATTGGGACTGGGACGAACCCAATGGCACCCGTCCTTCATTTGGTATTGCTAGTCTATGTAAACATAACTGTATATATAATAATATATATATATACATATAATATAATATAATATAATATAATATATATGCATATGCATATACATATATATAACTATGAGTTGTGTTGGGGTACAACTCTCAGACCATCGAAGTTCACTCTGAGTGCAGCACAATGCAGATTTTGGCGAGCTGATCAGGTTCATTTAGCGAGCTCTTCCCACGTGTTGTTCCCATCTCTCTTCAACTTTGTGTCGGGCTTTGTGGCTTGGCAGGTCATTTGTAGCGAATGTCACTGCTTGAGGTTTGCCTAAGGATGACATGAGTAATGAGTAGTGTAGGGTCAAACAACTTGTAGCATGTGTACCTAGAATGCGGATTCTAAGTATATGTGCTGAGACATCTCTCAATATCACTTCGAGTCAACATTTACCCAACAAAAAGATCAAAGCCCAGATGTTGGTTGTTGGGTTGTTGGGTTGTTGGGTTCCTTTTCGCCCTCCATTTGGGGGGCATCATGGGGCATCCCATCTCCGAGATCTCCGAGGAAGGCGGCGTCACCTCCTTTGCCGTGCTGCAGCTGACGGATGCCCATCTGGTAGGCTCCATGTTGCCCCTCTCTGCCTGGGACATTGGCGCAGTGGTCTCCTGGCGTTTCCACGGTGGACATAGAAATCTGAAAATCCCATGGAAATCCCATGGAAATCCCATGGAAATCTGGAAATCCTTTGGATTTCTGATGGTTTCTGAGGCTTGTGATGACTAATATGACCAGTCAAGAAGTTCCAATAGAAGTTTCCATGGGTTTGATGAATTTGGAACTGAAATCCATCTTTGAGATGTTGGATCGGAATCCCTTGGGGAACAGATGAAGGTTTTATAGGAGGCTGAAGGATTACCCCAGCTGAAAAGTTGATCATAGTTGATCTACTTGGGTGGAACACTGTATCAGTCACTCAGTCACTGTATCTTTTGCCGGAGAAAACACAACTTCTTTTGGGGACAACTCCTGATCCATGGCAATGTTGAGCCCGAACATGTGCCGAACTTTGGTTCATCCATGGGGTTAACCCATGGTTCCACGGTTAATCCATGAATTCATGGAGTCAGGTGAGCTCACGCGTTTGTGGCGCCCTTTGTGGTTCAACGCTCTTGCTATGTAGCTCCAAGGCCAGGATCGTACACATGGAGTCAAGGTGAGCAGATTGTCTCATGGTAGCCTTGTTTGATCTCCGAAATCGGGAACATGGCATGAAAATGACGTGGTTACATCCGATTTCCCCATGGATTCATAGCAGTTTTGGGGTATTTTTTTGATCCATTTTTGGAGAATCCCGGGGATGAAGAGTTGAGTGTCGATGTCCAATTTTAGCTTTGGGTCATGTTTTTGGGCAAAAGATAAAACAAAAGCAATGGTTTTTGGAAGTTTTTGGCTATTCATAGAGGTATTCAACATGTTAAAACCCCTGGACATGGTCTGTTCCCCAATGGGCCAGGAAACCTCCAGTCGAGATGTCCTTCTGTGGACTGCAGTGGGCATCACAGTAGCTACCTGAGATCTTCGCAGAGTTCCATCATGTTCCATCCCGTTTCATCTTGGCACCGTAATTTAAAACAGTGAAGATGGACAGTTCTGGCATTCCACTTCTTGCACTTCTTCCACTTGTACTTCGGAGATCTTCGGAGGGTCAAATGTGAGACATTCGGAACTCCTGTGCCCAGGCCATCTCCCTTGGAACTTTCTTCGCAGATCGCAACACTTTGCTGCTGCTTCGCTTTCTCGCCGGCCTCGCTGAAGGCAACGTGAAACGTGGAACAGACGTGGGAATGAACACAGCAGGGATAGAACAGACAGGTGGTCCTTTTGTGTCACATCGGTGACCTCTCGAAACTGGCTATGCCTCAAATGACCAAAAAACAAGCGGTTTTGGGACAGTCTTGATGATTACCTTCCCATTGGATATCAGGATTTTCCACAGGATTCTTCCATCCACCATCCACCCCAAAATCCACGGAAAAAACTCAGCAAAACTTTTTCCCCAATTTTTTTTCCCCAAGATCCATCCGGAATCCCCAAATCCTCTAGGCGTCTCCTCACCTGCCAAAGCCGCATACGTCGTGGAGACCGTTGAGGCGGAGCTTCGTGGTGCCTCCAATGGGACGCGCTGGGCCGCCTTCGCCGTGGGCTCCTGTGCACCTTGGATTCCTTGGATGGGGGATTTTTTTTTGGAAAAAAAGGGAACATCCAGTGAAAGCTAGGGATGATTCATGGAAAATCATGGAAAACTGGAACACATTATTTTTTGTCATTGTTCTAACAAATTTTCTGATGATGTGGGGATGAACAGCTATGAAATACCGTAATACATCGTAATACCAGACCATTCGACATGATTGTAGAATAGGATGAACATCCGCAGGGTTTTGGCCGCCATTGTAAGGGGTGGCCATTGTTACCATGGGAGTCCCACCTTGCTTTGTCTCCGTTGTTTGATGTTTGGATGCTAGTTGACATGAATCATCCTATATTAGGGATACAATGTTGTTACAACACGTAAATAGCCATTTTAATTGAAGAATTATGATCAATCTGAAGATTGTGGACGATTTTGAGGTATATTTTCAGAGAACCTGGCAGTTGAGGCGGGTGTGGCAGCTGGAGCTTTACTCCAACCCATTCCAGGCTCCTGGCAGGTCTGGTGTCCGCCTGGGTAGAGGTCTTTTGGACGAATCAGGACTTTTACGGATTCTTTTCCAAGAGCAGATGTTGTTGCAGTTCTAAAACCAGACAGATTTGGAGGTGGAAAGAATGAATCATAATGAATCATAGACCATGGCAAATGACGAACATGGGTGAACCATGGTGAACCAGCTGCCATTTTTCGTGACTTTGCCGCAGATGATGTTTGGTGTCTGCGCTGTTCCGGCAGCTGTTGCTGGGGCCAGCAGCTCAGTCGATGTCGTCAGTCGATGTCGGCAGATCCGGTGGGCTCCGGTGCGCCCAGGCTGGGATGCTGATGTTGCCCCATTCTCCCAGATGGCTGGCACATGCCGATAGCATCTCGGCTGTGGATGCGGTGGTGACTCTGAAGCCTAAAAAAACAGTGGCTGGCACTGGCACTCGTCGTTTTACGCGCCAATTCGCGTCATGATTTGAATATATCAGTTTGATAAATCATGATAAATCAACTTATCATCGTTTCCATATGTTTCCATTGTACAATTGTACTACCTCTTCAGCTCCTGCTCACAATAATTTTTCAATCAACACAATCATCATCATTTGATAGCCATGTTTTTGGCATTTCTAATATTTCTAATATTTCTATTGATCACCATCATATTCCACCATATTTCATTCTCCCTGGCAAGGTGCTTCATTTCCTCATTCTCCCTGGCAAGGTGCTTCTATTGCCTCATGTGGCCTCCGGGGCGATAGCCAGTCCCTGGCACTCGCTTCACTCAAGGCTTGGAACAAACGAGTTTCGCCAGGGATCTCAGATATCAACAGATCACAGATCCGCAGGTTCTAAGACCACGAAGAAAAGATGAAGAGCTTCTGACAGAGCTCAGTATCATATGCCAAGGCAGGGACAAGCCTTGGCTAAGCCTTGGCTAAGCCTTGGCAGGAACGTTGGAAACACTGGAGTCTTTGTGAAACCCAAAGTTTCACCTGGATCTCTGGAACATTCTGGAACTGTAGATTCAAAATCTCTTCAAATCTTGAAAAATCTGAAGAGTCAAATTTTCTACACGATTGAAACTCCCGAAAAATACACATCCATCGCTCTCCATGTGGCCGTCAGGTAGTCGGAATACGGAAACCCCCAACGCGGACGTTTGGGACTGCCATGTCTAGCACCGTTTTCACTGCCAACATTGCTACGGTGAACATCGGTGAACCGATGACATCCTTGACCCATCAGCATGATCAGCTCAGTTCCCAGGAGATGTTGCGACATCCGGCGACCGAAATCAGTGCCATGCTGAATTTCTTCAAGTGCCCTGGGTTCAAAAAAGCTGGGCAGCGCCGCATCAAGTTCATAAGGACCTCAATGGCAGGGCCTCTGGCCTGAGTGGTTTGATGTTGCGAGGTGTGTAGTTTTGCGGGGCAGTGGGGTTGTATAGCCCAAAACCTTTTTCCTTTCGAGATGCTGCAAGAGTCTCTTGCTTGGTGCATGCAAAGCCGACACGATACTTTACAAGTCCAAATAAAAGTCGGGTTGAACGACCTCTTTGGACACAAAATCCAATCGCGCCAGCTTTGAGAGCTCTACGTTCAGTGCCTCATGCTGGAACGGAGCGGCAAAAGTCTGCAGGGCGAAATCCGCCACCGCATTGGCTATCTCAAGGTTCATTGCCTCGGGATAAATTTTTGCAATGGCAGTACGGTACTGCCCGTCATCGTTCTTGCCCTTGAGCGCAACATGGAAACCTGCTGGATGTGCGCAACGGCCACCACGACCCATGCGAAGAATGCGATCACGTAGATGAGGAAGACATATCAGCATCAACGTGGTGGGTTTACGCGCCTGGCATCGAAAGATGCATTGGCCAAAAGTGACCACAGACGCGCAATTGAGCCGTCTGAGCCATCGCATTGCCAATGAAGACCACGTGCTCGAAGGTCTCAAATGTCTGGCCCATGTTGGGTAGGACGGATGCTCGATGAAGGCGCAGCCACCATAGCAGGCACAGAGAGCGACCATCTCGGTGATGAACTGCATGAGGACCGTGCCTAAAAGCGTCTGGCGCCACTGCCGCTCGTTGTTGCTGGGCAGCCCGAGCGGCTCGTCGTGGGAACGAAGTGGGGGGGGGCCGCCCTGAAGGAGACAAGCAGCAGTGAATGTCTCGCAGGGCGGCCCCCCGCCACACCCAATGATAGCTCCAGACTTAATCTGCTGTGCCCAAAAAGTGCGACTCTTGGCTGTTACTAAGTTCCCTTCTTCCCCTTGCAAACAAAAGTCAACACTCAAACAAAACAATTGAGTATGGTCCTGAATGAAATGTGACTCAATTTGATGCTGCAAGTCGCCAACACGGCGGTGTCCTGAAAAGAAGTGGACGAAGCACAGCGTCTTGATGTGCAGCTGGGCAAACAGTCTCGCGAGCCCACCCATCGAGAAGGCCCCATCAATGCCGTGTTCAGCGCCAGCCGCAGAATGCATGATAAAAGAAATATCTGCATCACCAGGTCCTGGAGGCGGAGGTACTTGAGGCAAATCACCTTCGCTGGCAGGAACTGGGCAAACACCTTGGAGACCGTCAAAAAGTGGACCACCAACAAGGCCACGTCGTAATGTCCAACGCTGCAACATCACACGTGCCTCCTCTGATCCAACAGGTGGCAACCCAGGCCCAAAGGAACGGCACACTGGAGCCCGAGCTTTCGTGGGTAGCCAGCCTTGGTCTTTGAGTGCACGAGCCTGAAGTCGATCTTCGATGTTTCGGGCATCAAGCTCAGATCCTGTCAGCGGAGGGAATGAGGCACGAATGTGCTCCAAACAGTCGTTTGCTACTCGCAGATGAGCACAGAGGCGTACTCTGGAATGGTAGTCTCTTGTGCAATGCGAGCAAGTACCATCAACGGCAAAGTGCTTGACCAGGGTTTGATAAGAGTGAACTTGTGCAGCATGCATCGCAAGGGCACGCTTGGAGGCAAAGTGCCTCTCACATAGTTCGCAAATCCATGGCAACGCCGGGGCTGTGGGAGACAGGTGCCCAAAATTGACTCCTCTGCTGCAAAACAAATGCAACATCCATGATTGCCAAACATCTGTGTCTGCGTGGGTGCCGCGATAAATGCGACATGATTTCACAGCACGTTTCAGTCTGCCCTTCCACTGGCCATCAGCAGCCACAAAAACGATCCAATCTTCAAGGGTGGAGTCTCCGGTCAGGCCAAAGTGAGTGGCACTAAACCGTGCAAGCCATGCAAAAGAAGCACGTAGATGAAACATCCAGGAGTCTTCAATGGTCTCAACATCCCGAAGATAGGCCCACAAAACTGCTGGACAGTGGGTAAGCAGTCTTTTCACATACCTCAAACGGGCAAGGTGTAGAGCATCACGGGGAGTAAGAAGTCCACAAAGGCCACATAGAGTGGAAGTCGAAAAGGTGAAAGGCGGAAGCCCACGCAGCTTAGCCTTCGCTAGAGCATAGAGCATTGGTCGCAAACCGTTCTCCCAAGCGTCCAAGGCCTTCTGTGGCAAATAGCTCCACGTGTGCACATTGAAAAGGAACCGGGAAAGCACCAGAGATTCAAAAACTTGGAGTTTCGTCTTGGCTTCAACGCACCTTTTGGCAAACAGTGGTCTGACCAGGGGGCCCCAGGCTTTGCGTGCAGCAGTGACGCGGTCGCGAACTGCATGCATAGGCTTACCGTCATTGTGGACCCACGTTCCAAGGTGCTTGTAAGAAAGGACAACCGGCATAGTGATGACATCATCCTTGTCAGCGCGCTGGCATGAGATCGTCTGACCTGCTTGATGAAAGTCTTCTTTCCAGCGTCGAGTCTGCGCCCCTCTGAGAGCCAGCAAGAGCTCCGTTTTGCCAGCCCCAAAGGTGAGTTCAAGGCCACGACATGCGGTCGCCTGTAGCGTGGCAGACACAGCTGCCTTGGCCATGTCGACTAACTCTTCATTGCTGGGGGCGCGTAAGAGCACAGCAAGGTCATCAACATAGGCAACTTCTGCCCATGCCATAGGCGCAAGAATGGTAGGATCACAAAAACTGTCAGGTGGACGGGGATCACCTTCCCACTCTGCCGGCTCTGCTTTCATAGCGCTGGTGATGTCCTTTAGAATGACTGCCATCGTAAGATTGAAGGCAATGTCGCCAATGGGATCACCCGGGCGAGTTCCTCGATGCGTAGCTGCAACCTCCTCAATGCCGTCAACCTCAAAGCACGTGGCAGTCAGCACGTCACGCAGCAGCAACGCAGCATGCGGTGAGATGTTGGTAACCGCACAATCATTTTGTGCTTGACAAAGAAGACGGTCAACATGTTCAGGAGCAATGCCAAGTCGGTGCATAGCCACCATGAAGCCTGCGGCGTCGACTGCATCTGCGAAGAGCCCTTGTCGTAGAACAGTGTAAAACGCAGACTTAAAGTCGACGAAAAGCACAGCAACTGGGTCTTTTCGCATGGCTCCATGTGCAAGATGTGCTTGGACTAAATGATGCGCTGAATCGCAGCCAACTTTCTTGCGCCCACCAAATTGGATGTGTTCTAAAACTGAAGCCCATGCCCAGACCAAATGCTTTCGAAGCATGGAGTGGTAGACCTTGGTACTAAAGTTGTTCAGGAAGATCGATCTGTAACCCAAGGGGTCAGAGCGGCTGCTTTTACCCTTATGTAAGGGAATAAGGCGGCCTCCCTTCCATGACACAGGTTCGCGACCTTGTGCTGCTACTTTGGAGGTAAGCACAATCAGGTGCTTCGCCAACGGCTCTGCACCGGCCTTGAGCACATCAGGTGGAATGCCGTCTGGACCAGGGGCTTTTCCTCGACGAAGTCCATGGATCTGTGCTTGAACTTCGGCCAAGGTAGGGATGGTCGCAAAGTCAAAAACATCCGGAGCAATTCCAAGGTGGGCTGGTTGTAAACGGAGAAATTCACTTCGTCCAATCACATTGGCAGCCTCGACTTCGGCAAATTGACGCAGCCAAAGGCGCTGCTGCTCAACGAATGATGTGACCGGCTTCCCTTCATGGCAAATCAATGGTAATGGGCGAATCGCATCTCCCTTAGGGCGGCGACCACCAAGACGTCTAAGCAACTTGTGAACCTCACGACAGTCATTCAAGCTGCCAGCCGCGGCAAGCTGAGCGACCAGGTCTGCGTAAAAGCGTCGCTGATCGGCTCGGACAAGACGGCGAACCTCGCTTTCAATCTCCTTGAGCTGCGCCTTGAAGTCATCATCCTGCATGAGTCCATTACGCCGGCCATAGTCCAAACAGGTTCGCTTGAAGGCAATAAGGTTGAGCGTTGCTTCTGCCAACCGAGGGCGGGAGCGTCGCTTGGCTTTCCTGGTGAAGAACTGTTTTGCCAGGTTGAGCACGGCGGACTCAAAATATGCTGCATGAGAGTCAACATGAGTGGACCACGACGGAATAGGCAGAGAATGAACCGCTTCTTGGAACTGATGGCAAATGTCAGGATCAATGAATGCCAAAGGGTCCCAGAGCGGTTTGCGATCATCAACACCACCTTCGATCCAGCCACTCACGTGCAGAAACAGCGGGATATGGTCCTCATGCGCAAATCCTCCATCATGATGCAGTGCCGTCCAACTTCTCGCTGTGAGGGCATGCGCAGCAGCTGAGCAGAAGATGTAGTCGCGGCGCAACTTGGTGCCCTTGGGGTGCGTCCAGGTATGGTGCGGTCCACTATGACACCATGCAAAAGTGGACGGTACCGCCCAATTCAACTCTTGAAGTGCATTTTCAAGAAGCTCACCCTGAGGGTTGCCACGCTCGGCACCAAAATCTCCATAGAGTTCAGTTACCGCACTGGCCAACGGTGCGTTAGCATCAGCAAAGCACCATGTTAAAGCTGCCACATTTGCTCGCCGAAGAATAGTGGTAGTGTGCATCCACCAATTCTGCAGGTCCTCAATGGAAAATTGAGCGGTCTTGCATGGGACATGTAGCACGACAAAAGAGAGAGCACAACGTCGATGAGTGAGATTGACAATCAGGCGTCGTGGGTCTGCATGAGCAACGACAGCTTTGAAGTCCTTGAAGGTAAGGGTCCCGTTGGGAACCAACGGCCGAGTCTTGTGGAGCCAAAGTTCACAACCAAAATGGTGAGCACGTTCGCAGATCTGAGGGCCTGAGGCAAATCCGAAGTAATGGTCCGTGACAATGCACCCTTGAGGTCTGCGAGTTTCTTGTAATCCAGCAGCAAGAACGCAAGCACTGTTCCATTGATGATCAAGCCTCAGTGCCCGATCTGAAGAATGCTCAGGCGGGAGACTCTGATCTTCCTTGCCAAGTGCCAAGACATTCGCAGTGAGAAATGTTGCATCAATGGCATCCCAGTCATGAGACTTTCCACATGGAGGCGGATCAACAGGCTTGAGGCATGAAGGAGTGATCTGCCAAATGCCATTCTCGGAGCCTGGGGGAAGGCACCTGTGCAAGCATGGTGGTGCCGCAAGGAGCCATGCCCAATCAAGGTCATCACTTTGAACTAAGCTGGCAAAGGGAGACCAGTCAACGGAACCAAGCGAACAATGATTGGAAAGTTGATGCCGAGCAATAGAATCGGCAAGTTCGTTCCAAGGGTCTCCTGCATGTCCTCGTACTTCACAAAAGCGGCCATGAACTTTGTGAAACCATTGACCTAATGTGCGACAAAGGCGAGCCAGTTTGGTATGCGTCTTGCAATGCCAAAGGCCTTCCGTGAGCATGGCACTCAGCCGCAAGTCAGGTCTGATGATGACTGACTGGAGCACTGATGAACATAAGCTGGCAATAAGAGCGGAGGCAACAGCAGTCAGCTCGGCAGAAATATTGTCAGCATGATCAGCTCCAATCCAAAAAGAGTCAGCATGATCAACCATCACATCACCGGCAGCGCATCCAACCAAAGCAGGGACACCAACATAGTCATAGTCGACGCGCACCAAGCTCCACGTGGCGCCATGCGCTGAGGCGGAGCCATCCACAAACAAGACCGTGGAGTTGACAAATGAAGGCTCAAGGTATGAACGGGGATCACAAAGCGCATGGTAAGTCACAGGCTTGAGGTTGAGGCCTTCGGGCAACCATGCAAGCTGTACCTCTGCCTGCGCTATGCGCTCTGGCCAATTCTCAGTGGCCCAACATAATCCCTCTGGGACATAGGAAGAATCCTCCTTGTACTGTGGTAGGTCAGCCAGGCAAGACTCCAGGGAAAGCATATCAGGACATTTACTGTCTGTTGAATTCCCAGTGGGGCACTGCGATGGTTTATGAGGATCAAACATATCTCCATCGTGAATTTTCCCTGGATGAACACAAGCCCTGTCATTGGCGAAGGCATGTCCATTCATGGAGGCTTTCCACAAAGACGCCGACGATGAGATACGGCGCACCCTCGTCTGGAGCAAGCTAACCCCTCCTGAGCCATCTGAAGGTGTAGGCGCCGGTGTGGGGTCAAAAATGTCAATCACAAGGCTTTCACCAGAGGCGACTGAAGAAGGAACATAGGGAGCGAAATATGTCTGTCCACGTCCAACTCTTCGTGGAAACCTCAGCAAAGGGCCGGGAATTGGAAACGCTGCCACTATGTCTTCTGCAGAAGAGCTTTGAGGAATGCAAGCCGCCGTACGATGTAATGCTTGGCCTTCAGGGTCACGCACACGGGCTGTGAGCAATGTTGCAACTGAATGTACTGGAAGTCCTTGGACAATGAGAATGTGTCCCAAGACATGGTCAGTGAGCGAGGTCGGTGGCGCTGGGGTGACCCAAAACAGGTCGGCAGGCCGGCAAGACTCCCTTCTGTCGTTCCAGGCCTCCAGCAAAGTGCGCTGCCAATCTCTGGGATCATCTCGAAGCCGAACATTCCTTCCAGGGTCACAGCGAGGTGCATATGATGCATGAAGGTACCAGGTGGTCACATACGCAACTGGCCCTTCATCTTCGCGCTCAGTTTCTGCAAGATCTTGGAAGATGCGATGTAATGCCTGAAGCCACAGCGGCAATGTCTCTATGAGTCGCTGCTGATGAGAGGCATGCATCCTGGCATCAATAATGGCCATTCGATTCTGAAGATTGGTGCCTGAAGGATACCCTGTCGGTACACTGGGTGAGCGCCTGATGACAAACTTGAAGACGCTGCCATGTCTGGCATAAACTCGCTCAGACGGCTCGACCATGCGGGGACCTTCCCACAAAGAACATGCATTCTCTGGTCGCTCCGGCGGGCAGTCATCATGAGCTTGCAACATAGTGCAAACTGAGTGCAAGTCCACGTGATCACCCATCACCACAGCCAGGGAGTGGGCCCGCCCTTGGTCGTATTCGGTGTCATACGTGGAAATCACCACAGAGCGTTGCAGATGATGAGGCCTTTGTACAAGGATCAACTGGCCAATGATTTGTCCTGAGGCGTCTTCAGGAGTAGGTTCGACCATGTAAAACTCGAGCGGCGCACCAGGAAGAATGTATTGCCGCCAGAGATGACGTAGCTGCTCTTCCCAGCGGTGAGCATCTGGTCCGAGCACTGCTATACGGGTATGGTGGCACCGTTGAAAATTTGTATGGTCATTGAACCAGGTTTCAATCCGCCCAAGTCGTTCCATGCCTCCTGGGCCAACTGTCGCAAACTGGGTCCAAGCCTCATGTAGACGTTGTACCCAAAAATCATATGCTGACAAATCACCTGGGTCATCCTCAGGAAACTCAGGTGTGGCCTCCGTGGCAGTGCGCAATGCGTCGACAGCTCTGAGAAACTCATCAGTAAAGCTGCAGGAGATGACCGCCGGATGACCGACCACCTCATCATCAAGGCCAAGACCAAATAGTGAACCAGGTCTTTCATTTTCATCAGCAATCTGAGTGGCAGTTGCAGGCGCAGGAAGACCAAGCTTCTCAACCGCAGGGATGTGGTTGGTGGTGATCTGCATGAGGGCCATTTCCTCAGGCGCTGCATCACATTGGAACCGGAATTCATCATCCCCAATGAAGATTTTGACGTAGTCACCATCTTCAATCGTGAGAGCACTTCTGGACATTGGATCGACTAGCTCGTTGTTGAGCCAAAGGTGTGTCTTCTCCTCATGCAGCGTGAGGAGTGGCTCAAGGCCCAACACCCGAAAGAGTTACAACCGCGTCGTAGTGTGAGGAAGCCATTTCACCGTGCGTTGAAATACACCTGGCAAAATGTCATTGGGCTCAATGATCTCGAGGTCGAGCAATGCCAGACGCAAAAAAGCAATAGGCCGCGGTTGATGAGCCTGAACAACCAAAATGCAGAGCAGCTCCATCGCGACAAAGTCTTCAGGCCGCGCAGAGACACCGACCGCCATTGACACTGTTCCCTGAGGCAAAGATAGAGCAGTTTCAATCTCATGAACTTGCCCTGGTCCAGGAACGTCAATGATATGACGAGAAAACGAAATCCCATCAAAGCAGAATAGCACTGTTCTGGGCCTGGTAACCGACCGAGTAGAGGAGACATCACTGCCTGTACTGGTGGTCGCTCCGGTAGATGAGGAAGAAGAACCAGATGATGAAGGAGCACGTAATCGAGGCCTGCGCGCCATGAGCACGACCTGATCATCATCACCATGGTTGTCTGCTGGTGGTAGCGGAGCAAACTCTGGCCAGGTTTCCATACGAGGGCGAACAAAGGTATTCCAAGTGTCTTCATCAAGCAGCATTGGAACACTGACAACAATTCCAAGACCATCAACAGCACGTATAGGTCGCTCACGAGGAAACACATACCCTCCGGCACGAAGGACGCAAGGACGTAGGCCCTGTCGTTGAGCTTCCTCACAAACCTCAAATGCTTCGGCTCTGTGAAGCACAGTGTTGCGATCAGTCCAGATGTCGAGAACATGAGCGATCTCTCGAGTGCGAGGCGTAGGTAATTCATCAAAAAGAGCTGTAGTCAGAATAGCGGCCCTTTCAGGTTGAGCATGCTGCACCACTAGTGCAATGCCAACGATACCCCGCGTGATGGAAATTGGAGGTTCTGGCTTTACCAAAAACAGGCTGAAGTCGGCAAAGCGGTCAAAATGGTCGCCCCAGACCCGTTTGATCTCCTCGCTCCAGTTTTCATATCTTCGTGTCAATCGAATTGGTCGGCTGTCCGCTTGCCTGACACAGTTGCGATGACTGAGATAGTAGGTGCTGAGGTAGATCACTGGCCCTTCCTCAAGGAGTTCAGCGGCACCTTCATCCTGGAGAATGTTCCAGAGCTCTTCGACCCACGCAGGAAAGTGCCTGAGAGGACGTCGCCCTTGTCCAGCGTGCCCATGAGCATCATCTGACGAGCTGGAAGGGTCTGGAAAATTTGGATTTTCTGTCAAGTCAGGCCGGTTTTGCATGGGGCCAGACCTCGGCAGGCTGATGAAACTAGGGCAAAGACATGCATCATGGTCGCTCTGCACCGTTCCAACTCGATCAAAAAGTCCATGTTGAGGTGCATCTGGGGGAACTGATTCAAAAAGTCCATGCCTACTGTCTTTTGCCGGATGCCTGGGAACATGCATCCAAGCGTAATGTGACGAAAAGGGCACTGACACCTGCAAGGCAGAAAGCTGATCGGAGCACTCCGCAATGTCAATGCAAAAATCCTGGCTGAAGGTTCTGGGATCTGCCAATGACCACGGTTTGGAGGGCCAACCAGAAAGTACATCCTCAAACACTTCTTGTGTACGCTCCAAACACGTGTCATCATCTAGGATTCGCACTTGGATGACTGGGTCAAAGGACAGCTTGGCTGCAA
>Ga0126342_10003569_pt1 | contig 25797 bp, 15 predicted proteins | sample Cyp1metagenome_FD_92528 | JGI IMG/M metagenome (GOLD analysis project Ga0126342, IMG submission 92528) | Coral microbial communities from Lord Howe Island, Old Settlement Bay, Australia - Cyphastrea 1 metagenome | ecosystem: Host-associated > Invertebrates > Cnidaria > Coral ... | reverse complement strand
TGGAAGTCGCGGTTGAGGTCCGGCAGTGCCCACTGCAACCTGGAAGTCGCGGTTGAGGTCCGGCAGTGCCCACTGGGATCTGGAGCTCGCGGTGGAGGTCCGGCAGTGCCCACTGGGATCTGGATCTCGCGGTGGAGGTCCGGCAGTGCCCACTGGGATCTGGAGCTTGCGGTGGAGGTCCGGCTGTGCCCACTGGGATCTGGACTGCGAGGAGGAGGCGGCGGGTGAGGAGGCGGAGGAGGAGGCAGGTGGGGAATTACATACATATATACACATGCATAGACACCATATGTTGATTTAATCCCATGATATTCTAACATGATACTTCCATATTGTTGGTGAATTCCAGAACCCACTGAGAAAGAACCCTTGCAGAAATTGAAATCCGCCGAGGTTTATTGGGCCCTGGGAAGGGCTTGGGCGAGCATCCCAATCATCTCAGCGGTCGGAAAGAGGCGGAAGGGATGAAGTTACTAGCTCTTGGGTGTTTACCCTCTGGTAAACGTTTACGTAGCTATGGAACATCACCATTTTAAGAGGTAACACCCATCTATTTCTATGGTCCATTTAAGCCGCTATGTAACAAATTACCAGAGGCTACTTGAACCATTATACCATTGACCTGGGTATTTTTTGTTGACCTCGCTGTGGTGACCTTACTGAAATCATGGTGAAAAAGGGGGAAATGTCCCAAGATTGCCGAACTGTTTAGTTTGGTGAATTACCATCTGGTTATTTAACGATTTGCCATGGAAGACCCTTATAAATGGAGGTTTGAATGGGAAAATCATCTGTAAATGGGCCATGTTCCATGGCTATGTTAAATAACTAGAGGGTACTATGATTTGCCCAGATTGGTGATTGATATTGCTGATTGGACATTATTAGCCATGAGAAGGATCTGAAAATAACCATTCTTAATGTTATGTTTTTTTATCGATATAATATAACTACACTAAATACTGAATTATTATGGTTAGGAGTTTTTAGATCCTTCTTGGGAATTACTGAAAAATATAAAAAATATTCAATATTAGAATTAGTATTTTCAATATGAATCTTATGTTAGTTTTCCTACTTGGGATTATGAGCAAAACTATAGTTTGGAAATCTATATCATGAAATGGAATGGGGTATTTTTTGTGGCTCACTTGAAGGGACCATCCACTTATTACCATATACATAGATATATCATAGATATGACACATTAGGGAATACACTGGGGACATGAACTAGGAACATTGGGGATATCATATTCTAACATATTGGGTAATATGATCGTAGTTCATATAGTAGATTATTGACCATTACAGTAACATTAACTATATCTACTAGTATCATTGGGGATATGAATATGGTAATATGTGTAACACTAGGGGAACAAATAGTAGAGGATGCGGACCATACTTCGAGGATCGTCTCAAAACTGAGCAGTGCTCAAAACCACTGTTGGTAGATGAAATTATATGGGGTTATACAAGAATTCTCAGTACATCCCCAATATTCCAAGTTTTATACCCTCTGGTAAACTAACATAGCTATGGAAAATGGACCATTTATAGTGAGTTTTCCCGTTAAAAATAGTGATTTTCCATAGTTTTTGTATGTTTACCAGAGGGTACATCAAGTATCGGATTCCATTTCTCAGACAATCCCACATGTTTCTGTTGTTTTTTTTAAAATATGTTCCCTGTTCTATTCCAATAGCGCCATCATATTCCCATTCCGGGACGTTAGACTTAGATGCCTTCAAACCATAATAAAGCTACCCTAGGGTAAACATATACAAAAAGATGTGGAAAGGCCATGGCGGCCATGGGTTTCGTAGGAAAATGATCTAAATGATCTAAAGATGGTGGATCTTCAACATCTTAAATCGTAGGTTTCTAGGCTACTTAGGATTGCCCGATTTACTCTAATTTAATGTGGATCAACTATGGTTAATGGTAGATGTAACGAACTAGTTAATGGGGATTAATTCATGGTTTATAAACCAACGAACACTGATTGGTGGTTTGGAACAACTGGGCAGGTGCTTTGCCCGAAAATGGACCGAAAATTGTGGTTTGGAACATGTTTTATTTGTCCATTCAGTTGGGAATGGAATAATCATCCCAACTGACGAACTCCATGATGTTTCAGAGGGGTAGGTATACCACCAACCAGATATAATTAACCATTATTAACCACCATTAACCACCATTAATGGTCATTAACCACCATTAACCACAAACCAGAATAGTTCTTATGGATCATTCCCTCATTTCCCGTTGTTTTTTGGAGCAACGGTACTGTCTGATCTTTGCCAGGCTCCTGGCACGATTTTTCTCGGCCTGGATTTGTGTCTACGATGCAGTGATAAAATCAGGGGGACAATGGGGATACAATGTGGATAGACTTTCTGCGGGGGGTACAGTATGATAGCAAAAAAAAAGTGGTAATATTTTCATGGTAATGTTGGAATATGCTGGGGATATGTGGATATATCAATGGGCCGAACAAGGTTATTATTATGGTTGCATCTGACAATTGAAAGTGATAGATACAGCCCAAAAAATGTTTCTTCAGTAGGGAGAATGGTACTTGACCCCATCAATGTTGGGAGTATCCAGTTGTCAGACAAACCCAAACAGGGATCTTGACCAAGAGGAATAGGCATTAACCAAGAAACATGCGGATATTTTCTTCGACTGCATAAGGATGCGTCAAACAAGTAAATCAGGCCGCGTGGAACAACGATATATGCTTTTCTGAGGCATCTTTGCTGCCATTTTGTCTGACTACGAGAAGCTGCAGAGCCAATCCATTGCAGAACGATTCAGAAAACCGCTTCAAATATCAAGAATTTAAATCGGGCCGGGAAGTCTTCGGAAATGTGTAATAAGACGTTGGGATACAACTTCTGATAATTTATCATAGCCTATGGTAGCCATGGCCCATTCACTTGATGTTTTGCGGACCATAAAAAGGGTGATGTTCCATAGATATTCTAGTCTACTGGAGGGTAACAAAGAACCAATTCCTATTTGTCTTTATAACAAGTTGTGGTGTGTTCAATGGAGGTACCTACCGTATACAAGGCCTATTTTTCAGGCCTATGTAAGGGAACATCCCCACAAAATATGGCCAAAAATATACCTCCATTTTAGGATCCTGGAATGACCATTGAAGTTGTGGTCTGTGTTTTTGCTCATAGTTGGGATATGTTGTGCTGATGATGGATGACCCACGGTTTTTTTTCCTTGGCCGACTTAGGTTGGAGCTACAGAGTATGTCCAAGCCTGAAGTTTTTTTGGGGCAGCATGAACACAGGGGATATATGGGGATATACCATCTGGTAATTTAGAGGTTTGTGAACTGGAAAGTCACCATGTTTGAATATGTGTATACATCATTATATATACAGAGTTTATCATATAGTCAATAGGTACTGTAAATCAAATATAAACCATCTATGAATAGTTCATTGTCCATAGCTATGTTAAATAACCATAAGGTATTGTGAGGGGAGTTGGAATGACTTGATGAAACTCAGATCGTTTGAAACCATTGAATATATACATGAGTGGATTTACTTCTGGCGATGTCGAGGTTGCAGTTCTCTTATCAACTAGAAAGGGTGCAGCGTCATGGACGCAAACAACATATGTAGAATGGCTGGCATTCGCACACCGAGTATCAGACGTGTTGGCCATTTTTTTTTGGTACCTTATCGAAGGACCAACTGCAAGCAGCAGAGAGGATTGAGGAAACACCAGGAAACATGATGCACTCCAGAACATGTTTGACCGCTACTTGTTCTCCAAGCCACAGTTTCTAAGTGACCTGCAGGAATATCATCTACAGGCGGTACCTGAGAGAGTTTCACTGCATGGATTTGGCTCGAAATTTATATACTATAAGACATCATAGGACTCATGAGCCACATTATTATTTCTGTTTTTTGTTTTTTGAATTTGATCATCATTTTTCGTTGGATAAAGTCAATCTCGGATACAGAACCTCTGGGCTGTATATTTTGGGGGTTACCACAAAAGCAGCAGATTATCACTATTTGGATGGGGTAACCCTAATATACCCTAATTGTAGAAACAGCCCTCTGGGGGTTGCTAGTCCGGGGTGACATTCCCCGATTTTGAGCCATACCCAGGACATGATTCCATGCTTCTCACTGTGAAATGAGTTCACTCTTTGTAAGATGAAGCCCCCTAGTTAATAAGTTGGTTTAGTCTCACCCATCCACCTATAGTTACAACTGCCATATAGCAAGCAGTTATTGGAATCACATGATACCTTATAATTAGCCAACATGGATACTATAAATCCATATTATAATATGCATCCCCTGAAATCCGAATAAATCCCATGAAATCCTTAGCTGACTTAGCTGTTCTTTGGGTGGCCCAGCTGTACTGCGGTCTAGGCCGAAAGGTGGTACGATACATCGATCTCTGCGTCCTTGGTATCAATGGCAGCAGTTGCGGTACCTGGGCTCACGGGGTGGAAATGATAGTAGGAGTGGGGTATCCGCAAATTGACTTAGTATAATTCGTAGATATATATATATATATATCCATGTATATATACATATATATATATATATCCATGTATATATATAATATATATCCATGTATTCTTAAGGTTTTAGAAGCATCACACATTCAGGATCTGTGAGGCAAAGATGGGGGATATCCGTCAGATTCATCGATCTCTCGCCCTGTAAGGACGGTCCATGACGGTCCAAAATGTGCCGCCAATTTCTTGTCTTTGAATCTTCAGCTAAAATGGGGATGCTTGAAAGTACTATACATGTAGAGAATTGATGATAAAAATGATCTAAAATGGGGATGATTGAAAGTGTTATACATGTAGGTAATTGATGATAATTGTAAATTTATTTTAGGGTCCTAAAATGGTGGCCCCCCTTCAAATGGATGGTTTATAAAAGTTTATAATATGCTAATCCATGATAATTCCTATTGAAATGGATGATTTGGGTCCTGTTTTAGATCAACTTCTGGGGAATCTCCGGGCCTCGACCATAATCTGGCTGGGGGGTTCTTGTTTGTCATGGGGGATTCCTAAATCATCATGAGTTAACATAGTTAACCTACAAGGTGGTGCCCCCCAAACGTTATTATAATTTGGTTTATAAACCCCATTAAATATAGATATATCACCTATAAACCATAGTTATTGGAGTTATTTGCACCAACTGAACGCTATCGTTTCGGGGCACCACCTTGTATATACTAAGTCATACTAAGTCATGGTCATCCATAACTGCCATAACTTGGATGACGTAACTTTTTGGGACCCCCATAGCTGAAAACGAACCCCTACTTGGTGGCTCATCCCACTTAGTAAGTGGGTTATAACACCAGTCATAAATGGGATAAGTAGGGTTAATCCACTTATAACTGGGGTTATAACCCACTTACTAAGTGGGATGAGCCACCAAGTAGGAGATTTCCATGTACATCGAGTCGCGACGTCATAGGCTTCGATGCGACGTGGCCGTGGTGGCCGTGTGCCGTGTGGAGCTTGGTGGAGCCAAGACGGGGCCGGGACTTGGGGAGAGCCAGACAGAGATCATGGACTTACCATGTTTGACGCGCTAACTTAGGGACTTAACATGGATTTAACATATATGATATATATATATATGTCACCTCCGAAAAAAGATCGCAAAATCATGATGATAGTTGAATCTAGTAAAGGATTCAAACATCCATGTCATATTGTCTCAAGATTTTGGTTTCCGCTGAAAATGGGGCACCATCCGAAATGGAAAGATCCGCAACAAAAACGTCAAGGTCAACCATTGGTAGTGGCACGTGAAAAAATCTGGTTGGTGGTGACTGGAACCATGGAATTTTAATGGATTTTAATAGATTTTGATGGAATTTAATGGATTTTAATGGATTTTTCCATTCAGTTGGGATTAATCATCCCAACTGCTTAACTCCATGATTTTTCAGAGGGGTACTGTAGGTATACCACCAACCAAAAATGGGTTGTTTCATGTGTTGTTTTTTCCCCATAAATGGGTGGTTCCATAAATGGGGTACCCCTTAAAATGGATGGTTTTTAACGGAACAGCCTATTAAAATTGATGATTTGGTGGTACCCCCATTTTAGGAAGCCTCCAAATGAAGAGAAGGAGTGAACATGTCTAAAAATGAATAATCGGTACTGATTGTATCTTATGGTTATTTTCTTGATGTGTCAGCAGGTAGAGATATAAATGGGGGTTTCCTACAATGGGGGTTTCCTAAAATGGGGGATCGTCAAAATCATGGCTTTCAATACTAAGACCTGGTCAAATGACTTGAATGATTTGGAGTACCCCCCGCCCCCCGCTTCAGGAAACCTCCGGTAAACACCTATAAATCCCATGAAACCGGATTTAATCAGCATTTTCGTTGGCAAAATCCTATCAAACCCCCTAGTATCAGCCAGCTGAGAAACCGCCTTACACCAAGGCCCCAGGAAGCATCGCGACCGCGGCGCAGCCCGCCGGGCCGGCCGGGCCCGCCCCGCAGCAGTCAGCCTTCAGAGGGCAAGACAAAGTCTACGCGTCTGCCGGTGCAGTATGCGACAGGCGCATGGCCTGAGGAAAATGTCGCTTCAAATGGATTCAAAGGGGGGGTTCCATAAATGGAGGTACCCCCAAATGGATGGTTTATACTGAAAGACGCCATGAAAATGGATGATTTGGGGGTACCCGTATCCCCTACACCCCCAAATCAGGAAATATCACCAGGTCTGGCCCGGTCCCCGTTCGAGAACTAGATGGGTGAAACTAAAGCAACTTACAACTGGGGGCCCACCTTGTAGACCCTCCGAGTACCCATAGAAAATGATGTTTTATCGTGTTTTACTCCATAATTTTAGTACGTTTACTATTTGTTTGGGGGTATTTGGAGGGTCTAGGTACATGGACAATCATTGCGTACAGGGGATATATATATATATAATTTAATTATATATATATAATATATATATATATATATATATTTATACATTTAACCAAATATATATATATATACACATATGGGAACATGTTGACTTAAACATTAAAACAATGAGGTCTTTGTCGGATCTCTCTTTCTCTTTCTATTATATATATATATATGTACGTTCTCTCTCTCTCTCTCTGTGTTTCTATTATATATATATGTACATATGTACGTACGTGAGCTCATATATACAGGGATTCTTTTAGAGATTAGACAATTGGTTATGTCAAATCATATCAATTCGTATTAATTTATATTGCTATGAATATATATATATATATATATATTTAATCAATGTTATATATCTCTGGGTTTGTCCTGGAAGTGGAAGCAACAATCCAAACAACTTACACTAAACCAACCATATTGAGGATATCATTGGGATATAGTGGGAGATGTGTCAGCAACAATGGATTCGAATTGGGGATGGTTCAAAAATCATGCCCATTAACATTCATGAATCTACAATCATATGGGCCAAAAGTCGCTCAGTCAAAAGCCGATCAGTAGCCCGGTTTGACCCATTTTTTGTTGCTACATGCTGGTCCTAGCCTATGACACACATGTATCCCTGCCATATGACACAGCTTCTTGCCCAGCAAGTATGAATCACTAATGTTTTTGATGTGGTAAGCCCAATGCCATAAATTAAACATCACAAAGTCATTAGCATATTCATGGGTGGCATTCCAAAAAAAGAAAAACACATCCCCAGTCATGGTCAGTTTGTGGCACAACGGGCAGGTGAGGAGACGGAGTGGGCTGGCATCCCAGTAGATGGACCTGCCTCAAGGTCTCGGCTTCAGCTGTGGTTTCATGGGATGCCATTTGTTTATAGTGTGTCCATGTGTTAAAAAAGTTACCCTCTGGTAAACTAACATAGCTATGGAAAATCACCATCTTTAATAGGTAAATCAACTATAAATGGGCCATGTTCAATTACCAGAGGGTACTCTTATCAATGATGTCCTGCGGTTCCTACATGCTCCATAACTACGGAAAATCTCATTTTTTATGGCTACCATTGCAAAAACGAAATAAGTTGGTAAAACATCCCGATTTTTTATTTCACATAGCTACTGTTTCTTCCCGTAAAGGTCAGACATCGAACTAAATGGGCCATGGCTACCATAGCTATGGCTAACATTCCAAGGTGGGGTCGACAACTCGTACTGCCCCACAGGTGGCTGCAATCGCAGAAAGCCATGTCTGGCGTGCCGTTGCCTTACTGATGGACGTGGCTGGTTGCTTCAACTCATCAGCCCCAAATCATCGATTTTAATCGGATTTTCCACTGTAAACCATCCATTTCAAGGAACCCCCATTTATGGAAACCCTCATAAAAATATATATTGCTGATGTTTTGCAGATAAAAATCTACGACATCTACCTTCCTTGTTGGATTTCCCCTATGGCATTTTTTGTTTTGCCCTGGGATGGTGATGGACCGTTGGGTTTTTTCGGGGAATACAACTGGTAGGGCCTGGTAGGGCCTCACCTCACGTATTAAATGAATACCGCTATAGATAGATATCCCATTCTACTCCCATATTATATATATATATACATTTACATATATGTATATAGTCCCATGATATTTCCATTATAATTATACATATAGTCCCATTATATTCCCTTATTTGTTTTTGCAGAAGGCAACCAGATGCACTCGCAGCGGCCTGAAGCAAATCAATTCGAGGTCACATGATCCATTAGCCAGCAAACTCAGGCCCTATGTTCTGTCTGAATGCAGTAGCGTTTAGCTGCTGCCATAGGGTGAGGTCTGATTGCGGATCCTGCACAGCCTGAAAAGGCAGATTTTGAAGTGATGTCACCAAACTCTCCGCAAGCGCTCCGCACATTGCGGGTGGATATTCCTTGAGCTTAGTGGTACACCACTCCCCTTGGTCATTACGACCCAATGCAAAATTGTGGGGCAATTCGTCTCAACCTCCACTTTCGAAGTGTATATTCCCATTATATATAATTATATATATATAGTCCCGTTATATTCTCATGCTAATTATTTATATATATATATATATACATAATTATATAGTCACATTATATTCCCAATTTAATTAAATATATATATATAGAGATAGATAGATAGATAGATAGATAGATAAATAGATAGGTAGATAGAAAGATAGATATAATTCCATTATATTCTCATTATATATTATATATGTGTATATCCCAGTCTTGTTGGTTAAAGCTGAGGTTCGACCCTTCGCCGATCCAGGCTGAAGCGATTCCGCGGATCTATAGTGGGGAGCAGCATGGCACGGCAATTTGACAGCTGAAATGAACGACAAAAACGACAAAGATGCAGTGTATATACTTAACTGGTTGGTGGTTTGGAACCATGGAATTTTATGATTTTCCATATATTGGGAAGAATCATCCCAACTGACGAACTCATATTTTTCAGAGGGGTTGAAACCACCAACCAGGAGAATATGACAGAATCATGCTGCTATATTGTTACATACATGTATATTAACCCCCAAGAAAAACACTCGTGTGTATATATATATATATATATACATGGATATATATATATATATATATGTATAAGTATGGTATGTTTACACACACTCATGTAATATATGATATACGATTTATATGTTATACAGTGTATATATATATACACACATTATAAACGTATGTGTACATTGGATGATCAGGGTGAATGAAAATTACAGAGCGGGACGAGAAATTCATTGTTAACTCTCCAGAACAGTGGTACAAACTGCAGTGGTTGGTGGTTTAAACATTTTTGGATGATGGTGAAAACAATGTGTACTGTACTGTACATATAGGGACAATAGGTATTTTAGTATTTTGTTTGTTTCTATATCTCATGGGTCCTGTGTCATGGGACATAAAATCCCCGAATAAAGAGCCATCAAAAATAAAAACATGCAACGCGTGTCTTGAGGTCATGTCCATTTACTTGGGTATCCGAAAGGTTGACCATTTTTCAAGCATCAAATTTTTAGTGTTGCAGAACTTGCATTTGATTGAAATGCGTATCGTTGGTGATAAGATAGGATGTGTTACAGAAATGCTTGAGCATCCAGTTCTAATCGAAGGGCTGGAAAGGCTGTGGCGCTCCTTCTTTTCGGGTTGGTCGTGTCCGCTATTGTTTCAGTATGTTTCGCACTTGTTTCTTTTCTATGGTCGTATTCTGCACGTCTTTTCACTTGGCTTCGTGCCTGTTCTCTTAGGTTATGGCTCAAGACTTGGATGTGCATGCCACTTCGCAGTCATCAAATGGGTCATTGAGTATTATGAGTATCGATTACCCTGTGGTAAACTAACATAACTATGGAAAATCACCATCTTTAATCGGTAAATCAACTATAATATAAGTGGGTAATTTTCCATAGCTATGTTAGTTTACCAGAGGGTAATCACGTGCCAGTAGAATCGACCACTTCGAAGGCTTGAACTTTCACGACCTGAGGTCGTGCTGCATCCAAGCGCCAACAGGAACCGGGAAGACTTTATGCCACTTAGATGCACGTAGATGATACCTATGGTGAGTTTGTTGGCAAGAGACAATTTCTATATTAATTAGTTTGCATTAGTGTAAGTTAGTGTAAGTGTGTATCTTCTGATTCTTTTGGAAACTAGAGATATGAAATCTCATATTACCCTCCAGTAAATTAACATGAGACTCGTTTCCACTAAGAAGACTGGTTATTTTCAGGGTGCTAATTTACCAGAGGGTATAGTTTCATGGTTTCATGGATGAGAATCCCCAAAGATTTGACCAAGGTCGCTGCGCCTACAGATATCTACCATTTGTTTATCCATAAATCCTACTTAGATGGGCCATGGGATTAGCTAACTAGTTAGTAACTGGGGATATAACCTCCATCCATTTACTAACTAGTTAACTAACTCCATGGCCCATCTAAGTATAGCCTATGGTTCTTCGAGTTTGAAACTAAACCAACTCAACTATGGATATCTATGGATTATGGGGCACCACCTTGTAGGTGAAGTTAGTGACTTTGACTCTCCCAATTCTTCCAACCCAAGTGGGTGGAAAGTTGATGGCCCACTTGATGGCCCATTTGATGGCCCATCTATCAATGCTTCTCCCATTGAAAAGGGCGGGTTTGTTTTGCCATGTTGAATGACCACTTGGAGGATCATTCCACTGAATACGTCATATCTCAATATGTGTTTCGTCTTTATCGATAGTAGGTACTCTCTGGTAAACTAACATAGCTATTGAAAATGGCCATTTATAATTGATTGTCCCATGAAAAATTGTGATTTTCCATAGTTTTTTGTATGTTTACCAGAGGGTATGGGTACGCCCCCCCCTTCTGCATATTGGATACGGGTCCCCACGCAGAAACGGGTCCCCAACACCTGGGAGCCCACCATCTTGAACCACTGGCAACCTTTTTTGGAGCCTTATAGTTTTAAACCATGTCTGGTTGGTGGTTTCAAACATTTTTTATTTTCCACAATATATGGGATAATCCTTCCCATTTACTTTCATATTTTTAAGAGGGGTTGAAACCACCAACCAGATGTGTAGTTAACAATCTTTTAGATTAAAACCACATTTATAACAGATAAATAACAGATAATAAACCCTGAATTCCTTTGACGTTTACATTTATCCCGATGTATCCCCATCATTTATGGTCAAAATCCTTTGCCCTGGGGCCCTGGGCGAACTTGGCTGCTTCGGATCTTCACCGAGGTTACTTGCTGCCAATGTTGCAGCGCTTTCGGGAGAAGGTCAGTTTTTTTTTGCATGATGATATGATCAAAATCACTAAGATATCACTAGATATTAGATAGCATCAAAATCACTAGGCATTGATTTAGATAGGTATTTGGTACTTATGACAAGTTTTTACATAGATACATACAGCAATATCTATGTACACAGTATGTGATTACAGATTTACATCAGAGTCATATATATATATATATATGTTATGGAGGTTTCCTAAAATAGGGGTACATGGTACCCCCAAATCATCCATTTTAATAGGATTTTCCATCATAAACCATGGATTTTGCAGTAGCCCTATCCCTGTTTGGGCCAGCTGTCTGTTGCGCAGGCAACGTCGACCCGGGGCTTGCGGTTCCTGATCTTGGTGCCTACAGCAGCAGGGACGCCCGTTGAAACGCCCAGGGCTTTTGATTGTCAGGTGGGTATGGGTCAATACCTATAGATACATTACTATAGTGGGATGAACATCCATAAATCCCAGCTATGACTTGGGGTTCACTAGGTACCAGGGTTTTGACCCATCCCCAGGTTAGAAATTGTCAAATTCCATTGTTAGATGTTCCATTTTGGGTCTAAGATGGTCAAATTCCAAGATGTTTTTTGAAAAAATGGTTGATCATCAAAAATCAATCAATCTCATTGAGTTTTGTTTTAGAAGTTTTAAGAATCATGGTTAAGTGGGGTGTACATCTAAAGGTTCTATGTAACTATGATGAAGTTAGTTGTGACTTCGATGAACATCGATGTTTGCTCCGTGTTTACTATATTCCCCATTCTTACATGGCCATATTTTGTGTTTTTTTTCTGCCATGGACAAAGCCATATAGAAGCCCACAGCCCGTGTGATACCCTTTGGGTAATTTAAGACAGCTATGGAAAACGAACGAAAACAATGGAACACACCTGCAAATTGTTCCATAAAGTACCTGTTTGTAATCTACAGATATGGTTTTTTTCCGCGAAAATAGATGATTTACGTTGCCCACAATAAAGATTCGAAAGGCAACATTCCGCTATGTTGAATGACCAGAGTGGGCTGTGACCAGGCGTTGTTTCTTATGTCAGTCCTAAGATGGCTAACTGGGCCCCACCTTGTATATAATGGGATATATAATGGTTGTTGGTATCAAAAGCCATTAAGTATATATAGAAAACATCACCCATAGGCAAACAACATTGGGTTTTCAGGTTAAAGGTCAAAACCTTTTGATGCCGTGTCGTTGTTGATATCCGCTAGTATCATGCAGGGATGTCAACCCATATTTTATATTTCCCCTGGTAGCCAGATGCTACAGCATGGTCCCCCCCAAAAAAAGGAACCAGACTGGCGCGTGGATCGTGGATCCGATGGCAGTAGGTGGTTCATAGCCGTGGTCCACTCTTTTGTATGGATAAAGCTAGAGGCCTGGATTTCTGCACCAAATGGGAGGTACATCCAACAATGAAACCAGTGGGACAAGTTACAGAAGAAACATGTTGTAATTGGTAAAATCCAGGGTTCCCTTCGGACCTTAAACAGACTCAGTGATTATCCATGTGTATATATATATGGGACCCTCAGTTAAACACCGCCCAGCTCCCAATCAACCGTTGAGTATGGTGAAAAAATCTTCATTCTCAGGATGTTTCATCCCAAGTCTTGGATTGAATCCCAATTCTTGGATGGGTCAAATGCAGTTTGTTGTTTGGCCAAAATACATGTTTATTGTGCATTATAGTTAGTCAACCCCAGAAAACGATGGTCAAGGATGGTCAAGGTAGAAAAGTAAGACTAAGTAAGTTGATTGCCCAGCATGATTCACCAGACATGTAAGAGTATCCTGTACTATCAGCCCCATAAACACCACGTTACTATAGTACCTTAAAGTATGTCTTCACCATTTACCGCTTGTCTTCACCATTTACCGTTGAGTTTTGAGGCGCTCCAGACGCAAACGGCCGCCGGGCCCCTAACTTTTTGCGGGTCCCAAGCCGGGAATCCGTTGGGAAATCACGGAAATTCATAGCTTGGGGAAAAAAAAAGATCTTCACCCGGTGAGCTAAAGAGCTATGAAATGCTATGAATACTTAACCTGACTCAGTGGAATGGTTAAAAATAGAGGGATTTTTTCGACATGGGGCTTTTTTCGGATGGCTGGGGATTTGTTCTATTCACTAAGCCATTACAGGAATATATTTGCTAGTGTAGCCAAGCGGTATGGCTGTTTAAACCAACATATCCGATTGAGAGACACCTGGGTCTGGAGATGCGAAACTAGCTAGTTATACTAGCGATGTGTTAACGGAAAAGAACATGATGACTATATAACCATAGGACAAAAAATGGGTGACCTATTTCCGGACATTTTTTTTTTTTTACTTGACCATGCTGAAAGAATGGCCAAGACAAACACAGCAAGAACAGCTCACTTAAACAGGATCAGATGGGTATGGATCAATACCTATTAATACAATTTTTAGGGGAATGAACATCCATAAATGCCAGCTATTTTGATGTTCACCAGGGTTACAAGGTTTTGACACACTGCCAGATAAAAACAAACAGTAACTGACAGTTGACAAAGACAAATCATTTTTTTGAATCTAACCCAGGCCTTGGCCCGTGCGCTCTTGGGTCCCGGGCTGGCAGAGAATGTGGGGCACCCAGGGACTGATGTAAATGGCCCACGACCATAGGATCTGGTTGGGAATTTCATCATCCCAACTGACGAACTCACTGCATGATTTTTCAGAGGGGTGGCGAAAAACCACCAACCAGATACATACATATATATATATATATTATATAATATATAATCCACCAGCTAATCCACTATAAACCATCATTAACCATTGTTTTCCAACCAGTTGTGGATCTAACAAAAAACCCTCTCCCATTGTGGTATGACCAGCCACACCCAGAAACGACTTGAAGGCTCCGTTTCACCCGGCGCACCCAGATGTCGATGTTGTGGCTCCGTTCATGTCAAAACTGGGCTCCAAATAAAGGTTTCCTACTGTGGATGGAAGAAATCCTGCACCAGTTGACTCTTAGTTTGTCCCATTATTTATAGGAATTCAACAATCCAAGGTGGTGCAGGATTTCTTCCATCCCAAGTAGCATAGGGATACCCACCTGGTTGGTGGTTTGGAACATGTTTTATGACCTTCCATGTATTGGGAATTTCATCATCCCAACTGACTTTCATATTTTTCAGAGGGGTAGGTTGAAACCACCAACCAGCCCAAAAATGGATGGTTTATAATGGATAATTCCTATCAAAATTTGGATCATTTGAGGGTTAAGATCATTTGTCAGGAAATCCCCAAATGACTATTGAAAGTGGATAACGAGAACCAAACTATATAGTCATCCATTTTAGTTTGTTAGTGGATAACCAGAACCTAGTCAACAAACTTATGGTGGGTGGAATCAAACACACGGACGTCACCAACATGGGATTTTGTTGTTTGTTGATGTGTGCTAAGTTGGATCATCGGCAGGTGCCCAGAAACCCAGAAACTAGCAGCTAAGAACTAACATATATTACCCTCTGGTAAACTAACATAACTATGGAAAATCACCATTTTTAATCGGAAAACTCACTATAAATGGCCATTTTCAATAGCTACGTTAAATTACCAGAGGGTACATGTTGTTGGGGCACACATACCAAGCACGGTTTAACTGCTAGGATTTTTTTGGTGGACATATCGAAGTAGTTCGACTGTCGGCGTTCGGTTTTGTTTTTTTACATTGAACATGATCTCAAACTTACTGGTGCTAAATGTAGGGAATTGATGGGAATGGGGGGTTGCTGGGATTTTTATTCAAACTGGTTGGTGGTTTGGAACATGTTTTATTTTTCCATTTGTTGGGAATAATCATCCCAACTTGCCTATATTTTTCAGAGGGGTAGGTATACCACCAACCAGATATAATTAATCAATGATTAACCATCATTAGCCATCATTAACCACTATTAACCATTACTAACCATCCAACCAGACTATGATGATTATTACTAGTTCTTATGGATCATTCCCTCATTTCCCTACGTTTAGCACCAGTAAGCTTCCATGGCGCTGCTTCCGTGACTGTGGGATAGAACGGATTGAACTTACTTTTACCTAACCCCCAAGGACATGTTAAAGCTATTTAGCAAATATAACTAAGTTATTACTGTTATACTATAAGTGTTAAAGTAAGTAATTCATTATAACTAACTGAATTATAACTGTTTTACTATAACTATAGCCGCTATTAACTATAGTAAATTCACTATAACTAGTTAACTATTATATAACTATAGCTATTATTACACTATAACTGTTTTCCTCTAACTGTAATTCACTATTATGAAAACCATAGCTTCAAAACTAAAACTATCCCAAGGGATCTTTCTCCACCAGGTGTCGTCGATGCGACGGGATGTGGATAACAGCTCCACTCCCAGCAACATCGTGGCCTGGCGTGGCTTTTGCCATGGGGGTGCGTGGCGTTTGACGGCCATGGGGATTCCACAATGGTTAACAATGGTTAATGATGGTTAATTCATATTAACGATGATTACCCTCTGGTAAACTAACATAACTATGGAAAATCACCATTTTGAATGGGAAATCTCACTATAAATGGTCATTTTCAATAGCTACGTTAAATTACCAGAGGGTAATGATGGTTAATATTTTGAATGGTTAATGATGGTTAATATAAATGATTGTTAATGACGGTTAATATTTTGAATGGTTAATGATGGTTAATATAAATGATTGTTAATGACGGTTAATTTTTTGAATGGTTAATGATGGTTAATATAAATGATGGTTAATGATTGGTTACTGTAATGATGTTGTCGTAAAATGACGGATCTCATTAGTTTCATATCTACAAAGCAATTTTACGGATCCAACATCCCCAATGACTGACTGCATTGATGCTGTGGTATAAGACCATGAATTGGAAATACCCAATTTGATTTGGGTAAAACAATGTCATAACCACCCACGACTGGGAATGGTTTATTTATATCACCTATATATTTATGGTGATGATTATATGGGTGGTTTATGATATTGTTTTACTAACATTACCCAGAAATGCTGCTCTTGTCAACATCTTTTTTTCGCATGACAGGAGGGTGAAGTTTTGACTGATTCCACCGGAGGGTTTTTGGAAGGAGAAAGCAACAAAGACTCATGGATTTGTTGGGGTTTTGCGGAGTCATTTGGAGACATGTTGTGTGAGCAGATTGAGTCCTGAGATACATTGAGCATCATTGACATTGCCTTAATTCAGCATGAAACATGTTAAATATGTTGTGATGTGTTGGGTTGCAGCATTTTACAAGGCGGTGTCCCAGTTGGATGTGGCCCGGGGGTTCTGTTACTGTACCCTCATGAGCTAGTTCGATATATCTACCACACCCCACAGTCAACCTAGTTATAAAAGGTTATAAACCAACTTAACTAACATAAATCAACTATATACCCTCTGGTAAACTAACATAACTATGGAAAATCACCATTTTTCATGGGTAAATCAACTATTTATACTATTTCACTTGTCATTTTCAATAGCCGTTTGTATGTTTACCAGAGGGTAAGTCCTGAATCTTTGTCGATTCCCCATTTTTCAGGTGGTGGCAACGCCGCGACAGATTCAGGAACTGCTGGACACACCTCTGCCGGGATACCCAGGCTGAGCCAAGTTGGTGTAGAAGACAGTCATCAATGTGTCTCTATAACCCATAGGATCCATGTATGCTATATATATATCTATATATGGTAACATTTACCATCAATATACCCCCAATGTTAGCATATATACCCTACATGGATCCTATGGGTAATAACAGATGATGGCTAATGATGAAGGGGTTGGTAACTGGCCCATTTTGGGAATATTGAACATCACCTAAAAAAGTAGCCATTGTAGACCATATACCTAATGGTTGGGTGATGTTCAATGGGGACATTTAATGACCCATGTGATGGCGAATGATGAATAATCTTAACGATGGTTCATGATGGTTAATATTAATGATGGCTAATGATGGTTGATATTAACGATGGTTAATGATGGTTGATATTAACGATGCTTACTGACGGTTGATATTAGCGATGGCTCATGATGGTTAATATTAACGATGGTCAGTTACGGTTAATATTAATGACGGTTAATGATGGTTAATGAATATTAACATTTGTCAATGATGGTTAAAATTAATGATGGCGAATGATGGTTAATATTAATGATGGCCCATGATGGTCAACATTAACGATGGTTAATGATGGTTAATATTAGCAATTGTTCATGATTGTTAATATTAAAGATGGGTAATGATGGTTAATATGCATGATGGCTAATAATGGTTAATATTAACGCTGGTTAATGATGGTTAATATTAACGATGGCTCATGGCGGTTAATATTAATGATGATTAATGTTGGTCAATATTAATCATGGCTATTTTACATTATTACTATTACATCCATATTTTACATTAAGATTATCTGGTATCTGGTATTATTAATATAATGCTGATTAGTTGATATATCCATTAATATAGCATTTTTTACATTATAGTTGGTTAATGTTGATTAATATAACCATTGGTAAAAAAACAAAAAAAAAACGACAAAACATCCTCAACCAACTGGATGGGCAGAAAAAAAGTCCTGGCTGGTTGGTGGTTGGTTTCTACCATTGGTTGGTAATATACCGTTAATATACTGTTAAGAATGGTTAATATATGGTTATTATATGGTTAATAATGTGGTTTTCCATGGCTTTTGATGTTTTTGTGAGGCCCCCCAGTGATGTGAACGTTGGTTTAGATTCACCCCATGAATAAGCCATAGTTATTTGCGTATCATAAAGCATGGTGATTGAAGTTATGTTCACCAACTTTGCTATCTAGGGGCCCCACATTGTAGTTTTTGTGGACTATGAAAGATTGACCATGGATTTATTCACCCATTATACACCTAGTAATACTGCTCGTTAATGGATTGATGACTGTTAATGGATGACGCAGCGGGACTCCCCCTCGTAATTTATCAAGCCCCTCATCAGTTTCAATGGGCAAATGATTTCGAAATCGCAAAATATATTCCGTTGATGGTCGTATTTGTTATCTAGGAATGTGATGATAATTTGTATTATTATGTTTACTACTATTGTTCTTTTCACGATGTTTATTGTGTTATTGTATATTAGTGCTATATAATATTTGTTTATTACTTTTATTATTAGTATTATTCTTATTATTTTTATTGTATATATACACATTATGTTTATGATGATGATGATGAGGATGATGAGGATGAGGTGGAGGAGGAGGAGGAGGAGGATGGTGATGATGGTGGTGGTGGTGGTGATGATGATGCCCAATTTACCAACTCATAGTTTTCAGCTAGCTCAAGCAGCAATCAAAGACAACATCCAGGACGCAGGCAACGTGGAGACGTGCCATTGGCTATCTGGATATGGTAGTCCAAGCCTTAAGTGCCAATGCCGGGGGAGTTTCCCATATGGCGGTGTCCAAGAATCATGTGTAGCCATGGGTACCTTCATTTTGAGGAAAAGGACTTCAAATCGTAGATTTTTGGGGGTATCCTGCCATTTAGGAAAGTCCCTGCCATTTCTTCTGAACGTTTACCTTCTGGTAATTTAACAGTTTGCTAGTGAAAATTGTGATTTTCCATAGTTTTTTGTTAACGATTACCAGAGGATATCTATGTTGCTGTGTTCAAAACTCTGTAGTGTCCTCGAGTTTTGATCCGTGAGATTTTTAGTGGAGAAATCGGCGACACCCTGACAGGTCGTAGCATCGTAGCATACGAAAAAGACACCCAGAGAGCCAATAAACCAAGAAGGTTCCTTGATGTCATCATCCAATGGTTTTTTTTTGGTGATTAATCATGATAAATCAGGATTAATCTTAGTGGCAGTGAGACAGACCAGAGTGCTGCAGTGCCAGACACATACTTTTGCGAAGAGACGTGCTATAGCTGCTTTAGAATAGCCTACATTCAGCACGGTCTGTCGTGAACGCGTGGATTTCTTCATAGAGATTTTCCCCAAAAACTTGATAGAGGTCTTCCCCAAAAGGTCGAAATCCACCGCTCACAACAGGCCTTTCCGAAACCATTACAATACGAAAACTAGTTCGTTATATCTACCATAAACCATAGAATTCATTCAGCCACTTTTCTGTTCTGCGTTTCTGAACGCTATCGCTCGACTGGGAGCCCCATTCTGTGCCTAGTCACTTCAAAGATCTGGGTAATTTCTTCTTACTGGTGTTTTTTACGTAGGGATTTTTCGGGAATGATCCCAGTCATCACTAGCAATGTCATAATCCCAGCAACCCCCAGCAACCCATCCATTCCCTACAAGGTGGTGCCCCCAAACGATAGCGTTCAGTTGGTGCGTTTATAACTCCAATTTCACTATGGTTTTTGTTGGTGATATATCTATAGTATTCATGGGGGTTATAAAGCCATTATCAACCATAATTAAGAATTATTATAGCCATTATTAACCAGTATTACAATGTGGCCCCCCCAGTTATAAGTTAGTTTATAAACCATTATAATCCCCATGATTTATAGTTATATCATGTTATATCTACCATAAACCATGATTTTTGTTGGTGATATATCGTATTCATGGGGTTTATAAACCAACAAATCTAACGTTTGGGGGGCACCACCGTGGGTAGGCACCAGTAAGGCCTCAGTGTTGGGATGGGAATCGCCGGCGAAGCGATCTGTTTGTTTTAGGTGGTCGATGAAGCCGACCGCTTGGTGAACAAGTGGACCATGTTTGGATCCCCAGTCGAAAACGTTTGGAAGAATGGATACATGTATATATATAATATCATATATATATATATATACACATAAAATCATATAAATACATATATATATATATGGGTAAACTATAACGACTTCACTGTTCTCCCTCACTATAATCATAGTTAGGATTCGGGGTTCATCATCCCCAAGATAGCCCAACATTTCAATCCTATGATTGGATCTCCCCGAAAAAAAGCGTTGGATTTTACTGATTTCACGGTGTTTGATGTCTGATGATGTCTGTTATATAACTGGTTGGTGGTGACTGGAACCTTGGAATATCTTGGAATTTCGACTGACTTTCCATGAAAAGTTGGGAATGGAATAATCTTATCCCAACTGACTTTAAGTCCATGATTTTTCAGAGGGGTAGGTCAACATGGTCAACCACCAAGCAGATAAATATTAGTGAAGACCATTCAGAAATGTGTTTGTGAACATTTATACAAGGTGGTGCCCCCAAAACGTTATAAATTGATTTATAAACCCCATGAATACTATAGATATATCACCAACAAAAACCATAGTGAAATTGGACATTTATTTCGTGATAAAAAAAATAGTGGTTTCACTGGATTGGTGAGCCATGTGGTAAATATTGCCAGATGGAATTTAAAACTCAACATTCATACCCGGCCTGGTAAACTGTTACATAGCGATTGAAAATGGCCATTGAAATAGTGGATTTACCCATGAAACTTCATGAAACATAGTGATTTTCCATAGTTGTGTAACAGTTTACCAGAGGGTAGTGGCAAACTTTGTTTACGAAATTGCTGATGTTCACTGTTCAATTTAATTTGTTTGAATCCGATAGATGACTTGAATGAATAATCCATAGCGAGAAACTGCTTCTAAATGGGATTATAACCCCCAATTACTGTAACATCATTGAGATTCATTGGGGTTTTCAACACTGCTCAATTAGATTGAATTTACACAATACATGAAATCTCCAAGAATAAAACAGATTTTAATAGATGAACCAGATTGAATGAACATATATTTGTTGTTCTCCAGTTTGTACAGATGAACCAGGAGGCAAGAAATGATCCCTGCGGTCTTGGGTGAACTGATGATGAGGAACCAGCCAAGAACGGAAGAACATTGCCATGTCATAGCAATGGGAAATCCCGTTTTAACTGCGGTGTTATTGGAACTTAATCTTTCAATTTAACACGTGTAACATGTTCCATTGCCATGTTTGTCTACAAGTTTGTAACTAGATTTACTCGCACATTCTGGCAGTATGTGAAACCCATTCATATGTTTATAGTCACAACTCTAGGTCCAGGTGCGTTAATCATAGTCTACAACACTTAACTGTTTAATCATCATGTTCCCTCTTCAAATAGCCCAAAGTGGGAGATCAATCCTCAATTTTTGGACTGCTGAAGAAGATATACCCATTCTATCCCCATCATATCCCTTTTCGGCTCGGCGCGTCCTTCCAAGGCATCAAAGAAGAGTGAGATTTTTGGAGCAGAAGGCCAAAGAAATGGTGAAACAACATGAAATGTGTCCAACAAAATGTGGAAACTATATTATAATATATTATAATGGGGATGTAATTGCCAGCTGAAACATATGAAACAATATTTGTTTGTTTTAATCATCATCATACGATTGGTGTATAGATGAAACCAACAAATATGAGAATATATTGGCACATATTGGCATTATAGTTGTTTTTGTTACTTGCCGAGTGAGACCATGATATTGTATGTAATTTTGATTTAGGTTCTGTACATCACTAAGATCAACAAATGTAGGCACAATATGTACGTATACACACCAGCTGAAACCATGTGAGCAGTGTTCAAAACTCTTGCTGGTTGATCATCGGTTCGGGGATTATACTAACCAATATTCAATGCGAATTTCAGGATCCTAAAATGGAGGTACTGTACCATATAAGGGCATATTTTCTAGGGATACCCCTTACATAAGCCTTATATAGGCCTTATATATGGTAGGTACCTCCAATCAATCGGTTCCTGAAATGGCCATTGAAATATTAACCAATATATTGGGGATTATCATAATCCATGAGGATAGGAAATCCATCAGATTCTTACTGGGAATTATCACCCAATAGTATTACATTAATATCTTTATGATAGTTGAATTACTAATCAACCAATAACCAATCATTCCAAGATTGGGGAATTCACCGTAATTCACCAACCATTTTATTGATTATAATTATTGAGTATACTGTATTACTGGTGATGATCTTGATTGTTGATTACCCTCTGGTAATTTAACAGTTTGCTATTGAACATGGCCATTGAAATAGTGAGTTTTCCCATTAAAACATGGTGATTTTCCATAGTTTTTTTGGTAACTCATAGGAATTTCCTATGAAAACCAGCCGTCGTGTGGCCTCGTCAGATTGGGTCAGCAAGCGTGGACAGGTCGACCCCGCTGTCATTGTGTTGAAGGCCATTGAGTTTCAGACCACCAAGGTGCCAAATGACCAACCGACGGCATTATCCTCTGGTAAACTAACAGCCATGAGGGTAACCATAGGAAAACCCTAGGAAAACCATAGGAAAATGGTGGTTTAATGGGATTTAATGGGATTTAATGGTGATTACCCTCTGGTACTTTAACAGTTAGGTATTGAACATGGCCCATTTATAGTTGATTTACCTATTAAAAATGGTGATTTTCCATGGTTATGTTAGTAACCGACCTGGGGGAATTATCCTCTGGTTATCGTAGCCAACTGGAAACTCACCATTCGTTCGGCAAATCATCATTTTTATATAGTTTGATCGTCTACAAATGGGCATTTTGCTATAGCTATCTTAAACAACCAGAGGGTAGGTTGGGTAAAACCCAGCGAAAATGAGGATTTCACCAAGCGGTAAATCAAATGTGGCAATTCAACATCCCTCTATTTATAGACGGTTTTCCCATTTCAACATTTCTAAACCTCCATTTATTTGCCCCGTTAGATTACCAGAGGGTAACAAACCACAACGGGGATTTGCTTCAGTCGGTTGACCGGGCTCCAGGTTGAAATCGCTCAGTTGATAGGAACACCGAAGGATATTTCAGTGGATTTAAGGATGAAATTTGGTGGAAGAAGGGAGATTTGAACAGCTTATCTTAGCTAAGTTGATAAAGATAAACAATACGACTGTTGGGTTTATGGCAACACCACTTAGGAGTCTTTAACGGTGTATGTCATGATATTTAATGGAGATATAACATGATGGTGATATGGTGATTTTTGTTGGGATATCATGGGGAGATACTGTGGTGATATCTGGGATGGGGATACAGTTGATTTTTTTGGGGACATAGTGGGTGTAGAATGGAGATGGAATGGGCAGGGTACCTCTACTAAATGGAACAGGGTGTTTGGTCGAGTCATGTTGGTGTCTTAAGACACTCTGAAAATATATCCAAATTTTGCACTTCAGCGGAACCAGGGGCCCACATTTAGTAGTGAAATTCGATCATGCATGCACATCCATTTAGTAGAGATTGAGGCTATGCAAACCGTTTCTTCACTATAAAATGGTTGTACAACCCCACCCCTTAATTGACAGGGGGTTGAATGGGCATAGAATGGTAACATATTCGGACATATTCGAAACATTATATATGGGAGTCGATCTAGAGGTCCGTGTACATGTTAAATAACCAGATGGTATATCCCATGAAAAACCTCCGTTTATCCAATTAATATCCCATTATTATCCCAGAAAAAACATGCTATTATTATGATAATATTATCCATTATTATAAAAACATAGTATCAACATTAAAATCCCATTAAATTGTCCCATTGTTCTACGATTATCAATGGGACAATTCAAATCACTAATCGTATAATCAAATGTCATTGAAATCACTAATTATTACAAAATCCCATTAAAACCAGAATTTATCCCATTATGGGACACTTGTTCACTATAACAAAATCCCATTATTACATTATTACAAAATCCCATTATTATACAATGTGAGGCCCCCAAGGTAGCTAAGTTGGTGCAAATAACTCCAATATCACTATGGTTTATGGTACTTATAACTATAGTTAATGGGGTTTATAAACCAATTTATAACGTTGGGGGGCCCCACCTTGTACTACATTCACCACATCAAAACCTGCTTTCTATTCTGCTAGGGGATGAAAAAACAAAAATCGCAGAGGAAGACTTCGGCTTTGTGCAGCGGTGCTGCTATTTTAAATTGTGGATGTTCCGGTAGACCCTCTGGTTATTTCATGTAGCTATATGGAAATGGTTATGAAAAATGTAGCTATATGGAAATCATTGGAAATCACTGAAACCACATTTTTCTTTGTAGGTCAACCGGCTGGCTTGATACGAACTAGGACTGTAATATGTTGCTATGGTAAAATGTACCAACCAGCTAAAAATTAGTTTTTTTTATTGGCCAGGTATCTAAGATTTGCCATAATTTTATTAGGTAAATATAGGTAAATCATCCATAAATGGACCGTTTTCTAAAGCTATTTTAGTTTACCAAAGGGTATATGAAACTCTAAGCATAAAATGCAGAACTCTCAACATTTGAGGCCGGCCGTCGTGACGATTGGCAGCTAGTGGCAGCAAGTGTGGGGAGACCTACCAGGGACACCTCTACAGGGGCTTGGTGAATCTAATGCTTAGGCCTTTGGCGAGGAAGGTAACCAAGCATCATACTTGGTACAGCTTTGTACATCAGTAAGCCTAGCTGCATAGATATATGATATGTATATAATGTTGGATACTGATTAGTGTAGGGCCCCCCCCGCTTCCCCCCTCAAACAATTTTGGTCTACTCAATAACTCGGCATTTTCTTGGGGACCAGGTCTGGGGAAATCAGGATGATCAACTAAAGTAAGGATTTCAATTGAAATCAATCTACGTTCAATCGTTTATCCTTTTAAACCTTAAAACAATCTATTGACAAGACATGAGTTCCATTGAAATCAATCTATTTTCAATTGCTGTTCCTTTTAAACCTCAAAGAAATCTATTGATAAGAAAGGAATTCAATTGAAATCAATTTACTGTCCATTCATTTGAATCTTCTTTCAATTGATTTTCCTGTTAATCTCAAAAACAAACGCACCAACAGTTTTTGTGCACAATAGGGTACCATCCAAACAATTACATTATTGAGGATCCGGGTCA
>Ga0126342_10003568_pt1 | contig 25799 bp, 14 predicted proteins | sample Cyp1metagenome_FD_92528 | JGI IMG/M metagenome (GOLD analysis project Ga0126342, IMG submission 92528) | Coral microbial communities from Lord Howe Island, Old Settlement Bay, Australia - Cyphastrea 1 metagenome | ecosystem: Host-associated > Invertebrates > Cnidaria > Coral ... | reverse complement strand
GTGACATGTCAAGCTTGGTTCATCTTGCAGCTGCCGCTGCACTTTGGCTGGAGAGACTCGAGGGGTTACGTCGTGCCATGCATTCTGGAAAAGGGTGCGTACGGTGTGCGATCGGAAGGTCGTGTGTGACGTTTGTTTCGAGCCCAAGTTCACTAAGTTCATAGTACCCCCATTTCAGGAAACCTCCAGTTGAGGAGGTTGTACCGCCCAAAGTCATCCAAACTTCGATCAATTCTAGTACTGAAACCTATGGTGACTTGGGGATTCACCATGGTAAGAAACCCCCCCATTTGATGGTTCAATCTTAATCTTTGCTGGTCAAAGTCATGATTTCCCACGTATGTTGTCACATCAGCAGTCTTCTTGTCTGACTCAATTTCACATCCCCATACTTTTCTGTGTTGAAATGGGCGTTCCCATGATGAATGGGTAAAGGGCTTTGAACTCGACATGTTCACCATTTGTTTCCCCTATCGAATCACTTTCCCTCTTCGAAAAATTGCCATTTGTTGTACCCATAGACATGACATACCCCATATCCATTGTTCGTTCGTCAAAATTCCTATTGTTGCCCTGATTCCCATGATATTCCATTCTCCCCCGGTGATGTTGCTTCTATTCCCATTCCCCTCCAGTAATCAAGCATAGCAATGGGAAAGTCCTCCATTTATAGATGAATGTCCCAGCTAGAAACCTCCATTGAGTTCGGGCATTTCCCATTGCCGGCCGTGTTTGATTACCAAAAACTTGGTAGTTGTCCCATTATATCCTCATGATATTCCCATTATACCTCCGTATATTCATGGTTACCATTTGTAGCCATCAAAAACCTCCATTCCGACTCCATTCCTGATTTTGATTAGCTTGAATCCCATGATAGTCCCATTAAATCCCTACATTGGTGTTCATGCTTCAACCTCCATTGAGTGTGCATTTCCCATGTTTCACCAGCCCTTGGCACCTGCCCCTGTGGCTCTTGGGACTGCGGCGAAGACATCAAGCAGTCGCTAGGAATGGCGGAGGTAGGCGTATCGTCCTGGCGTCCGCGGAGAGGTTGGGGTGATTTGAGCAACCCAAAAGGTACATAGAACAGTGGGAAAGCTGGAAAAATATGAGGTACGTACGGTGGATAGAAGAAATCCGAATCACCAGTTCATAGATGGTTTATTCCACTATTTATAGGGTTTCAACCTTCCCAAATTGGTGATGCAGGATTTCGCAACCATCCACAGTATCATCTAAACCATCCTGGAAAGACTTTTCGGCGTTAGTATAATCCAAAGCCTGGAAAAAAGAAACCACGAACTCATCAACCAGCGAAGTTAGAAACCCTCTGGTAAACTAACAGTTTGCTATTGAAAATGGCCATTGAAATAGTTGATTTACCCACTAAAAATGGTGATTGTCCATAGTTATGTTAGTTTACCAGAGGGTAACTCTGATTCATTAATGTCAAACCAACACAACATGGTGAATCGAGAAAAACTCAACCTACCTGCTGGTAATCTAATAAAACGATCTGAAACATGACCCATTGGTACATGTTTTTCCTCTTAAAAATAGTGGTTTTCCATAGCTATGTGAAATTACCAGAGGGTAAACCCACGGAGTCCTTGGATTTGTGGGTTAAGCTGGAAATATCTTGAAATTGAAAATTTCCCTTGTGATTTTCATTTATTCTCTGTGTTTTTTCCGTTTAAAATCCAGTGCGTTCTATTTATATTTATGTATAATTAATAACAATAATAATAATAAATAATAATAATAATAATAATATATACACACATATATCGGTTTCTATAGATTAATTTAGTCCCCCCGTCTTTACCACTTAATTTACAGCATGATTGTTCCAATTCAACAGGGCTGATCTATGTCTCAACATCCCCAGTGGAACCTTCATCTCAGCCATGTCTATAGATGAAATCCTCTGGGTTGGGTGGAGCAGACCCGGCTTTCGAACACAATGACATAGGATGAAAAAGGCAATAGAAATCATAGAAATCCCATATTTCTATATGGAATTATATATATATAATTATATAATATATAATATAAAATCGCCCCATATTTCTACATATGTGAAATGTTTCATTGTGTCAAGAAATCACGCGTAGCACCTTGTTGCGCGGCAGCGAGCGAGGTTGAAGCATCACACCTCATGGATTGATGAAGCTAATCCAGACAAATACTATGTGGGCAGTAAAAAAAAGCACGCAGTGGGCAGCAACATGGCACTTTGAATAGTATACTTAAGATGTTTCAACTGTTTCAACCACAAGCGTGAGCTGAAAGCGAGGAACCATTTTTGCGTGTGCAAAGCGAACAGGAAGAAAAGAATCAGGTTCATTTACCTCCCAGTTGACAGGAAATGTTGCTGCAAATTCAATAACATCCTTTATGAATCTCAAACCTGGGGTTTCGTCATGAAGGTTTATCAAGATTGATGGTAATTAACGAATTCCTCACCAAAAAAAACAAAACAAACATTCAATGGCCATTTCAAGAACCTAACTTGGAGGTACCTACCAATTTTTGTTCGGCCTATGTTTCAGGGCTCAGCCCCTGACTCCTGGATCGCCCTTCTTTGGGCGAATCCTACCAGGGCCGTCGGGCCGGTCAGTTGGCTGGTCTTTCTTTTTGAGGGATCTCATTGGGAGATACCTGATAGAAGCAACTTAAAACTTGGGAATCACCTGTTTTTTGGGATATGTAAGTTAGTTTAATAAGTTTAATGGACTGAACTCAGAGATTTCACCCAAAAAAACTCATTTTACTGGGATAAACCTGCTATAACCATCAACAGAAGGGACTTGACGATCAAAAATAGTGGCGCATTTAGCTAAATGACTAATTCGGATTACAACTAGATTAAGTAGGTGTAGTAGATAGATCTATAGTTATAACTTGCTACAGTTCGATGGTCTTTGACCAACGTTCACATCACCGGGGGGCGACGAGACCACCCAGGTACACAGCTCGGAATGATGACCCCCAAGTGGTTTTGCAAAACCCCCAAAAGGTAAAGGATTTACCAAGTGGTTCCCCACAAAATTCGAATTCTGGAAAATACGATTGGTTCAACCCTATACCTGCCGTATTTTTTTACACCCCAAGTTGGAGACTAAGTCCACTAGCATCATCCAATAGCCAATTGCAGGGTCAAAAGCCCTAGACCTCCCAACTTTTGAACTGGATTTGACCAACAACTTTCTTGGGCAGACTCAATTTTGTGATTTTGGTAAATTATTTCATCAGTCTCAGAACATGGGGAAAAGAAACAGATTTTACTACTCAAATTGTTTGGAGGTGTCAAATAAAGTTGTTAAATCCACAAAAATAATCCAATTCAAACTGGTCTCTGGTAACAAAAATGCTGTGGCAAATAGCCTAGTTAGCTCCATGATTTGCCCAGAGTCTCTAATATCTTCCCATCTAAAACCCATATTTTCCTATGGAAAAATGGTGATTTTCCAGCAAACTGCCACAGGTCACGAATGCCCTGGCCTCGGGTTGCCGCGAGAGTGTGGGGGAAAGGTACAACTCCTCGAATCCAGTGAGTTTGGAGGGAACAAATTGGGGGGTTCACCAGCCAAAAATGGGGGATTTATCATGATTTATAGATTAAAAACATCGCCAAAAATGGGGGATTTTCCTGGATCTGAAATTGGCCATTTTGCGACTTGACTAGCAGCAGGATCCCGGCGGGATTTGGTCTCAGAATGGAACCTGAAAGCTTTGGAACCGGATGAAGTCGCGGCTGGACATTCACCAGGAAGATAGATCCCCCGGGGCTTTTGTTCATGGAACTGCCACAGGGGGTGCGTCATTTTTGGACCGAAAAATACCTGGAACAAGGCATTTGTTTTGAAAGTTGACATGGGATGGTCTGAAAATCATGACTGAACATTCAATGATTTTTATCATCAGTCTCCCTATTAATATAGGGCTATTTTTTTATCTAAAGGGTATACTCTATTTTCAACCACCATATCAATGGCCATTTCAGGAACCTCAATTGGAGGTACCTACCATATGTAGGGGCCTATGTAAGGCCTATGTAAGGGGATATACCCCCAAAATATGGCCTTATATAGTACAGTACCTCCATTTTAGGATCCTGGAATTCCCATTGATTGTCCTTTTCAAATGACCATGGTCATGTTGAGACCGACATCCTGCAGCCTCTTCACTTCAGCACGGAGATCTGCCACCTGAAGGCTGCTTTTTAGGTGGCCGAATCCCTCCATTTCTTGTTGAAATGGTTCGTAGGTTTGGTTGTACCCTATGGTTATGACTAACATAGCCATGGTATAGATGGCCCATAGAAATAGTTGGTTTACCTATTAAAAATGGTGATGTTCCATGGCTATGTCAAATAACCAGATGGTAATCCCCAAAGAAAACAGATGCTGGAAAAGTACATAATTTACAAGTGTATCACTATATGACTAGTCAGATTATACTGTTCCATCGGGGGTTGCTACAATATAATGATAATAACGGTGGCAATAGTGATGGCAATGGTAATAAGCTGATTTTTGAAGATGTCTGCCCATCACATAATATGACAGCGCCTTCTCTCATTTCTCTCATTTCTCTTCCATTCCATTGGGAAAGTGATAAGGGATACAACGATGCTGAGTCTGTGGGTCTGACACGCCGGGGTTCTGACCCGAAAGCCCCATCTTCCAACCAAAAAAAAACAATTCCTATGGGTATGGGTCAAAGTTTAACACCTAAAAAAACACAGATTGGCTGGTCTATTTTTAGTCTTCACATGTCTTTTTCGGGGTACCCTATTTGTGACCCAAACCTCTGGGGCCCGGCGCCGGCCAAAAGGTCACTGCCTCCTCGGCTGCCTGGGAAATATGGGCGGAATTCTCCATGGGATATTGGGATATAAACCACAATAAAGCCATGAGAAAGTGTCAACCAACAAATATGTCTCATGGGAAATATGGGATATCGGAATATTGATGCCCCCTGGCATTTTCTTATGAGAAATGATGTTCAATTGGTGAAAAAAACAATGATGTAAGGCCTCTAAGGATGGCTACGGTTGATGGTTTTTATTATGGTGAGCCATTTTTTCATAAATGGCTATGAGTTTGGGGTTCGGGATAGATTTTGCCCACCAAAAGTTCTATGTTTCATGATGTCCCCCCTCCCCATTGAGCCACCCCTCACCATCCACTGTTGGAGTTAAACATAGCTGGGAAATCCACTATAAATGGATGCCTTTCCATTGCCATGTGTGATTACCAGAAGGTAAGTCATAAGTCATTTTGAGTCACACCCTCCAATGAGGATCAAAATGGAACTGGATTCTCCGTGCTTCTTAAAATTTAGAGAAGCTAAGAACATAGAACGCCCCGAAATTTGAGGTGTCATCATTATTCTCCCCAAAAAAAACATTTCTCATCAAGCCCATGTCCGTTCATTGCTGAAAGCCCATGTCCGTTCTTCAAGCTAAAAAATCACTGTTCTCGGCTGGTTAAACCTCCATCCTTTTTCGGTCATTGGTGAAAAACCACCAGTGTTTTTCATGTTTAAATCCAGATATATTCCATGGTCAAACCATTTGAGGCTTGCCTAAAGTATGGCTACCCATGGCTACCCCAAACCGTTGGTTTTTTTCTCCATTGATCATGGCGCCAATGTTGGATGATTTTGGGGCCCAAGTCAGGAAACACCCCATTTCTTCAATGGTCAAACTGGTTAAACTGCGCATGTTTTTTTCACGTTTAACTCATCTTAAATCCAAATATTCCATGTTTAAATCATGTTTAATCTCAACCCAGGATTAATTAAGCCCTGGTTTACGAATTGAGGAGGTACTATTTATCAAATGAAATATCACTTTTTGGGGAACCCCCATAGTACTAAACTGGGGGAGTATTCATCTGTAGCTAAATAGATCCACATCTATTCCACCAAAATATGGCTATGGTACCCCAAACCCGTGGTTTTCTCCCACTGATCATAGCCCATTTTGGATGGTTTTTGGGGTCAATTTCAATTGAGCAGTGGTTGCTAAACCCCTGTTGGTTGATGATCATAGGGGATTATATTACCCCTTATATATTGGGGATTATTGTAATCCAATAGGGGGAGTCAATGGAATGACAGAGGGATTTTGAACACTTCTCAATTGTTTATGGGATAAACCTCCAAAAAGCTAAGTCAGTAAACCATGTGGGAAACCCTGCCATCTGTGCGGTTTGAACACTGCTCAATTGTCACGGTTTTTTTCTATTTAGATCGGAGTTTCCCATCAGTTCTTTCTTCCGAAATCCTCCAATTTATAGTTGCTTTTTTCCCATACTTACAGATTATTTTCCCACGATTTTCCTACTAAATCCTCCCATTCATAGTCGGTTTTTCCCACGAACATTCCATCGTTGCTTTCGGCCCACCTCCGCTTTTCTCCGCAGCCGCACCAAATCCTCCTCGCCCTCCGCGGGCTCCACGGCCTAGCTCCACAATTTTTTGAAAAATCCTGGGAAAAAGAATGGAAAATATGGGAAAAAAACACTATAAATGGAGGGTATCCTAGGAAAATCATGGGAAAATCCGATCTAAATGGACTTTGAATGGGAAAAATCGTCCAATGATTGGAAAATAGCCTATATAATATATAGGGTAAACGTTGCCGTGGAAAACCAATGGTTTCCGGTTCAAAAAATGATCTACAAATGGTGGATATCACCAACAAATACTGGGATATACTGGGAATATCATGGGAATATCATGGGCTATAACATCATGGGATACCCTCTGGTTATGACTAACAGTTTGCCATGGAAAGATCCACCATGCTATTAATAGGTAAACCATCTATTTCTATGGGCCATTTCCCATGGCTATGTTAGTCATAACCAGAGGGTAATGAATGGATTATTAATGGATTATGAATGGGGATATACTGGGATATTAAAAATGAGATTTCATAATGGGATTAGCCAAGATAAATGGGATTCGGATGCAGTAATAATTTATATCATATTAATGGACTATTTATCCATCTGATAACGGTAATATATATATATACCAAAGGGATAGTGATGGGGATATATCACTGGAATGGGGTATTCTCATGGAATATTACTGGGAATGGCATATTTCCCTCCGGACCGTAATCAAACATGGCCAGCCTCGGAAATGGATGTTCAACCATCACCGGATAGGGATTTCATGGGCTATATTGGGAATATACTGGGAATATAATGGGACTATTACGGGATATGTATGTGTATGTATGTATATATATTACCCTCTGGTAAACCAACATAACTATGGAAAATCACCATGCTATTCATGGCTAAGTCCACTATTTCGACTGGGCCATTTTCCAGTTCGCAAACTGTTGGTTTACCAGAAGGTAGATCACCCCAACTTCATATTCTTGATTACTCCCATATATTATGGAAAATAAAAAATGTTCCAAACCACCAACCAGTATAAATATATAACCAACTTGACATGATATTTGGATTTAGATTCACCCTCCCGGTGTCGCGTCATAAAACGTTGCCGGGAAAGTCATGGAACTGGCGGATGGTCCACGTCAGCTTTGATTACCCAAGGGGAGTAACAGGGGATAGTCCAATTTTTGTAGTATATCTTAGTAAGATTAGATATGTTTGGATCATATAGCAGCAACCAATGTTTACATAGATATCTAATATTTACAGCAAACCCTTTGAGCGGATCTTTTTTAGTAGGATATTCCATTCATCTTTTAGTAAGAGATAGCCACAGATTTATCCAATTTAGGAGCTTCCCACTGATTCATCCGAAAACATCCAAAAACGTCCATACCCACCGCATTTCCGAGTTTACATGCAATGATGATGCCATCTGTAGATACTGCGTTTTCTGTCCCTAAGTGCAAGATGACTTCTTGTCTCAGGCGAGTTCTTGTGGTGAGGAGGTTCCACTGGTTCCAAGTTTTATCATTGGGATTACCACATTGATTTTTTGATCACCAGTTTACCCTCTGGTAAACTAACATAACTATGGAAAATCATCATTTTTAATGGGAAAATCCACTATAAATGGTCATTTTCAATAGCTATGTTAAATTACCAGAGGGTAACCATCATGTTTTTTTGCTTTGCCATCAAAAATGAGAAGTCGGCCATCAGAAAATATGTGTGTATCAACTGTAAACCACCTCAGCATAGGATACCAAGCTTCTGGAAACAACATACAACCATTTATAAATTTGATATGAACCATTTGGACATGAAATAGAGCTACATGTTAATTAAAGGTGAGCATAAGAAAAAAATGCAAACGGCATGCAGGTAGGGTGGCAAAATGCAGCCTCAAGAGAGGGAGGTTTGATTGTGATAAGAATGTTCTCTTGATATACATGGCCTGTAAATAAATAGGGTAGTATATACATACACTTTTATACATATACAGAATTATACAAATACATAATTATACATAATTCGACGTAACTATTGCATCATCAATTATACGCAATGCAAAGTAGGGATTTCAGAAATGAAGAGAGGGGTGACTGGTTACGTGATCATGCTTCATTACCTCAAAAACTCATGGGACAAGCTCACAACCCTCAGAGCCTGCGTTGAGGTTGGTGCTATCTTCCGGGATTCAGGTGTGTCTGAAAATAGGCTATCCCAAACTCCGTTTATCATTATGTTCCCTATCATTTGGGAGTATACTATGTTTTAAGAGTATGTTTTCAGACAGAACCCAACCAACACATTAGATTGTGGATATTATATATATACATATATTTCCCATTAAACTATAAGTGCCCACTATAATGAAAGTATCAAAAAGCATTCAACGGCCCTTCGCCAACCCAGTAGTCCTCCCCTCTTTCCACGCACTTTTCACGGAACGCCTCGAAGTACTTGTAGCGATCGGCGGTTTGAACTTGTCCCAGCGCCTGAGGCTACCCGAAGACGGCGGGTGCTTGGATACACCCAGTGGATAAGGGCTATCTATAATCTCATGCCTCAGCAGGCAGAGAACAGTTTTGGGAGTGCACCTTCCATTCAACACAAGCTTGAATATATTATTGATAAATTGGGAGGTTAGTGAATGTTGGGGGGATGGACTGCAAGCAGTCGAACAGCAGCACTGCACCAGTTGTGTTTTCAAGCCCAGATACCCTGAGAAAGTTCACCATTTTATGAGCTCCAAAAATGCACCGGTGCAGATTTGTCTGAAATTAGGGTACCGATAAATCCATTAGTTTTTCAACATTATCCCATCTTGCCCCTATTAAATTGCCACTTTGAAGCATAATACCCTATTTCCCAACACACCCAAATCATTCCAGTCCATTATTCATGTATTGTAAAAATCCTTATTCTTCATCGCTGAAATCACCAGAAATGGCCAAGTTTGCCATCATACATCCCGAACTTTCCTTCGTTGAATCGCCGTCTGCATCCGTTCTTCACTGGTCCAAACCTCTATAAATTGGCTGCTGAAACCCTCCATCCCCCACTTTTTTCAGCATGAACTCCACAAGATGTGGTAGAAACTTCATGGTATTCTAGACTTCCCCGTCCAAACTAACAGTTCAATGTGGAAAAATATGTCATTTAGTAGTTTTATAGATATTATAGATATGATAGATATTATAGATATGATAGATATGATAGATATTATAGATATGATAGATATTATAGATATGATAGATATGATAGATATGATAGATCACATCTATAGATTTTACAGATCCTTTTCGTTAAACCCATAGGCTTTTCATGGGTTTTTCATGGCTTTCCCAGCGCGAAGCTTCCATGGAGATCACAGGTCTCCAGGCGGACAGGAGCTCGTTGGCCTCCTCCACCAGGACGGCCAGTGGCCTGGATGAATGGTTTATGATTGCACTACCATCATATATATTATGATATATATATATATATGTGTATATATATAGAGATAATGTATCCTAGTACAATGATAATATGTATCATAATGGTCTATATATATTATGATTATATACATATATACATAGATATATGTATATGTATAGTATATACGCGCTGGGATTAATGTTAGTGGAACAATGTCATAAACCACTCATATTTGTGCTATATGTATCTACGTGTTTGAATGGACTACATCTGCCATAAAGATAGTAAAGTTGGGGATGGTGGATCCCTACTGCTTTGCTAAGACCAAGCATCATTCGTAGGGGTTTTAATTTTAAACAAGATGGAGATATAGTTGGGATAAACTTGATGATATTCCCAGCTAGAAACCTCCGTTTCATTCAGGGATTTCCCCGCGGCAAGCCATGTTGCCTTACCGGAGTGTATATCTTGAAACTTTCCAGAATTAGTTCAAGAAAAATCATATGTGTTTATTTGATTTTAATGGCAACACAAGATTTGGATGATTGAAATGAAACGGTCCTTTGATGATTTGAATACTGTATGAGACTGTATGGGTAAATTCAGCTTGATACCACAGTGCCCTTTGAAGAGCATAGACTTGTCGAATTTGGATGCTAATTTTGACCCACAGTTCACCACGTGTGTTCAGGGATAAGCATCTTGAGGTCCATTCGACTACATCTAGGACCTTCAACTTCATGGTGTATCATCGTTACCCTCTGGTAAACATACAAAAAACTATGGAAAATCACCATGTTCAATGGGAAAATCAACTATTTCTATGGCCATGTTCAAGTTCGCAAACTGTTAGTTTATCATCGTTACCTTCATTGAGTTCGATGATTTGCCCACCCCTCCCTGGCCCGTGACTGTGGAGGTGATCCATTTTGGAAATGTCAAGCTGTGAACCGTTGGCGATTCAAAATGGCCCAGGTTACTTCGATGATGTATGTATTGAACATGGCGACTTTCCATAGCAAACTGTTGAACTACCAGATATCACCCCAACTTCATATTCTTGATTACTAACATCCCATTAAAATCCCCATGAAATCCCCATTATCGCGCACGGCCTTCTGTCTCTGCCACTAGCCGGCTAATCGCAGGCTGAGTGGTCCAAATGAAACCAGATCTAAAGTGGGAAAGGCTTTTTGAGAAGCCCTGGACACAAACGATGGGTCTGGCACCGACAAAATGGCGCAGAATTCTCTGAGCCTCTACGCATGAATCATACGCAAGGCCCATTTCTATACAAACTTGAGGCACATGGATGCCCAAAACTGTCAAGTGGCCACTGGTGCTCATGCCATCAAAACCCACGGTGGTGAACAGATGGGTGAGTGCACGGCGAAACACCTTTAACTCGGCAGCAAACGTAGGAACAACATACCTGTTGATAGAATCAGCCCCAGAGACAAAAACACCCAAACTCCTCCTGAAAACAACGAACAACTCAATCAAACTCACCAATCTCTTCGTGGAAGCTTGCTGATCCTGTTCCACGATCCAATCCACCAGTTTCCCACAAACAAAATCAAAATGTAGGTCAACTCCTACATGCCAATGATTGCAGCCCTTCAATGGCAAAAATTGTACATGAAACTGCGCATCGTTGGGACTTGCAGTTATACAAAACTCATGTGAAACATCTTCATCGCCTTCACTCGTGGGATCAATGTTCACGTCAGTTTCACAATCAAAACGAGCAACCTGAAGATGAAACGAAGTAATCAAACCCACCCTACGAAGCCAAACCTCCCGAAAACTACGGTATCGACCCCACACTCGAGTGAAGAAACTTGGTCGACACTGATTGGCCAATGCTGCTTGTCGGTCAGCTTTGTCATTCCAAAAACATGCAAAATCTTCAACTGGTCCTGTACAGTCTTGTGGCAGCATATGGCTGGCCACTTTGTGGACGTAAATGTCTGCTATTGAAATCGCAAGCTTTTGTTCCACTTGCACCCATAGGTCACTGTGTTCAAAGTCTTTCGCATTCCCTATCCTTTTCTGTAAGTCCCTCAGATGGTCGACAACCGTTTGATTGTCCACCCACAAATGCAAATCCCCAGGATGACCTGCCGCCCAGCTGATAGCACTCAAAGCAGCAGTGATTTCAGCCCGAAGAATTGTCTGATGAACTCCAACCAACGGCCCAGTGCTCACTGTGCCTTTTCCAGCTATCACTACAGACCAAGCGGCCAATGAAATTGCACTGCAAGTTGGGTCAGAGCAAGTACCATCCGTAAAGGCATGCCACAGCGTTCCTTCCGGCAAAAACTCAAAAGCACAAGTTTTGTCCGGAAGGTTGTCTAAAGCTTCCCAAGCCAAAGAAAGATAGGGATTGTTCGGAGCCAACCCGCTCAACTTGAAGCTAAGCGGAAGCTCGTTCCAGACCTGAAACAGTTCCTGATGTTGTGCCCGAATTTCATCATATCTGCTACAGTCCTGATAACGGTGCAACTTTGTATCCAACACTCCACAACATACACACAGAGGCTGTTTCCGCGCATCAAACTTACTCAATGTGTGCTTTGTGAAGAAGGTTCCATCACGCACCATCATGAGATATTCCTTCTCATGCGCAGGAAGTCTTGCGTCGCATGCAAATGTCACCTCCCTGTCAAAACCTTGCAGATCTTCATAACCCTTTCGTGATTGCATCTGGAAAGCCACCATGTTCTGAAAGTGTATCAGCAGCACATGTTTCAGCAGCGAGTCGGAGCATGCAAAAAAGTCTATGTTCCCATTTTCAGAGTACCACAGCTTCCCATGCGCATCCAAAACCAAGCCTACTTTGTGCAACTCATTTTTCAGCTTTCCAAAAGGCCCATGAGTGTCCTCATCTTGGCAGTGTTGGCTGAAGGTTCTCCACCAGTCCTTGATAGTAGGGCTCTTCCGGCACTGTTGCAAAAACAAGCTCACCGTTCTCCAGAGTTGATACCAAAAAGGATCAAGTTGGGGATTGCACAAGCCCAGTCGAATTGCAGGAGCTGCCCCCTTTCGATCCCAGTACAAAGCTCGCATGACACCTGTTCTCAGTTTGTCCAAGTGAGAGGATCCCACTTGAACTGCCTCGCACGCATGTAAGGCCCTAGGAAAAAGTGTCTGGCTGACGTTCAAGATCTTAACTGCCGTGGGGACTGCAGCTGTTCGCAGCTTCTTGAAAAAAGGCAAGGTATCAGCTATACGGTCAGTCAAGACCCGATTTCGCAGCTGACGGCAGTAAACCACTTGGCCTCCCAAATCCCTCTCTCCAAGGCTCACTTTATACCCCCTACCCCGAAGTTCACGACGCCCCCCAGGGGAAGAGGACCAAGCAAACAGACGAGGCAAGTCGATCTCAACGTCAAGCAGTTGACACAGATTGGATTGGTGCTCAGCAGCGAGATACAAATCATCCAAGCGGTCACATAACAACTCAAGATTGTCAACAAAGCTGACAGGGAGAACACGAGGCACTGCAAGCTTGATAGTCCAATGCCACAGAAAGTCCAAAGCAGTCATGGCAGCACAAGCAAGGGGGCATCCCTCAGGAAAACCGGTAACTGACATGACTGGTGGGCTGGTGCATCGTCTTACAACAAAGTACCTCTCAAATCCAGCCAAATGTGCCTGCCAAGAACGCAGAAACCAAGGTGGCACCCCAAGGATTTCCAAACACTTAAATGCCGGACGGCGTGGAAGAGTGTTGTATGCTTTCACCAAATCAGCCGTAAGTCCATGAACTGGTGTGGTCTGGCAAGCTGCAATCTCCAAGCAAACCCCCACAAAGTACCACACATCAGCTGCTTGGTGACCCTGCATAAAACCACATTGCAGAGTGTCCGCACGGCGTGAAAGTTGTGAAAGGATTTGACCAGCACGGAAACCAGCAAACAGACGGTAGAACAGGGAAGTGACCGTGATCGGTCGGAACCCATCCACAGTGGTGCAATTGTCCCGCTTTTGGAGGCAGTGGATCAATCCAACTGCCCATTGTTTGGGCCAAGGTCTTCCCTGCTCAATCTCATGATATCCATCTATCACAGACTGGATTTGCATATCAGTAAGGTGTGCAAGGTCTGCACGTGTCCAGCCACAAGGTCCTGTGGCGGCAGTGGGCTTGAACGCATGAACTGCTTTCCTGAAATCCTGAACCGTAATTGGGGGCAATGAAATGATCCCAGCAGGCAAGGTCTCAGCAGCATGCTGACAGGCTCTGTCCCAAGCAGAGTCAGGAACCTCAAGGTGTTTGTTCCACCTAGGCGACCACAATTGGATAAGCCTCTCATGGATAACTTCAGTGTCTGTCACCATTTGATGGCACGCCAACTTTTGGCCGGACGCCAGCACCAAATCTGTGTCAATCTGCAACTGGCCACCTACCTGTTGAACCCGCGCAGGAAAATCTTGCAGAGTCCAATGAGACACGGAGCCAACAGGAAAATCCAAAGGAACTGAGACCAAATTGTGGGTGGTATCAGTGACAGAGATGACCTGAGCAGTGACATCCTCCAAGGCATCAAGAGGCGGCTTGGCATCTTTGCGAGTTGGTGCATAGAGTGCCTTGGTGGTGGAAAGCGTCTTAGCTCGACAGCTATCACGCCTACGCTGGAGTTGCCAATGCTCAAACCTGCGGTAGTTGTGAACAAAGTCATCATAGACAATTTGGGCGACATGCTCATCAGGAGGGTACGCAGGGAGAACACGAGGAGCCCCCTGATGTTGAAAAGGCCTGTCCACCCACCACGATCGGAAACCCCCACGGAAACCATGAGCAACGAGAATGCTATGCCACAAAGAGGCCCGAGACAGGACAGTCTCAGCACGCCGAACCGACTTGACAGCATGACAGTAAGATTGGATACGACGCAACTGCTTGTACCAAGCGGCAACCGCACGATTCAAAAATCCAGACGCTTGGACAACCTCTCCAGGGCGAGCATGCTTCATTGTTGGCGCATTGACACGCCGCTTGCGAGGTTTGGTGAGTTGACCTCTGCCAAAGAAACTCCTGTCACCTTGACCAACCGACCCCTGAACACAGCAAGCCACCGCCTTTTCAAAAGAGGAGCTCCACTTCTGAAAGTCCATATAAACCCATTTCTCCCGGAACAGCAGCCAATCCAACACAACCCACAGGCGCTGGGTTGGACTGAAAAAGAGGACCCAAGGGAGGCATGGCATTCCAAGCATCAAGACAGACTGAACTCCAAGGAACATGACCAGGAAGACGCCATTGCAGCTCTGTGACGCGCACCTGAGGAAGTGTCAGCCCCGCAATGACAACCGAATGGTCAGGAAAGATATCCCATACCGCCACATTATTAACCACCGTTGCCAATTCTGGAGAAAGCCAAATTTGGTCAGGCTGAGTCGCGCCTTTGCATGTTTTCCTAGGATGAACCCCATGCAAGTGCAAGAAGAGATCCTGCAGCTCAATCCATCCATGGGCCTTCCAAATATCCATCTGGTGCAGTGCTCCAACGTGACAATTCATATCCCCCAGGATGGCACGCGGTCCCGACCTTCCCAAGACCAGTTCCTCCGTGATCGGAGTAAGCAGCTGCTCAGAAAGCGCAGCAGCATTTGGAAAAGTTGGCCCCTTGGGTGGAAGATAAACTGCGGCAGCGAAAATCTCAAACCCTTGAACACAAGCGGAAGTCAAAAGAACACGGCCGCTCTCAAACTCACCAGAAGGCCAAACGCAGGGAACTTGGCGCAAAGGGCAATCACCAAAAGTCAGAACACCAGTCCAAGCACCAGCTGATCGTGATCCAGGCCTCAACGGTGCTGGAGCACCCAAAGTACTTCGGAGATGTCGCCCAGTTTTGCGAGAAAGGGAACCGATGTAACCCTGAAGGGCACACTGCTGATATTTTGATGCCTGCGTTTCCGCAACATGCCACCAACCCACAGGCATGAAGTCCAGCATATGTAGCTTGTTTGAAATGCCGGAAGGATTGAACAAACCCAGGCAAAAATCAGGGTCCCCTGGCAAAGTCCAGGCAAGGGGGTCAACAAAAGAATCCAGTCTGGCCGTTTGCGGGCCCGGAACAGTGGCCTCACCAATTCGAAATGAATGCACAAACGCACACAACAGGAAAGTCCAAAAACGAGGAAACCAACGGATAGACCTACAATCCGATACAGGCACTCTCCCAAGTCCAAAGGAGAGCCCTGCATGACCTAGTCAGTCATGCCGAGGGCGTTTGGCCAACATAGCTTCGATGGCCTCCTGCTGTTTGGCAAAATATGCATCCAAATTGGATGTGAGGCCATCCCTAAGTCCACTGACCTCTTTGGCAACCGACTGAAGGCCAGTAGTGCAATTTCCCACCTCAGCTGCAACAGTTTGCAACGTGTGACCCTGAGTATGGACTTGGTGTTGCAGCTGCTGGCATTCTTGCTGCAAGCCATGGACCTTCGAACTGCCATCTGAGATCCAGTGCTCCAGCTTAGTCTGGTTTTCAACCAAGCTTTGGATTTGATTCTCAACTGCTGTGATGCGGCTTGCGGCAGCTGTGTCATTGTGCAGCTTGTTGACCTCTTTGGTGAGGGTAGATTCAACATGTTGCTGAAGTCGAACTTCAACGTCCTCAAAACGGCTCTGGACATGCTGCGTTTGAACAGGACCATTCTTTGTCTGGGGTTTGTAGCCCCCCCACGGATCAACGCCCGCCTGCCATGGGTCTTGTGCAGAGGAGCTGCTAGCTGTGGAAGCGGATGCATCATGAATGTGCTGCTTTGTGCGAGCAGTGGCAATCAAACTTTGGGTTTTCACAACGGGTGCGGCATCTCGAATCTTTGAAATGCCAATCCAACCATGCTGAGCTTCAATGAACTGCGCTGGTGGAGCAGTGCTGGTGCCAACTTGCCATGCTTTCCCCTGGCTGCCCTTGCAAGGTTGCAAAGGTTTCGCATTCCAACCAAAGGTTCGGAGAGTGGCAACAAGAGAAGCACGCTGAGTGCCTGCAGGCAAAGGTTCAAGCCGATAAATGGTCTTCACCGGGCAATCCACAAAGGGCTTATTGGGACACAATGCACTATGCAAGGCTTCCTGGTGTTTCGCCAAGCATCTTATGCCATGCTTATGGCCAAGACGGCAAACAGCAATGCAATGGTCAAGGGTACGAGCACGATGCATGGCTTCACCAAATTTCAACTGCGGCACCCAAACAACAGCATATTTATCATCAGGACCAGGGGCGTCAGCATTTCGTGGCTCGAAGAAAAACCCTTTGAAACCAGAAGACTGGTGAACATACTCAAAGCTAGACTCAGGGATTCGGATGTACACCGACAAAACTTCTGCCTTTTCTGATGGCATCTTGCTACCGTCATACCCATGCCAGCGAAAAGCCCAAATGTCCAGCAAACCGGATTCCACACCCTCTTCTTCAAGTGAAGGATGAAACATGCCACATTCTTGATCACAGTCCGCAACACGACACAAACGCAAGATGGGAAAGAGTTGAACAAGTGACCTCACTGGATGTGCAGTCAGATCGGCCCAAACATTGTCAATCTCCCAAACATCCCGAAAAACATGCACCCGCATCACTTTTGTGGGGCAAACCGCAAGCTCAGGTGCTTCAGTATTGGCTTTCCGGTACACTGCCTGATCACCAAGCTGGATCGACATCACGTCCAAAATGATGGGCTCATTGGTGCCCTTGTAGATTGCCGGAACACGCAAAGCATGCATCGGAAGAGCCGGTGGCAAATTTTCAGGCATGGTTCCTACAACCAACAAAGCTAAGCCCTCAGCACTTATGAGCTTACCATCAGTCAAGAACCTCTGGGCATCCGATGCTGTGGCAAAAGCAACTCCCCTTGCATCCTTTTGAACTTCATCAATTGAAAGTTGAGGCAAGTCTGTGCCGCAGTTTGTGACAAAAACTCCATGTGGCAAAAGCAAACTGGCTGGATCAAGCTGAGCAGAATCACCCGACTCACGACGACCTGGTTTCTGTTTTGGCTTTTTGATGTCCACAGCCCCAAATCGGCTTTGCGCACGTTCCTGAATGTGAGTCTGAAGTTCTTCATGTGTCACCCACATGAATGGCTTAGACTTGGAATTGCCTAGACTTTTTAGGGCTGCCTATGGGTTCTTGGCCGTTGTGGCCTGCTGCAATGCTTTCACTCCAAAAACTTTGATGGCTGCATTGATACGAGGTTTGACGGCCTCATTTGGTACCCCTTTGGATGGCAAAATCTATTCAAGGCTTCCTGCCACTGCGGCTTCATCAGCGCCAAATCCAACCGGCCCTTGAAACATGGCCATGTGACTGCAAACAGCGAGGCTGGCATGCAAGTTCTCGAAACAAGTGGCCTGCTCATATGAAATGGCCCCAACATGGTATGCAAAATGTGCTAAGGCAATGGTCCCACAAGAGTCGGCCTCATGCTGTGGAAAATCCCAAGTCGTGCTCAAAATGACACTATCTGCATTCCAAGACCGCTTCAAAGCGCAGGCCAAAGGAGCCAACCGTGAGATGGGGGTTTGCGCAAGTCCATCGTATTGAACAATGCTGAGGGTGCGGCCCTGCAAACTGCACTTCACCAGAGTCCAGTGGTGATCAACCAAAATGAAGACCCACATGGGCGGCAGTTCAGGGGAAAAGGCCGCAAGCTCACATGTGAGGAAGTCTCTGTGCTCCTGCAAACACACAACTTTGATTTGACTCTGAGGCACTGGCACCCTGGCAGAAGAAGCAATGGCACGGGCAAAATCCAACACAAACTTGACAGTCAACCCAGTCCGCAGGTTTTGCAAGGTGGGAGATGGCCAACATGTGACATCCTCACGCTCAGTGGGCTTCATTCTCATCGCCCGTGTTTGCTTCAGTGCAGCCGCAACGGCCGGTGGAAGTCCAAGGGCCCCATCCAACATTTCAAACACCCGGTTCAAACTGCCGACTGTCTCATCAAAACCTCGCAGCAAGAAGTGTTCCTCCTGATAGTCAAGTCTGGCTGAGACATTTTTAACCCGAAATGCCAAGTGCGACACAACACATGAGGCACGCTGATCAGGCTCAAAGAAAACGACTTGAAGCTTGGTGGCAGTCAAATCAAACTTAACCAGGTTCCACCCCCAGGATTCCCAAACTATTGCAAAAACCTGAGCATTTGGTGGTTCCAGCCAGGTTCTCAAATGATCATCCATGGTGCATGGCCACAATTCCAAAACAGCCTCGGAGAACCAAGGAAGCCAGCAAGTCAAGGCACCAAAACCCAAGCCAGTCCAGGACAGTAGAAGATCGGAGCACGCAATCTGATCCAAATGCCACAGACCCGTACAACACCAAGGCCGGGAGATCTGGAGGCCATGTTTCCCTGGCTCAACAAGTCCAAGTCCACTGAGTCGCAGGGAAAGCTCGAAGTCCAAAGCATCAGGGTCCAACCAAACCACAACCGTGCGCCAAGGCTGCACGACCTCGTGAGGGTCAATGGACGCAGCATCAGAATCCACCAAACCAAGGAAATCGTGAATCCCTACCCAGTTCATGAGTGTATGGTAGCTGAAACCCATTGGCACAAGGTACAGAGTACGAACCCCCAAATGTTCCACAATAACCGGCACTGGGCGATGGGTGACTGTGCCAGCAGGCTGCACAATCAGTTGGTAACAACGTTGCTGCAGATACGCCCACTCAGGTAATTCGACCCCTTCACAAAAGACCTTGATCGCTGTGTGATCCGACAATTAGGATTCCGCCGTGATGAGGTCTTTGACCCTTTGGGTGGTATTGAAGGTCACCTCAGTGCAAACATCTTTGCACTGCACCTGGAGAGAGGCCACACCTGGTTCTGGGCTTGGCCACGAGATGTCACGCTGGTGAAGAATCATGGAAAGATACTCCCTCAAAGTATCTCTCGGAGTAAGTCCAGACTCCAAAAATCCAAGAGAGCATTGCAAGTGGCTGAAAATCCAAAGTCCATGAATCGGAGAGACAGCATTTCCAAACAACACCAATTGCGCCCTACAATCTTCAAGAATGGCCTCAAGCGGTGGGAAACCCAAAATGAGTTGCAGCTCACGTGGATGCATGTGTCTGGAAACATATGGCCAGCACCCAGATTTGATTTCAATTCCTCTGAGCCCCTTACGCCTGAGCATGTGTGCACTCAGCCCCTGCTTTCGGCAGCCACAGGGGCATGGGTACAAAGCTGATCCCCATGAATGCAAGGCCGTAGGACAAGGTTCAAACATGTTGAGTCGCCTTTCAACAGGCCCAAATGCAGGATCATGATACACTTGCTGTTCCATGGAAGTCCATTTCAACTGCTCTTCTTCATCCAAGCTCCAGGCAGGCCACGGATCCAACGGGAACAAGTCACCCAACACAGGAGCAGGAGAGATGACGGGAAGGTCAGGAAAACCAGTAAACTCAAACTGCCGTGGAGTGACTGTGGCAAACCAACGTGAACGTCTGGCAGGCCAGCATGAATGCAAGTGCAAAACCCTTTGATGGATAACACTGTCAGTCAATTTGGCGTACTCTTGCAAAGCAGCCTGGGTACCATGGTCCGTAAGGGCTTCAGGAACACACTCCAAAACCAACCCCGCAGCCCCCAACGCAAGTGCTGCTCGCAAGACTGCCGGCATTGTGGCACTGCGTTCATCGGCTCCCTTCTGTTGATACCCTTGGCACGACAGAGGCTGGCATGGCACTCCAGCCGATATCAAAGGTTGAACCCCAACTTCGTTCTGCAGCACGTGCATCTGGTACACCGTATCAGGACAACCGATATCTCCCTTGATCACTGGAGCAACATGATTCAAGGCATAGGCGCTGGTTGCAAGCGAAGTCCAATCAACAGCAGACACAGTCCGAAAAGACAAAAAGGACAAAGCTGAAGTGAAACCCCCAAGTCCACAAAGGACGTCGTGATTATACCCCAAGTCCATTATTGTGGGATTACGTGAGCCCAGGGGAGGGAAACGTGGATCCACCTCCAAAATCCAAGCCTGTTCAATGGTCCTGCCACTTTTCATTGCGTTGTATAGCACCATACGCTCATCTAATCGGCCCTCATGACAGAAAGCGACTGGCACCCCTGATGGAACTTCTCGACCAAAAGTATGGATTCCCCGTTGCTCACAATGAGAAACAATCACGGTAGCCCTTTTTCCAGCAGGCCAACACAACACCGAACCAAGATCCATGTTTGAAACCGATTCTCAAATGTTCGGCTGACCCAGTTTGACCTTCTGGGAGGGATTTGAGCCCAAACTATGAAATCCCCATTAAATCTGATGTAAGTTCCCACTAAATCAGATGAACACCGTGTAGAACTGGGTCCCAGTTAAGGACGTCGGATCCCCATCAGAGCGAGCCTGCTCCAAAGCTCTCCTTGCACCTGGAGAGGTCGTTGAGGTAGAGATGTTTGAAAGGCGACCCAAAAATAGCCACAGATACCCTCTGGTAATTTAACATAGCTATTGAAAATGGTGATTTATAGTGGAATTTCCCATTGAAAATGGTGATTTTCCATAGTTATGTTAAATTACCAGAGGGTATCTAGATAAAAAACGGGATTTGTATGGTAGATGATCAATATCCATAGATATCCTCTGTTACAGAAAAATAGCCATTGATTTGTCAGGCACCCCTTGATGATCCAAAAAGGAATTAGAAACCATATGAAGCCATGGCCCCCCTTTGCAGCGCCCATAAACTCACCAGTGCCCGCAAAACATGGGGAATTTCAATGGAAATTGGGATCTGATTCGATCCTCAAAATATGGCGACGTGGTCAGCAAACACATTGGTTTCACCGTCAAAGATGGGGATTCGGTCTAAGGCAATGAAGATTGGGATGGAACTACAAAAGATCTGGATTTGATCACTGAAACCGGAGATATGAACAGACAATCGTGATGAAAATTGTGTTGATTTCTCAATCCATGTTCCATTTTTTTGGATGATATTTTGCCGACAAGAAAAGGGGATATGTTTCACAAATGGATGGATGGGAGTCGTTTCTGCATCCCATTCTTTGGGGTATCCAATCACTCAAGCCATCATCCCATCCTCCGTTCCAACGGTCAAGTTCTTTTCGCTTCCACCATAATCCCATCCAATGTTAGCTTCCCACAACAGTTGGCCGAGATAACCAGTTCCACAACACTTGGCACAAGGGATGACCAATCCCAACGCAAATTGGGGTTGTAATTCCTATCCTCCGACGGTTACATTATAATATCCTGGTTACATTAGAATATCCTGGATGACCACTCCCATGTTTGGTTGATAACCACTCCTCGTCAGTATCATATGGAGGTTTCCTAAAATGATACCCCCAAATCATTCAGTTTGATAGGAGTGTCCACTTATAAACCACCCATTTTGGATATATACCCCCCAAAATAGGGAAACCTCCAACAAAAAAACCTCTTGATTTTCTCAACCTTTTCAGAAACCGACAAGAATTGCTGGTAAATGGCATCATGCATCCCCAAAAAAAGATGCTATAACATCCATACCCATTTACCAGCAATTTTACCCATTTACCATTTACCATATGGGGCTAAATATGGTGTAACATCCATTTGCCGGTAAATATGGTTAAAATATGGTATAACAGCATTTACAGACCCATTTACCAGCAATTTTTATACCAGATACCGACAAAATGCGATAGAATTGATCCATACCAAGCCCTGCGCCTCCATGGAAAGATCGCTGGCGTTTTCAGTCACCACCAACAGCTCTACAGCCTGGCTGCTGTATGTATAATATGTATCTATCTATCTATCTATCTATCTATCTATATATATATATATTATATTATATTATATTATATTATATTATATTACATATCATATATAATTTATATAATGTATAATACATATTATATAAATATATATAACCTTAGACAGACAGAGGTACAGATATGAATATTGATATTTGTCTAGGCGGCTAGATAGCTAGAATACGGAGATGGAAGAACTAGAGAATCCGCCCCGATGATCCCAGGTACTCCATGGTCCATAGATCCATTGATCCATCACTTTGGGGTGAGCTTCGAAGTTGTGGCGAACATCACTGAATTCTTTGTTGGCTGATCAAAATTGGAACCCTACAAGCCGTGAATGGAAATGCGATGGAATTCACCCCATGAAGGACTCAGTGAATTATTCCATAGATTTCCCTGTTAACTGTTGTGTGATCTCAAACGGCCTAACTCCAGAGTTCCGGAAAACTGAGATAGGCACCCAGCCCACTTGCAAGCGATCACCATGCCGCAATGGCTCCTTGCACCGAGAAACATCGTTTTTGACCGAGGATCAACCCATCGGAAACGGGCAACTCCATTTGGATCTGATTCAAAAACGGTACCAAAGAACAACGGTACCATGATCGTTTCTTGTCCATTTTGGAACCAGACCTTCTCACCAGTTCCGGGTGATTTTCATGGTTCCCAACCATCATTTATGGTAATGTTTGAACCAATCAAAATGCGAAGATGTATCGAGATATCAAACCAAAAACGGGGGAATATTAAGCAGTCATAGCGTGCACCCAGCACCAATTGCACCCAACAAACACAAAATTGAGAGATTTTTATAGTGCTAAATCATGCTAAATTTATATATGCCATCCAATATATAACATACTTGAATCCTCTGAAATTTGGAAACAATGGGGTCCCATCCGTCATTATGAAACAACCCACCCACCCCCGCGGCTGCAACTGGCATTTGAGACACATCAAAAAGAAACATGTCAGTGTCATTGTCCGGAACAAAAACAACAAAACCTATTTTGGGGTCGAGCGATGTTGGAGGGTTTTCGGTTTGCAACACACACTTGGGGTGTGAAAAATGTTCCACAATGCACGATGTTTCTGTCTTACTAGTTGTTTTTGGGAATTTGTACAGTATCACCATGTATCACCAGTTTTTTGCGACTGGCGGGTCTACATCCAGACAAACATCCTAAAAATGTTGTGAGTGGCACTTCACTAATGGCATTTGTGATTTGCACCACGGCAAAAGTCATGTTTGTGCACAAACACACACAAAAAAATAAGAAATAAAAACATTTGTTTGACAAATTCATTTCATACACACATTTTTTGTGCATCAGTTGATCGACCAACCGGCAAATTAAAATGCCAAACAACAAGCAAATAAAAACGAAATGTTTGGTTCAAGACCTGCCACGGATATGACATTGACCTTTTTTGAAAACCAATTTCCAGAAGGTGTGATGATGTGGTCATTTGTACATCCACCATGATGTTGTTTACAAAATGTTGTATTTGAGTTCATCTGTTGTTTGATTCAACAACGGGACAGCAAACCCAACAAACACCAATAACGACACAATCATCAAAATGGCCGACAAAAAACCCTAACCAGCAAGAACACGACAAGATTGCATCCACGTTCCAGCCCAATGATTCAACTAATGATCTGAACCTGTCCATGTCCATCTCCAATATACAAAATATTTTGTGTTGATGTTTAAAACTGCGCGTTGTTTCTCTGCAAGTTTGGTGCGTTTTTCTCGTGACAAATGATGCAAAATAATACAAAATATATTTTGTTCCACTTTCAAACAAAGATCTCATCAAGATCATCCTGAAATCTGAATCCAAAACCTGAAACCCCACTGCATCCACAGTCGGAGGCAAGTTGTTCAACGTTTTGTCTGTCCGATCGTAGCACTCCCGATCGAAGATGGTGGAGTCTCACCGTTCAGCAACGCAAATGTTTTCAATTAATGCTATAAAGACGTGCAGAAGGAGATGGTTTCTCCTCACATTCTCAGCCAGTACTCACATGTCAATCGAGGTAGCAGTTCGCCTCCATTCCCAACATGACTGGTAAGACCTGACTCGAAAATTCCGTTTAAAATCTGAACAAACTCCGTGTAAATTGAAATCAATGTCGATATGCTCGAGTGAACTTGAAACGTGTTTCCCAAGAACCGCAAGGAACCTCATCCGTGTTTTAGCCCTTTATCGCCATGGTAAGGTTTGACCATATAATGATCCAATTTTTTTTCAATTTACCATTGCGCCAAGTGGGCTGAGGTGGCGCTTCCATCCACATGTCACTTCGTCAAAAATATCCAGTGTCTGTGAATTCCATGGCCACTCTTGTGATCTCATACATTTTTTTTCCTCAAGTTTGGCCCAAGCCAATAATGCCCAAAGTTCCCAAAGTCACAGTCCTCAAAAGAACTGTGACAAACAACAGCAAACTGACGACATTGGCCAAGCAAGCTGCCTCAAAAGTTTGCTACGTATGTGTTTCCAAGCAATCAAAATGACTGCTTATGAGCGCAAGCAAGGCGTCGAAGGTCTACTGGCGTCATATTGGCACTGAGCGCACTGGCGCTAGGAGTAACAAACAATGACAACGGCGATGAATCGACAACCCACGCCTCCCGACTAAAGGTCCACTACAAGCAAAAACCCAACAACAAGGAAAGAGCGGGAACCAACACAAAACCAAAGAACACGTCCCAACCCAAGTAAAGAAGTGTAACAGTTCGCGAGTGTGTGAATGTGGTTGAAAACACTTTTAAGCACGAAACCCGATGTTTTTGCGGGTAACATGTCCAAACCAAGACATCTTGACCACCAAGACGCATCTTTACAAAATCATGTTCATTGCTTCGATTGAAACAAACAGAGTCAAGAGAACCAGAAAACATCTCAGGAGAGGTTGCAGGAGCAAACGACGCTGGACCTTCTAGCGTGCCCAAACTCGCAACCAACACAGGTTCACCGCTACCAACCCAAAACCAGTCAAGATCCATGTTTGTTGGAAGCAATTCTTCAGAATCTTCACGGATCTCTCTTTCCAACTGTTCTCGGTCGGTCTCAGCTTTCCTTTTAAACCTTCTAGTGTGCTCAACCTGTGTTTCCGGCTGTCGCCGAGCGGACTCAGGTGTCGGTACC
>Ga0126342_10003567_pt1 | contig 25799 bp, 25 predicted proteins | sample Cyp1metagenome_FD_92528 | JGI IMG/M metagenome (GOLD analysis project Ga0126342, IMG submission 92528) | Coral microbial communities from Lord Howe Island, Old Settlement Bay, Australia - Cyphastrea 1 metagenome | ecosystem: Host-associated > Invertebrates > Cnidaria > Coral ... | reverse complement strand
CTCCGTCGTCTCCGTCACCGCAGCATCGCGTTGAAAGGATTGACGGATCTCAGCCACGGCCAATTCGCAAATGCTGTTCACCTGCTCGGGCCGTAAGGTGCCGATCCCAGCGCGGTTGATGATGGTCACAATGCCCATGGCCATTGATGCGATCTCATCAGCTTCATCTGCCTTCACAAGATCTGAGCCTACTTTGTCTACAAAATTCTGCACCAATTCACTGACAAGTTGAGGGTTCACGGGAGTCACTAGACCCACCAGTTCTGCCCAGCATGGATATAGGGCCGAACGTATCTCGGAAGTGATTGGCGAGACTTCGCTGGATGGATTGCTGCACAGGAGCTTGGCGAGAGTTTCACTGGTTGGACGCACGAAATCCACTGGATGGATGTATCCCTCAGCTGTGTGCTTCATAAACACTTCCAAGATATTCAGCAGCGCAACCATCTCGGTTAACTGCCCTGTCTTCACTCGGATGGTAGTGTCACCGGCTGCAACGACCAAGTCATCATCGCCTGCTCCTTGGATGTCCGTGGTGAAGACATCAGTTTCAAGCACTCTGAGGATATTGGGCACAAAGTAGGGCAGGAAATCCGCGAAGTCTTTCCCCAGGACTTTGCAAATCCGTTTCAGGGCATCACTGGTGCAATCCGAGAGTTGGCCCAGTTGGCTGATGGACGTGGTAAACATCGACTTCAAGGCCGCAGCAGCTGCTGGGGCAAACTTCTCCTTACTCACTGCAAAACCCGTGAGGGAAATGCATTCGAAGGCCTTCTCTCGAAGCGTTTGGTGACTTTGGGAAACAGCCTCCCCGGCCAGGGCCCGCAACAGCAGGGGAACCAATGAATCGTAAGAATCGAAGCTGTCCAATGAAATAGCCAAAGCCCCAATAGCTTCCAAGGATGCTATCAGAATCGCTTCATCTGTTGATTGAAGTTTCTGCATCAAGACACAAATCAGTGTGTCTGAGAAGCGTTGAATTTCTTGCTCTGACAATCCATGGAGATGAGCTTCTAATGCACTGATGGCCTTCACTGCAATGACATCTGTGTCGTTGCAACCCTGCACAAGGGCAGGCATGAACTTGTCACACCATTTTTCATGAAAATTTGAGATACGATCATGACACAGCTGACCCAAACCGAAGAATGCTGCCAAACGGACCCGGGCATGGCTATCTGCCAGCAACTGCAGCAAAAACTCTGCCATTTGATCAGCAGCAGTGTCATCAGCATACTCTCCAGCAGCACGGATGGCCATAGCAGCAGCTACCTTCTCCTTCCAAGATCCGCTCACATGCCGTGCTGTTAGAGTCATCAGAGGCTTCACTGTGACTTTGAAGCTGAATTTCTTCACGAAGAAATCGACTTTAGCTTCTCCTTCCTTGTGGAGGTCCTCGTCGTCGTGAGCATTTTCATCAACTTCACGAAGAAACAGAAATGCTACCGAAAGGACCTTCTCCGGCAAGTCTGGCACAGCCTTCAGCAATCCCTTGGCGGCTGTGAGTGTGGAAACCCATTCGAAAGACAGCAAGCGCACTGCAGAATCCAACGAAGATGCAGAAGCAAAGTCTAACATCAAATCAATCCAGGTCTGGTATCTCGGTTTGAAGAAAGTAGGAGAATGCTCCACCAACCCAATCAATGCCTGCAAAGCTGTTGAAAGACTTCCACTTCCTCCACTTCCTCCACTTCCACCAGCCAAAGTTCTCAGTGAATCTTCCATCTTCGGCAGAATCTGCTGAATCTGCCGAATCGCCTGATCCACTGCTGGAACTACTGGAACCATCTGGCAGATCATGCTGACCGTGCTGGCCGCGTGAAAAGCCAAGCCCTGGTCCACGATGGTCACCAACTCCCCCTGGGACATGATCTCCTGGGCCAAGCTGCTCAGCTGCCTCCAAACACCAGCTGATATTCATATCATTTCATATCCTTAATATCCATTAATATCCCCCAAACACCATGGTTTTGTCTTGGAATTGTTCATGTTTTGGGACCTCTCTAGATTTGTCCAAATTTGATGGAATTTCATTTGGGGAAGGATGAGTATCTGGGATATATTTGGGATGTGAGTTGCTGTGACTGTCTCCTGCACGTGGCTGCCCATGATTTCAGACAGCAGACAAATGGCAGCCTTGCAACAAGGATAAGCATGGATGGCATGGAGTATGGGACAGCCTGTCCTGAACATCATCTTTGATCACTTGGATCTGCTACTTTCTTTCGCTATCTCTTGGTATCTCAGAGCATCAACCTCTGGCCGCTCTGGCCTCGGCATTTTCCTTGCTCAACTTGAAGGCAAATGGGACCAAGTCTGGCCATGGACCCGCCTGGATCAACTTGCCAACTAATATCAACTAATCATACTCTCCGTGATGCTGTGATACTAATCCCCTTCTGTGCCCTACTGCAATGGACTATATCGACTGCAATGCATCTGAACATGTGGAAAGCCACGTCTTGCAACACGTCTTGCCTCTGAAATGACTGCAATGGCGGCCACCAGAACACGTCTCACCGCTGAACTGGGTTCATAGGCCAAGGCCTGAAATTGCGATGCTTTTCCTGTGCGATTAGTGGCGATTAGCCTTGAAATGAACTGGCAATGTGATGGCGCCTTGAGAAGATTGCTTTGCACCAAGGGGTGCACAACTTTTGCCTCTTGCATTTCAAAGGGAGAACGATGGAAAAAGCATGAAACATGGACAGAGCTGACAGAATCTTTTTGCACTGGAAGATTATAGACTGGTTTTTACCATGTTTTACCATCTGCACCCATTTACCATGCCTTGGGCCATGGATCTTCAGCATCACTCTGCAGAGCAGCTCTTCGCAGCAGGGTGCCGGCCTCCGGGAGTCTGGTGGCTGGTGGATGCTGGATGGCAGTTGTATGTCGTCAGATGTCGTCAGCCTGAATCCTCACCACCTCATCTTGATGGGTCACCGAGATGCCGAGGCAAGCCTCAGTTCTCGGAGATATCTGACTGACAACTGCTGAGTAACTATAGTGATACTATAGTGAAACTTCCTAACATCTTGCGGATCTTGCAGGAAAGGAGCGAAAACTCGGGGCGGATCTGTCTTGGACGCATCAGCATACCTCCCGCGACACACCCACTGCCACATCTGCCACACGGCGCGTATTGCGCGGTGCCAAAGCCAGAGTGAGCCTCCTCTCAGCGTCTGATCGCACAGGGTTGTCAGGGCTTCGCAGGAGCTGCAACAGGTTGACAAAGGCAGAGACCTTGGCGAAAATAACGTGATGAGCAAAAATGGAGTGTTACAAAATGCTTCTAGTCATGACAGTCATGACTGATATGACTGTTAATCTGTTGGTCATTGTTGATGATTGCGGAAAAATAAGACTACCAGGGCTCTCAAGTTGCATCAAGGATCATCCTGAATATGGAAGTATAAACATGTCAATGTGCAAACGATCCATTACAAATGGACTGACATAATGAGATCCAGAAATGACAGAACGTCAGCACTTTCATGATTATCATGATTGGCCTCTCATATTTTCTGAGCAAACTGACGTCTTCATCTGTCGCCATGCTCGAAAGCTGACATGCTGCCCTCTTGGGGCTCTTCTTTCAGAAGTGTTTTGATAAGAATTCTTTCAAATCGCGACGAATGGTTTGCTGCTAGTTCGGCCATCCTCTCTCTCTCTCTGTGCTGTCCCACTTTGATGTCTTTGTGGTGCTGCTGAAAACTCATAAGTCGGGTGTCTTTGGCAAACTCTCTTCTCCGCTCCAACATCTAACAAGTCTTCGATTGGGATGTTTGACAGTCACTGGCTACATCGTCCCATCATGGTACCAGCCCATTGAGCATATTGAGCCACTTGCAACGTCAAGTCGAATGGAGATATGCCACATGTTCCCTGGTTGTTTCAATTTTGCAACTGGGCATAGAACTGAGGAGCTCGCGATGGCAGCACAGGGAAGGAGTTGCTGTATTTGGCACTCAAACCTTGCTGCAACCCGTGGGGATTGGCAGGTTGCTCTTCCATCCGTCACATCTCAGCATTCTACGTACCTCTACGTCCACATCTGATCTTCTTACCTTCTTTGCTGCATTTTAAGGTCTCTGTACTGCTGAACCCCTGAAGCCTTCCACCAACTCAATAGTTCTGCGGTTATGCGCACCTTTTTTATCAGCGTCACGTTGTTGCCTACTCGCCTGTTCATGTTTCAACCGAAAGGACTTTCGCCCAAACTGGCGCATTCTGTGCGGGTGCAGCTACCAGCCCTGATCCTTTGCGGACCGAGCCACAGGCTGCCATGGGTCACGCTGCCTTCTGTACCAAATCTATAGCAGCTGCAGTGCAGCTAGCATCACTCAATGCAGCTCTCCGAAAACTACTTCGCCTCGCCCAGGGAAAACTTAGGCAACTACAATAGGCGGCACGTGTATTCAAAGGTGGTAATCGGTGGTAATATCTCATGCATTCTCATGTCCAAAAAGTAGAGCAACAAATTGTGCAGGGACTGTTGCAACAAAAGCTGCTATACCCGTAACAGACCACTTTTGTTATACTCTCACATTTACAACATAAGAATTATACGACATATATTATAATATATTATACATATTATATTATATACATATTATATATACATGATGAAACTGCTCTTTTCATCATCACCATAGATCCATCGTTACACCGTGGATCTCTGTGGATGCAACGGTGGCAAGGATTGGGGATGTCGCCTGCTTTGCCTTCTTCTTTTCGCCCTTGTCAGCTTTGGGAGCTTCAGCTTGCTTGGCCTGGATCTGCTGCACCAATTCCATGCCTGTCGAAATTCACGACAGCAGTTTTGAAGAAACTACTGTCGCAATCTTGGCTATTGGTATACATCACGATGGCATAGGAAACAAAAACAATAATATTATATATATACTTGATATATAACAACGCACGTATCATTCAAACGTTGGCAAACATCACAGCAATCATGCCGTGAAAGAGAACATCCTACTGTACATCAAGGGGCATTGTGGATTCACTAAAATGTAACAAACGATGCCGCATGCTCGGGGTCGCCGTGTCTTTTCTCCGGCCTTTTTCTTTTGCCTTCTCCGCCATCTCCTTCAAGAAGCCCTTGGGGTCCTGGCAACTGCAGCCATCCGGTGCAGAACATTACAGAAAATCAGAGAAACCTTGTGCATCTTGTCCAACAATTCCTCAGGGATCTTCTTCTTCGCCTGTCATTGCCACTGAAACCCTGTGCAACACGCAGTGTTTGTTGCCAAGTGTTGCCATTGGACACATGCATGCTCTGTCTCAAACCAACATTTACACGAAACGTCCATCAATCAAGCGCCTTCTGGTAAGCCGGGTCAATGACAGATTTGTAAACCTGACATGTGGCGACATCTCGAGTGTTTGATCTCACAGTCCCACTCATCTATGCCGTATGCCACCTATGCCCTGATCCGTGCTGCTGTGCTCTTTATTCTGAAGCCCTGGACGGTTTTGCCCCCCTCGAAGAAGAGCATGTACACCTCAGACTTGGGCCAGTTCTATGCCCATCTCCCAGCCATCCCCACATATCCCCAGTGTCCTGGCCGCATATTGGCTAAGGCCGGTGCCACAAGGGCAAACCTCACCTCGGTGTAGAACGGGAAGAGCCAGAGCGCGCCGTAGGACAAGCTTTCGAGGGCCGACAGGATGCTGAACCTCGGATCTCGATGGATCTCGATGGACGGAGCTCGCAGCGTGAAGGAAACTGCAGCAGCCAAGAGACGTCAGCCAAAAGGCGAGCCTAAGGAAGCCGCCAAGCACTCAGAACAAAGAGTGTATATATATATATATATTATATATAACAACACGACACCATGTAACAAATCTCATAACAAAGCTCATCATTTCGCATAATTTCGGAAATGTTCGGAATCAGAGATGTCCGACAACATCTGAATATGCTTGGGCAAGTTGGATGTTTCAATGCTTGAAATGTTGAGCTTCTTGGGCCAAAAGACATATTGGTGTCGTCCTTCGAAGTTTCGGACTCCAATGCTTTCAAGCTCACCAAAGGCGCATAGACTGTGACCAGGATGAATTCAATCGGAGACCTCTGCTGGAGATGCATGGAAAGCTATGTGGCGCTAATATGATGTTGGTCAGAACTGTGGTGCCCCGATGAAAGGCTGGCCTTTCGAAATAGTCTTGAATCAATGACACTGAAATCCACTGAAAGTCTGAAACTTTGCCAAGCTGCAAGATGAAACCAAGCATCTCTCCGACAGGCACAAGCGGCTGAGGGCTACTGCAGGCACTTCTCTTTGCTGAAACAGTTTCTGCGGAGAAACCGGAGAGGCATATGTCCAGCAGAATTCGTCGTATACAAACATGTCATTTATGGAAGTTCTTTCTCCCTGCCATCAAAATCCAATGTGCATAGGCATCTGCATCAAGATCCAATTCTAAAATAGTCTGAAGTCTGAAAAACCGTTGATGGTTTGTTCATCCACCTGGGGTCTGGGCAGAATTTGCAAGCGACTCCTCCGCAGTGGATCTTTGATCTTGAAATCTTGGGATTCAAACGGGTCATGGTATGATGGGCATGGGGCACCTCCTTGGCGCCCACAAGGTCTTTGACCTCAAACACACTGCTGAACCATTGATGAGTCCAACCCATAAACAGATATATATATAATATAAACGTTTAAATGATAAAACGCTGCATCACATCACAACCCAACAGCAAATCCAGTCATCAGCTCTGATGCCACAGCTAAATCTTCATTACCACAGGTGCACTAAGCCCACTAAGCACTGTGCCCATCTCTCAGAAGAGCAGCAAATCCAGCAAGGCGGAAGAGCCTCACCAAGGAGAGTTGGATCCAGATTGGAAAATCAATAACTCACCAACCTGAAATCTATTGAAATCGTGTTTGATTTTATCTCATACTCTCATATTTACATTGGTTTGTTTTTTAGGATCCTCATAATATATTGTGGGGCCTCCCATATATTGTGGGGCCTCCCGCATTCCCTGTATACATACTCACCCATGATATTCACCAAACCTCAGAAAATCCATCTAAAAGTGATCAACATACTTCAAATCTTAGCTAGGTGAAACATGGTGAAACTAGGCCATTGAATCCATTGACACCAAGCCCAACTTCCCTGTCCCATGGCGCCTGTGGATCCCCATTGTCATCAAGTGACCTTAGTTGACGAGGCCCAAGGTGGCCATGGCTCCGGTGGCTCCAGTGGCTCCGGTGGCGCCCTGGGGAGCCCTGGGAAGCCCGACACTTCGAAGGAAATGAAGTTCCCCTCAACGAGGCCGCACGCATTCATTGACTCCTGCTACATTGTAGCTACATGTGCTTACAGCAACTTACAGCAACTGATGACTTGGAAGAAACATGAAGTAACATCCTCCAATCCCAGTGGCAAAACTGCACGAGACCAAGTGCAAACTGAGGATACCATATGCATTTGTTTAAAGAAGAAAAGGCCATTCGTTCTCCCATCTTGCTTGCCTTGTGTGGCGCTCATAGCATGGCATGGCATGATATGTTGCAGCCACCCTGCTACACCACGCAGCTTGCAAGGCAATTCTCATCTCTAGTTGATAGTCATCCTGTAAGTCATACTCAATTCATTAAAGCTCCACTCCTCATGCATCCTCATGCTATGCCATGCCGCAGCGTGCATTTTCGTTTTGTGGACGTCCTCTGACATCGACGCGTCTTTGCCATGCAGCTGGATCACTTCTGCGCAGTCAATGGAAATAGACCCGTCATCCAATCTGCGGCCGCTGCAAAAGGACAAGTGGAAACTGTTGATCACGGTATTGCTGCAGAAGGTGCAACCATATACAACATGACAACATGATGCAACCAGTATGCAACCCATCGCTATGTTTAAAATCTCATCAACGGCACAACGCAACGAGGGCCCATGCCCCCTGTCCTCACCACAAGGCCCTGGAATTCGCCGAAGCGAACCACGCTGTCGGTAGCATCAGTGCCTCAGGGGGCACATCAGAAAATATCACAAGTCGAAACGAATAACAAACAGAAACCCCAATAGAAAACTAACAGAAAACCAACAGAAAACCAATAGAAAACCAATAGAAACCAGGAGAAACCAGTAGAAACCAATAGAAACCTGTAGAAAGGGTAACAACATCTTGAGCACACGCACAAGGACACTGAGGCTGTAGCCAATACGCTTCCACAATGGGGCAGAGGCCTGTGGCCTCAGAGATTTGTGCGCCATCTCTTTCAGCCATGAAAGTAGCACCCATTGGTTTTGATGGCTTCTCACTGAGGCATCCGGGCAGGCCGTGTTTGTTCGTGTGGATCTTGAAACAAACAACGTCATTCACAGCCAGTGCGCCTCAGAAACTTCTGGGGCACATCCTCAAAAAAACCCAGGTCATGTCGACTATGAACTGCTCGTGGTGCAAACATATCAGAAGTAAAGGAAACTCGGTTGCCAACTGGGTTCTGCAACAGATTGGTGAACATATACCTCTCAAGGATGGGCCAAATTGAAGGCAACTGAAGCAGCTGGCAACTCTCCTCTCAGATGTATCAAGTGAAGGGCACGTCTCGCGACAGATTCGACGCAGGACATCTGACCATTGAAACCTTGGAAACTTCCCAGAATTGGTTCAACAGGAAACCTCCAGAGTGGTGTGAAAAATATCGGTGTCCAAAACGATTTTCCAAAGCCATTTTCCTTCACATCAATCCCTTGACATGTGGCATAATCCGAGTGTGAGATCGAGACACACTGAGGACATGACATTTTTGGTCACATCAACCAAACACACACGGCCCGCATGGAACTCGTCCTGCCTTGCACTTCGGAACACATAAAATCGACGCACACGCCACTTCACAATTTGGACTGATCCATATCAGCTCGTCCAGAAAGAGAATATGTACTGAACCCTGAAATCACAATTTAACTGAAGAACACAAAACGGTTATCAACCAGGGTTTTTTGATGTTTTTTGTGTTATCCGAGAGTTTCTTAGAGTTTCCTTTGGAGCTAAGGTTGCAGCATCCAATCAATTTCCAAATCGTCCACCTGGTTGGCAGCCGCCTCTGCACCCCAGGAGTCTCCTGCGGATTCAACCAGGAAGCTGATGGTGGGGAATGGGGATACCATGGGATACCTATACTAGTTACTATATATGTTACTATATATGTTACTAGTATGTTACTATAGTACACTATAGTGAGAATATGTGAGAATCCTGAGCTTCGAAACCCAAACCACCAACCATTGGTGGATCCGACATGATCCGACATGATCCGACTAAGCGCTGGGCTCGCTGGACCCTGGCCACCAGCAACAAGTCCCTTTTGAGTTCCTTTCGCAGGCCTAAAAGGACCAGGTTGGAAAGATCCCTGCAACAATGGTCAAACATCGGCTCAAACATAACAACGTCAATTTGTTAATAGGAAAATGATATATATATATATATATAAAGGCTCAGCAGGTTCACTTTTTGACGCATAGCAAGTCTAAATTTGTCAAAAAAGGAAATTTGTGAAGACTAGTATCCCAACCAGAATACTAACCTTGCACTAACAGGGCATACGAAAATAATGCCCAAAGACTTCTTGAGTCTGACTTCGCTTGACCCCTCCCTGGGTCTACCCAAAATAAAGGAGGCTTAGAAATATTGACCTTCCGCCAAACCGAAAGGAAAATATTCTCCTCCGTGCCCCCTAGGGCCTCGCCAAAACCGAGGCTCTCCTAGGCCTTAAGCACTGTTTAAAACACAAAATTGAGCGAAATTTCATCACAACAGGGTACTTCTCCACGTCCCCCTGTCCTGCTGCAAGCTGCTCAAGCTTTTGGACATTTAGCGAACAGCACGTGAAAAAGAAAGGAGAAAAGGCTTCAGGGAAACTTCAGGCACTTTAGTCTCTGCCAAAATGGCTAATCCTTCATTTATATAATTTTTTGCAGTTTTGGGCGCAGCCCACCTGCCCTGTACAAGGAGCTTGTCAAGCGATCCATGATGACGAAACCAATGAGACGCACCCCCCCGGCGCAAACTATAAGGTCGGAAACCTAGAGTTTCAAGTTTGAGGTCGGTAATGGCCTGAGAAAAGGTTTTCCTCCAACGATGTGGGGGAGGACACAGAGAGGTGTTAGCAGGCACAGATTTTTTCCATTGCCACAGGAGGTGGAGCGCCTCCAAAACACCCAATGTTGCACTTTCTGTAGCACCTTGTCTCTTACCGCCCTTAGTCAGGCCCAGGGAGATCACGGCGACCTGGCGTGGTTTGGACATTGAAATATGGTGGCTATGGATACCCAGCAACTCCCCTGTACGAAGCATACAATAAAATCCTACAAGGAGAGAAACGGCAAAGCCCAAGTTCTGCCGCTGTAAGGCCCATCCTACCAAGGCGTGAAGGACGACCTCCGGAAAAGGAGTAGCCCGGTTAGGGATCTCATTGACACTCCAAGTCTTGAGTAGGCGCCAACTGACAGGCAATAATCCCTTGAGCTTGGGATCCTTATCTTGCAGACCTGCAGCTGTGTCATTAGCCAAGGCCCGTCCCTCTCCCGTGGACCAGAGATGCTCGATGTATTCCGAGAGAAGTTGATCAAGGTCCTGTCTACGGCGGGGAAGAACCAAATCCTCATCCCTGAGGAAAGAATAAAAGAGGGTACGTGCACGCTCGTAGCGGGTTTTGGTACGAGGTTGAACAGTGAGAGTTTGCAGGGGACCAAGACGTTTTCGAACAGCTATCCTTTCAGCTTTGGTGCGACCTTCCACGTGGCGTTTTGCTACTTTGCCCATCGTTTATTAACTTTGCGCCGGCTGGGCCGGTCGGCCGGATTATCAGCCGTGTTCACATAAGCCCATGTGGGATGAAGGTTGCACGCCAAAAGGTAGCTGTTCAACTTTGCAATGGTCCTCCGCATCTTGCGACTACTGCTCCGACCCCTGCTCAACGCGTGGAGGCAAACCAAGGAGTCGGTCAAGTGGATAAACCTGCAGGAATGTGCCCCTGCTTGGCTAACCCACCAACGCACCGTAGTGTATACAGCACGTAACTCCAGGCTGTTGATGTGCTCGGGAGAACCTCTCCAGGTCCACCCAGCGATTGTCTTCCATCGCCACAACCCCGAAGGTATAGACGCACGTAGCCTCTGGTACTTCACCTGTTGCTCCGACGAAGACTGCAACAGCAAGTCCTCTCCCTTTATGGATACAAGCCCAGCCAGTTTCTTCACCAGGAGGGAACCTTGCTGATCCGGCACAGTTGTATGCCGGCGCACAGGAGGCCTCAGCAACAACTGCTGCAGCTCACCCGAGCCCCCTGGACGACAAAGCTGTATGATCTGCTGTGGTGTGAAAGAGCGACACAATCCCAACAAACTCCCAAGGCACCCAATAAGCCAGGCCACGACGGGAACGCACCAAGCATTCCCCACCAAGGATAGACGAGCGTCCTGGTATCGATCTCCAGTTCGTCGCCCCTTGGGCCAGCACTGAGCAGTGTGATGGGCTGGCATGCCCATGATGACCTCCCGCTCCACTAAGGAGGCCACTCGCAACCGCCCAGTACGGTGACGAAGGCAATTCGCATCTCGGTATTGATATGGGGGGAACCGGTGCAGGTCCTCAGTCCACCGCTGAATCTCATGAGGGTCACAGGAGGCTAGCCCGGCGGGCTTGCGTCCCGGTAGATTGGACGGTCGTGAAGTAGTAAATGTGGGTTGCCTCTGTTCAGGCGTTTGAAGGTCCCAACCTGGTTCCAGATAGTGGGTGGGTTCAAGGGATGCGGTGAGCTGAGCTTGATGGAAATCCCCCCATTCAGGAGATTGAGAAAACTGCAGCGTCACTCCCTCCATCTCCAGGAGTTCCCAGTCACACCAATACAGGCGAGGCCGGTGGGCCAGTGAAACTCCCGCCGCATCAATACGGTAGGGAACTATTCCAACCGCTTCACTCATCACTTTCCTATCAGCGATGTCCATGGAAGCCACCGACTCCATTATACACCTCACCTGGGCCCAAGGAAAACCCTTGCGGAGGAGTTCCTTGATACGGGGGACATGCTGGAAGAGACAGCTTCTCAAATCTTTTAATGCCCCACGTTTGTCGGCGTTGAGGCCTGACACTCCCTGACAGGGAGGTCCAGCTCCCAACAAGACCAGGCCCACCTGACTGAAGCGACACGCCCAGCCAGCCACCATCTCCTCGTCGACTATGTTGACATCCTCCACAAAGATGGAGCTGGCAAACGCAGCTTCAACAACCCTACGCCCTTCTGGTGACTTTTCGACACTCACATGTCCTGCCATAGGAAGTCCCAACACATCACAGGCCATACGTAGGCACCCCACACCATCGAACAGGCCCACGGACAAGACCTGGACCAAGTCTGTCGCCCCGAACGGATGCGTTTGCCGCAGCTGCCCCATAGTCGGTCAGTCCGGTAGTGACACACGCTCCGCCTCCAGAGCTGGAGGCGTCCGAAGCGGTCACCCGCCCAGCCACTTGCAACCGGAAATCAAGCCTAGCCAACGGCACAAGCGCACAAAACCGAGCCAGCTCTAGTCTGACCTCAGGGGGCAGAGGCAACCGCACCACAGGCGGCTCCCCATTGAGGCTGTCAATGAACCGCCACACTGCGTTCAGGGCGGAGAGTAATGGGCGACGAAACATGCAAAAGTAAACGAATCCTCCGCAAACGACTTGCATTTCGCGCTGGTTGGCCACTCCCCGCTGCAGGAGTTCCAGTGCCAGGCTGACGTAGAGAACAACCTTCTGCGGCTTGGGGTAGGCTATCCCCTGTTGCCCGTCCAGGATGCAACCCTGAACTTCTGCCTTAGACACTTGGCAAACAGCTTTCTTGGGGTGCCTCGGGAGACCGGCATTGGCATACGCCTGGCGGGCAACGAGAGTCATCAGGCCGGGTTCTCCCTCCACAAGGGCGGCGGTATCAGGGTCACAACGTCGGATAACATCAAAGTTGTCCAAATAGATCCTGTAACACTCCTTGCTGCTAGAGCTGGGTCTGTCCTTCCTCATTTCCCCTTCTCCCGACACAGGAGGGGTACATGCGAGGAGGGCGTGGCGGATGACGTTGCGATGCACGTGTTGTGCAATCCCCACGCTGTTGCGGAACCCCATGGGCAATACGCGCGCATGCAGCACGCACTGCTGCCCTGCCAACTCAGGTGGCAAGATGTGCTGAGGGATCAACTTGTTGAAACCGAGAAATGGAAACCATGAGCAAGGAAGTTCAAACAAATAGAAAAAGCATCTAATGTCTTCGCTCGACACCAGAACCACCTCCCCACCCTCCAGGAGGAACGGGCTGAGCCCTGAAATCCCTGGAAGGGTTGAAATGTCCGAGTCCAGCGGTTTACAATTCTCGTTCAGCGGCACAAAGTTCATGATTAACCTCATGACCTCCTTCTGGCCCACAAATTCATTCTTTCCAACCCCGAAAAGTCCACCCAACATAGGGCGGCCCTGAACGTGACAGACTTGTGACAGCGGAATGATGCCACACACTCGACGCGCCAGTAAGCCCTCACAAACTGACGCCCATTCACTGTCATCGACCATCACAAGGGGCGGCCGCCCAAGAAAACGCTTTTCAGGTGGTACCAGATAGTTAGAGAAATTTTCCACATAGTGCCTAGTTCCCAAAGAACAGAAATCCAAAAGTGAAACGCCTCCCACTTCAGGAGGCATGGCAGGAGAGATCGTCTCCCATGTGACCCGCTGAGCCAGCCTAACTTCTTCCCCCCGATAGTCTACACCCTTGGACTTAAAGAACGTGTCGAAAGACAATCGGGGAAACACTTCATTCCACGACCCCACCGTCTCCACACACTGGAGAATGAACTTAAGGGCCCTGTCCCTGGCTCCACTCGGTCGCATCTTTTTTCCGCCATCCGACTCGCCGTAGAGAAGGTTCAAAGCTTGACAAGTCGCTCTGGCCAGGCTACCATATGGAGAACTCCCCAAAATCTCGGATGAGAGGGGCAAAGGAAAAATGCAGCTAGGTACCAGCCCCGAGGACTGAGACTTGCTATGCATAAAACCTTTCACATGAAACTCATCCAAGATAGAACTGAGAATGTCCCCCATGGCTACCAGGTCCTTGCCTTCCAAGCCCCGGCAAGAATCACTCACCGGCTTCGTAGTGTCCACGCATGGGCCCACTGGAGAGTACTCTTGGGACGGCCCAATCTTCCTCTCTTCAGCGGGAACTGTATCTGAAGTGAAACAAAATGGAGACTTTGCTCCTAATTCACGCTTGCATACATCCGGAGTTTGACCTCCTGGGGAAGGAGGCCCTACTCCCATTGGCTGTCCCACATGTAAAGCCTCAGGAGCGGCCGAAGCTCCCACAAAATCACTGCCCTTTTGAACAGGAGAGGTGTCACCCCCTCCATCTTGCTGCCTTCTCATTTGCCACGAGCCTTGTCCCTGTCTTTCTCGCCATCCTTGTTCCCCTTGGTGTCCTTGTAGTCGCCCTTGTCGCCCTTTCGCCAATCCTTCCCTTTTCCGGAGCTCTTGCCGGCCTTGCCTTTGCTCACCTCTCTCCTCCAATCGTCTCCTCGATCGGCACCTTGACTGCTGCCGTAGGCCCGGGTTGCAACGGTCCGCAGGCGACCTGCCTCGCGGGCTTATCGGGCGGCTTGCTCCGTCTCCACCGCCGTAGCTACAGTGCCCAACTCCTCCGGAACCAGTTCGTACTGGGAGGTCACTGTCCAGTGCTTTCCTCCCGTCTGGCCCTCTAACGCCTTGAGGCGTTGTGCCAGAACATCCAAAAGCTCCGGCACTCGGCCTTGCAGGCCCAGGTCCAGACAGAAGGAGGTGTGTAAGGCCTCCCGTCGCATTGCTGGTTGCATTCGTGCAGCCAAGTGGGTCCTGAAGTATTGAAGGAAAAGAGGTGGAAGTTCTTGGCGGTTTATGTCCCAGATCTGCCCCTGGGTGTTCAGGAGTTGTTCCTGAACCGACGACAATGAAGTCGCGGTCAAGACTCCCGGGCATCTTGACCAAATTCTCTTTGCCATCTTTGTCTCCCCGAAGATGCCGCTGGCCTCCATCACTGAGGAAGACGAGTCGGTCTCGCTCTTGTCCTTGGCCGAGCTCCCAGTGCTGGAGGAGCTGGCCTTCTTTTTTCGTTTCTTCATCAGCCTTTTTGCACGTTTCATCACCTTCTTTCGACGGCTTGGCTCGGGATCCAAACCGCTGTCTCCTAGGATCACGGCCAGATCTCTGCTGCCTCTCTTCCTCTGACCTTGCCTTGAGACGCTCCTCTTGCGGCTGCGTTTCTTTGACCGATCCCGGCCTTTCCTCTCTTCTACCTTCTCCTTCTTCTTCTTTTTGTCTTTTCGGGGAGGGCTCGGACTCACGGAGGCGGCCTTCTCTGCTTCTGCTCTCAAGGCCTCCAGCTCGTCCACCCCTCCCGGAGCTGCTTCCACCAGGTTTGTCATCCACCCCTCGGCTTCGTCTGCACTCGCCTTCTTCACCTTCACCAAGTGGATGATCGAATTGCTCGACAGCTCCTGACTGCAATCGTCCGGGCATATGTGCCCCTTCAAACGGCGGGCTGGAACCCCGGAAAGGTGTTTCAGCAAATGCTCGCTTTTGATGCCTTCCACTTTCAATGTAAGCCACCATTGATCCTCCTCTTTCTTCAGCCCCACTGGAACACCGATGACCTGCGTTTTCTCTTTCCAATATGTAGCCTCTGTGAACACCAACCTCCCTGAAGACAAGAGGTCGGCAGGAGGTACTGTATGGACAGCAACCTCCCCTTTCTCCTCAAAAGATTTTTCAACAGCTCCGGCAGGACGACGAAGACCACGCCGTTGCACACGCGCCTTTGCTTTGGCGGCCACCGCTGCTAGAGCAGCAGGCCGTCTTATATGCTTTGGAGGCATTCACTCAGCGCCCCCCTTGGCGCCGCTGCTGCTCCCTGGTCCGCTGACGCTCCTTCTTCTTGATGCCCTTGTTTTTCTTTTTCTTCTTGGGTTTGACCTTTGGGGCCAGGCCCGCAGGCTCCTCAGGCGGGGGCGCAGGCCGCCGAGGTCCACCCGCTGGAATCGGCCCTTGCCAACGAGACCTGGGGTACTCTTCCTCCCTGACGTCACGGGCGAGGGGAGGAGGACCCGGGGGAGAAACAGGCCGCTCTGCTCCTCCCGGTCGTCGGCGGATAGGGGACTTGCTCCGACTCAAGGACCTAGGGACCGGACTCTCAGACTCGTAGGACTCCTCCTCCCAGGACTCCTTCTTCAGTTCCACAAGACCGTGCCTGGGTCGCTCTTCCTCCACAGGCTCCCTTTTGACGTGTAGGGAAGCTGGCACGGAGTCCTTGTCCTCGTCTCGTCGATGGCGTTTCCTTTCTTTTGCAGGGCTTCCTTCACGATCGCGGGCTGATGAAGATGGCAATTTCTTGGCAGCTTTGTCTTTCTTTTTCACTTTTTCTTTCTTGACTTTCTCGGCAGGGGCAGGCACAGTGGGCTCGGCAGTCTCGACTTTGGCAGCGCTGAAACCAGGGAAGGCGACTGGTTCAGGGAACGGGAGAGGTCCTTGTCCACTCCCACCAGCGGCCCCTACCCCACGGGGTCGCACTACTCCCTCGACCTGGGAGTAGTATTGATCAGCCTCTGAAAGAAGCTGAAGGTGACACTGCTGCAGAGCACGGGCCGCCTGCACGCGTAATGCCACCGGGAATCTGGGTCCCCACACCAGATGCCCAACACGGTAGAGGCTATTGCAAACCTCGCACTGCTCCACTCCCGGGTACAGGAGGGAGTATTTCCCACGGCACCCTTGGCAAGCAGGTGCCGTGGTCATGAAGCTGAAGCCAAAAGCTACAGTCAAAGAATCACAAGCTTCACCTTTACACCTGAGGACAGATAAACATATATATCATCATCATACAACGCCGACAATGACAAGGATCTCAACAATAACAATGACAATCGTAACCCATTCCCATTAACATCCCAGATGATCCAAGATGCAAATTCCGAGGCCGGGACCAGGCAGGCCAACCCTTGGAGAGCAGTGGTTTTGGCTTGGGTGCTGCTGGCATGCCCTTCAATGGGCCTGGCAACATCGATGCAGATTCGAACAAACAGAACTGAAACATGTGTAATTGTTTGAAGAATCAATAGGATGATGACGATGGGGATTTTGATAAGGACGATGTTAATGAAGATGTTGATGACGGTGATGTGGAACATGATCATGACACATCATGACAAAGAGAGCCATGACTGGCCGTCACAGCGAGGCAAATCAGGCGGTCATAATCGATATGCCTGGGGGAAGGGCTTGACCTTTGGCGCCCATCCAGGCACCTGCAAAAACACAGCAAGGTCTGGGTTGATTTTTGATGATTTGTTTTTTAATGATTTTTGATGATTTTTGGTGGCAACTTAGATGGCCTCCTTTTGGTGCTTGCGTGGTTGGCCCTTGAACGCGCCTCAGCTGGACAGTAGGGTCGCAGGTCTTGATCAGCTGCGGTATTCGTGTATTCCAGAAGGCTTCAAAATTTTCATAAGAGGAAAAGCAAATGCAAAACTGACATCCCAGAATGGCCCAAATAGATCCCTGGCACCGGTAATTCCAATCCTTCCATTCACTAGCCACAGGAGGCGAAGCCTTGGGCGCCCTGCACAGTGCCGCCCTTGGAAAGGGTTAAAGTTGGTGGCCTCCCACCGGGAGCCTTGCCACCTGTCCCAATTTTGGAGCGTGGAGCGTCTTTCGCATCTTTTGCTCAAGTAGTCTAGGTCACTAGGTCAAATTTCTGTAGAAAATTTGGAGCTCCACAAGCTCACCAACGCAGAAAGTCGGAGGCCCCTGCCTTTTCCAAGGGGGGCCTTTCCAGCGCCTTTCCCAGCCATTGGAACTGACTGAAACCTGGGATCTGGGGAAGGTGACTGAAACATATAGAACCTCCATGAACCTCCATCCGTATCATCCATATCCATCCCCCCATGGCTCCAAACGCTCCCGGCATCCGAGTTTGCACTTGCGGCGCTTGCATCACAGCCTGCGGATTGCTTTGCAATGCGACTCACTGAAAGCAACTCCCAGCGCGGCACCTGGAAGTTGCTGGTAGGAGCAATTTGTTGCCAACCTGCAGCCGCTACACTCCACTGGGATTGGAAATGGATTTGGATTGGAATCTTGGAACTTGGAGGATTTGCGAAAACCACAGCTGACAGCTGCCAACTTGAATAGGACCGTGGCAAGGGGCAGAGGCCTGCAATGCTGAGCATCTCAACGGTGGCTTTGAACAAGCAATGTTAAACCATGTTAAACCCATGGTTTATCATGTTTTAATCAGCTACATGGATCCATGAAATATCGATGTTTCATGACTTTCGGCCAATCCATGCAGATTCAATCCATGCGGATTGTGTTTCTGGCGGTTGTAAATCTTGACATGTGCCAGGTTCGTCAGCATTTGTTTGCAGCCCTGCCTGAGGGTTGCCCTCTTTGCTGATGTGCACATCGAAAGCGATTATGTCCTGATGCATTCATTCACGGCATCGTTTATGATCACCCCCTCGCTAGTAAATATATTAAACTGTATAAATATAAATCGGCATGCCATTTAACCGGGACCGCTTCGAATATCAGAGGTTCGCTGTGGGATACGCTGGACAAGTGTCAATGTGGGCTCATGTGCGCCCGAGGTTTCCAAGCATTTTCCAACTGACCTGATTGCGCAATTCAATGAAAACCTGGCAGCTGACAAAGCAAACGACGTGAAACATGTGAAGACTGTCCTGCTCATTCAGGCCACACTGCTGCACGACACTGGCATGGATGAATGCCTCAAAGATGGGGGATGGGGAAATGATTGGTTCAAATTCTGGCAGGTTTCTGAGCTAACTCCACTGGGGACCAAACATCCTTGCCTCAGGTGGCAGTTTCCAGAGTTATGCAATCACCTGCAGTCACCTGCAATCATACTTTCTCCACCGTTCTCCAACAAGTGCGGGGCCGTATTCAGCCGTGATCGCATCGCCTCGGTTTCAACTTTTCTGCGCTTGACGTCATCTTTCCGCCACTGGGCTCTGATATGCTCTGATGCAGCTGGGTGACACTTGATGAAGCCGTTTCCATTCGGCAGAACTCTGTGGATGAGGCCTCAAATCGTCTCAAATCCAAAGCTATCCAAAGCCAGTGCCGTGTTTACCACCTGTGTCTCACCGAATTTGTGATGTCATCCGAGGTCATCTGGGTGCGCTGCCCTGATACGGGGGGAATTGGACCTCCCTTCCTGCTTGCAAAAATCCTCAGCAAAATGCTGGAGATCATTGGCAGCTGTGAACTACCAAGCCCAAGATGGGCAAATGTATTTAGGCCAAGGCCCACCAGCTTGAAAACAGCAGTTGCCTGGACATTGCGCGCACGGACCTTTTGGAATGGGATGGGGAGGCCATTGGAATGGAATGTCAATGGTCAAAGGTGCGTCCGCGCCTGTGGGCCTTTTTCAGTCATATGATAGGCAAAAGCTACCATGTCACCAACTGCAAAGGCCTGGCAGGAAAGCCACATTCCAATCCGTTAATATTTTCCGGACATGTTTTGCCACAGACAGCAATCCATGCCTGAGAGGTTGCCACTGCTCCACGCACATACACATCTTGCGGAAGCCTTGAATGGGCCCTAATGCAGGGGGTCTTCCTCTATGCACCGCATGCCACAAACCATGTGAACACTCACACATTGCATAGAAGGAGCCCTGTCTCTGGACATGCGATCAAGCTGAAGTCCTTTGCCTCAAATCAGAACCAGCTTGATGCCAAATCCCAACACACTTGATTCGTAAATAGATCAAACATGATCAAACATTGCGAAATTTCCCGAGGCAAGGACTGGGCGGGAAGTGGGATCGAAATTGGTAATCTTTATGGTGCCGATCAGGAACTGGGCGGCATCGTCAACCGGGAAGCCTGCGCCGCATCTGCCATGGGCGAAGGACATGACAGTCCAATAAGGTCCAACACAGTTTGCCTTGATCTGGCTCCGCCATTTGCATAGCTTGGACGGCGGCATTTCCTCAATGAACATCAATGACACCACAAAGAAGCGCACAACACTGAGAAGAAGACTCAACATGCGTACACAATGCACATGTGCTTACAATATCTTACATTCTCTTGCAATATCTGGCAATGAAAAGACATGAAAAGACATGAAAAGACATTTTATGACTGTCTTGCATTGTCAAACTTTTCAGGTGTCAGGCCATTGCCCATGCCCTTGCCCTGGCCTGGGATCGAACATGAACACACTTTGAACATCTTTGAACACTTTAGCATTGCTGATCCGTGGCATATCGTGGCAAGCGGTCGCACCACATCACCTGGATTCACCTGGATTTACCTGGTGCTGAGCCATGCTGAGCCATGCGCCTGAGGGATTCAGGCTCTCCACTAAACGCCGGGCCTGGAATGGCGCGGCGCCCATCCCAGAATCTACGTAGAATCGATGTTATATCGATGTTTGTTAAGTAAGAGAAGGGCCCTTCCGAAGGGCAAACACCACAAAAACACATGGAATCCTGTCGGCCAGCTGGTTTGCAAGCTCTTCTTTTGCTTCAACACGCCTAGCTGATCCTGGCTGTCTCAAGCTGTCTCAAGCTGTCTCGCTTCGAGATCATCAGGAATCAGACTCAGAACCTCCTTGAAGCAGCTCTGCAACATCCGAATCATCACTTGATCACCACTCCTAGTCTTTCAAATTGGTCCGAAAGCGAAGCCATCGGTGAATCATGTGAATCTGAAAACAATGTTCCAACAGTGTCCAATCATTTGGAATGAATCAATTTAGGAAGACTCGGTATGGCCTTCAAAAATCCTGGAGCTCAGCTAAGTTGAACTTAAGTAGAAATTCCCCCACAAAGAGAAGGCAAAAGATGGCAAAAGTAACTCAAAAAGGTGACTCCCACAGTGTGGACCCCACCACCAAGGCTCACTCTGCATGTAATCCTTCAGGAACCAACCCCAAGGTGGACCCTCAGAGCCATCCGTCAAACCACCCGCCATGGCTCCGCGCTTTTTGGGTCGACCCACCGTGGACCCCGTGGATCCCATTCCAACCAACACAGGATCCACAATGCGAGCAGCTGCATCGATTTCATCGATGGGTGTCTGGAAGTTGTGGCTCTCAGCAATTCGTTGGGCTGTGGGCAGCGGATTCTCATCGTTGATCCAGCCGGTGTCCACACTATTCATATAGACTCCGCTGTTCATTGCGAGATCCTCCGCGCATGTGCGCGTCATCATGTTGAGAGCGGCCTCAGGGAATTCTTGTTTGGTTGGAATGAAATACGTCTGGAAAACACCTGGGACAGCTAATAATTGGGGAAAGAAAATGGGTAGCTGCAAGAACACAAGATGTCCATTGTGACAGTTCTGCCAGGACAACACTCATGCGCTAATTGTCTGCCTGAAAATGCCTGAAATGCATCAAAGAGCATGCGCTAAAATACATGTCGAGTCTATGCATATAATAACATATAATATCATACTTATCCAATCTTACAGTGATATCCAAGCCCATGCAGCTGCCCAAACGCACAAACACATTCATGGGCCCGATCCCGAACCCCCCCAAAAATGAACGAAATAAACGAAGGGGCACCTTGGCCATGTTCGTATGTGGGTGGGTGGGCTGCTTGTATCGGTAGAACTTGCCCTCCATGGCAGAGACATTCACGATGTATCTATCTGGGTTGGGGGATCTTTCCAGCAAAGGTCTCAAGGTGCTGTTGATGATGAACGGAGCCAGGGTATTGATGCAGAAAACATCTGCTGCCTCAGGGCTTTGAATTTCTCCCAACTTCAGCAACCAGCTGTTGCTGCTGCGAAGGTCCAGCTGCTGCCCATGCACATCACGCTGCCCCGAGGGCAGGGCCATGGCAACTTCTTCTGCTCTCATACGGTCCTCGCTCAACACGGCGAGCTGTGACAAAGCCGCGCTGCTTTGGTCCACGGCATAGCCACCAGAATCACCAGAAGAATCTAGGGCTTGAGCCGCTCGAGCCGTTTGAGCTGTTGAGTCCGTCACTGCTTTGGTCGCTGCCCCTGCTTCACCCTCCAACAAATGCGCATAGTATGCAGCTGGCCGGCGAATGGTTTGGCAGGCGTTGTTCACAATAACATCCAAATAGGGCTCTTTCTGACACAATTCGTGGCACATGGCTTCAACACCACCCAGGAAACGAAAATCTGCACCGATGATTCGAAGTCGATCCATCCACTCAGCGGCATCCGTCTCAGTCGCATAGCGACCAAGGGCATCGCGTGGAAAGCGGCTCGTCACCAGAACTCGTGCACCCATACGCAGGAATTTCAATGCAACTTGGAACCCAATCTTTACCCGTGCTCCAGTCACCAAACAAACACGGCCTGTCATGTCTCTGGTTTGATTTCGCTTTTCAAAATTCAAGGCCGCGCAGGCTGGGCACAGATGGGAATAGAAGTGATGTCTTTCAGAGAAACGAACTTTACAAATGTAACACGCCTGCTGTCGCTGGTATTCCACAGATTCCTCGGCTTCTTTCAGTTCTGGCACCGTTGGATACTCTACATCTGCAGGTCCATCTGGGATCCGTTGAGACTGTTGAGACCCCTGCAGAGCCTGGCTGACTTCAGCTCCATCTGCCAGCATCGAATCAGCGGCTGAGCCTTCCAAGGCTTCAAGTTTTGCAAGTCGCGAAGCGCGAAGCTGCGCGTTCTCCTTCCACCGTTTGTCCGCTTCCAGTTGTCGTTGTCTTCGTTCCCTCTTTCGTTCCTTCTCCAGCCTCTTCCGCTCTTTGTCATCAATGACATCTTTCTGTGGCAGGTGGCTGAAGTTCTGCCGCAGGTGGAGAGACAAAGCCTTCCGCAGCGGTCTCAAACAGGCTGCGTTGCGGTCCAACGTCCCCGTTTCTTCTGCCTCCTGCAGACGCGACAGCACGGAGATGCAGCCTGCGAGCTCCTCAGGCGTGACACCTGCGGCTGCAAGGGGTCCGAAATCCACCGGAAATGTCGGAGCCGAGGACTCATCCAGCTGTTCATCCAGCTGTTCATCCAGCTCATCATTGTCCATGTTGAGCACCAATAAGCATGTTGAGTCGTAACGCAATGCTGTGGATATGAAGGATGAGAGCAAAAAGGTAATGCGTGCTTGCAAGATTTGCTTCTGAATTCTCTGGCACAGCACTTCACCGAAATTCAACCAAAACAAATCTAATTTCATGGATGTTCTTGTCAACATCAATCCAAAGCCGGCGAACTGGTGGTCCAATCTAACTTAAGAACGTATGTGACAGCTTGGAAAAGGTATGTGAATTCGTCTTTGCATATTATGTTGCTTGAAAAGCTAGCTGACAGAGGTGGAGCTTCGACATGCAAACAACATGCAAAATGAAATTGAGTTGTGGTCAATGGGTAAAGCAATTTATAGGATCCACCCCAATTTGACCATAAAAATCATAAAATTTAAATGGTAATGGTTGGTATAAACCATGAGCCCATATGAGTTCATCCACCGCCTTCACCACTTCACCACCTGGACGTTGCCAGGCACCTGGGTCGTTGCAAAATTCTGCAGTTTATCGGGGATATGATCTGCTGATAAAACGACAGGACTTTAGGGTTAAAACATGTTGAACATTGTTGAACCACGTTCACGATATTCTTGAATAAATGGTCAGTTATATGTATCCTCTGGTTAGTTAACAGCCATGGAAAATGGCCCATAGAAATAGATGATTTATGATGATTTAATATGATTTACCTATTAAAGATGGTGATTTTCCATAGCTATGCTAAATAACCAGGTGGTAAATGGTGGGTTTAATCCATCCCTTCGCCGGTGCTCTGGGGTTTCGACCGCTTTGTCCCTTCGCAACGCTTTTCCCGCCATTGGCGCCTTCAGATGGCAAAAATGGGGCGAAAACAGCAGCCCCATGCAGCCCTCATGCCTTGGATACCGCCAAATCCACCAGCCTGGCATGACTTCAACATGTCAAGGGCATGTCAAGGACTATCTGACTATCATGCTACAATCAAAGAATATATAATCATATAATATAATTATGGTAACTACAGTTAAATATACGGACTTTTAAACTTTTAAACATACGAACGGTACTTTAGACTACCTCCGGGAAGGTTTTCCTTGGCCCGCCCGGCCATTTAAACATACGGAATCCAATTCATTTAAACGTACGGTATCTACATTTAAATATACGAACTGGTATTTCATACTACCTCCGGGGCCTCGCAGTCTGGCCCGCCCTCCACATATTTAAATGATGACCTAGAGAGGCCTAGACGGTAAACCAGTCTAGCGATTGGAAGTCGTTACCGTAATATTAATACCTAGACATCCAATCGTACTAGAAAAAAGTACCCCCCCATGGTTTCGTACCAGTTTTCATGAAAACGCATGAAATATGGCAAATCGTTCAAATTTTGTTAAAATAGTGATCTTCGTATCGTTTTTTGAAACGTATTACTTTTTAGGGGCACCAAGCACAACGGGCAGAAAAACAGAACGCAACTCGAGCGCAATTTTGCGCAACTCGAGCGCAATTTTGCGCAACTCGAGCGCAATTTGAACAAGTAGTACACTTTGCAAAAATACACTAGCAAGATCGTCTGCTTTTTTGGAAGGCGACCACTTTTTTGTGAAACGTCATCGAAATTGTTGAAACGACAACTTTTCAATTCGTGTCACTTTTTTCTAGTAATGGACGTCCAGGTATACGTATATATGTGATATAACAAGATCAAAGATGTCACAGGTCATGACACATTGCCTGCCCTGTCAGAGGCCGCTTCAAGCCCTGTCTTCTCTTCCAACCTAAGTCCCAGAGTTTTCATCAAAGAGGAGGATTGTGGTGAGGCCAACGTTGCCATCGTTGATCCATTGCTGTTTGGTCAGTGGATGGTCAGTGGTCAACCCTAAGAGACCGGCATGGGGCTGACACCTGCAGCGGACTTTTGTGGGCAACGGTCGCTCGGTTGACTCGGTTGCTGGAAAGGTTTGGGCGACAAGGAACCAATCTGGTGAATCTCTCGCGCCTGTGGTCTGCCAGCGCTGCTCACATGAACGTTGAAGCAAATCCTGACATGGGAAATGATTGGAAAGAGATGGGAAAGGCAGTGCTGAATGGTGTCCTTCATCCAGATTCACTGATCCTGTCATCAAATCATATCAAGATCGGGCCCGGACTCTTCCCCAGGTTGAAGGGAGCATTGCTGAACGACCTCAGAATGAACTGTCCGAAATTCTCACTAAAAAAAATGTTTTGCAGATGTCCGAGGTGTAATTCGATGTAAGACAATGGCGCTGCTGTGAACGTAGGCATCCACGTCATAGAGGTCCTGGTCGTGCAAGACGAACGAAAACTGCTGGGGTCTCTGGTGCCATGGGGTGCCATAGGTGCCCAGCCTTCACCTCCTGGCACTTCACAAAACAACAGCCGCTGGGTAGAACCGCATCTACCTGCGAAAATGGAACGATTTTTCGCAGGTTGCTATTCAAAGATCACAATCCTACCGCAATTAATTGACCTTTATTGCATTTTATCGCGTTTTATCATATTACATCCAAAACAGAAACCAGTTTGCAGGTTGAAAAAACATCTGCCTGTCCCACAAATTCTCCGAAGCCTGGGTCCTGGCAGGCTCTCAATCCGAATGATCTGCCAGTTGTTTCTGCTTATTTCCTGCTTCTACACATCATCCATTATCATCCTCCACTTGTTTCTACTTTCAGTGGAAGTTTGGTCTCTCCTTGTTCTGGG
>Ga0126342_10003566_pt1 | contig 25801 bp, 33 predicted proteins | sample Cyp1metagenome_FD_92528 | JGI IMG/M metagenome (GOLD analysis project Ga0126342, IMG submission 92528) | Coral microbial communities from Lord Howe Island, Old Settlement Bay, Australia - Cyphastrea 1 metagenome | ecosystem: Host-associated > Invertebrates > Cnidaria > Coral ... | reverse complement strand
GGGAAAGTGAAAATTCTTAGCTTGGGGAGCCCCCACGGGGGAAAACCACCCTTAGCCCCTCTCACGGACCGAAATAAACCTGCGGTGTGGGCGGCCACCCCACGCGAAGCGGGGTGAATTATAGCATTCCTGTAGGAAAATGTAGCATGCTGTTTTGAATTACTATGGCATGGTTTTGAAAAGAATGCAATCTTACTGTCAAAAGTACCCTTCAAACCTGGCAAAACCTTTCTCAATAAAGTGGCACATTCGTTGAAACATGCGTTTCACATATTTGAAAGTGTAGATTCTTGTTTGCAAAGTGTGCGGCATTCCTGTAAGAAAGTGTAGCAAGAGCCTACTGTAGCTTCCATTGAGGATGCAAAAGCCCTTTAAAATAGATGTAAAGCAAGTGCGGCACCAACTTTTGCTATATGTCCTTTCAAAGAGTATAGCTATTCTATGGAGATGTTTTTTGTTTTGAACAGGGTGCTATGTGACCTTCAAAAAGGCCTTCAAAATGTGCAATATCTTTGTACACGCAGAAGAGTATTGCTTGAAACAATGCAAAGCAAACGTTGTACCGTAAATAAGTACTACGTGCCTATGCAAAGAGTGCAGTAGCATAAGTATCTGCAATATCTCTTTCAAACTAGTGGAGCATTTGCTTGAAAAGATTGCCATATTACTACAAACTGTGCAAAGTCTATGTCAATCAAGGAAATCCTTCCTTTGAAGATGGTCACATATATATATATATACGTATGTATGTGTGTGTAGTTTTAAAAATCAAGAGTTTCTTGGCAAATCTGTGTAGCATCTCCAAGAAAGTGCAACATGAGTCTGCAGCAGATTGCATTAATGGTGCAACAGTGCTGAGAAGATGGTGATATTACGTCAGCAAAGTGTACCACCAATTTATGCGACATGTTTTTCAAAAAGAACAGCAATTCTGCAACAAAAGTGCGAAGGAGAGTGCAACATTACTCTCAAGTGGTCCTTCACATATGCAAAACCTCTGTGGATACAGCATACCATTCCTTTGAAAAATGCATTTGTTTGCCTAAGAAAATTATGCAGTACGTATATACAGTGTTTATATAAGAAGAAAGTGTTACACCGGGGTGCATTGCCATATCTTTCAGGATTAATTTTGATTTATCCCCCCCCCCGCAAAAAAAAAAACAAAACAAAGATTTCGCAACTAGTCCAGAGACCAGAGCCTCAGTTTTTCTGCTTTTGCCTCACTTCATCTGATTTTTTCACTTCAGCTCATCTCAACCCTTGTCATCTCTTTCTTTCTTTTTTGCCTCAGCGCATCTCTTGTCGTTTATTTATTTTGTTCTCGTTACTACAGCTCTACCCATATCAAGTCGCGTCTCCACCATCTCTTTTGCTCTCTGCTCTTCTCAGTGAGTGGCCCCCTCGGTTGTGAATCATACAACGCCTAAAAATATGGCAAGGATAAGTGGGCGGCCCTCCTAAGCCCACTTAGCTTGATATATCTTGCTATTATCATTTTTGTCTTCGGGCAATTTTTGCGGGTTGCTCACATATGAGTATGCCACCGTGTTGTGCCAGAACCACCTCCAAAGAACTTGTGAACTATCTAGAAAAGTAATGAGCCCACTAAGCCGCATGAATCTTATTCCCCTATATTTCCACTTCAAGGGAAAACATGGGAGCAACTCAAAGGCTAGGCGCAGGAACACGTCCACCTTCGTCTGGGGATCTTGGTCAGGATCTCGAATGAAATCATGACACAAGGTGCTGATGATCAGCCCTGCCACACATTGGAAGAAGGCCAACAGGCAAAAGCTCCTTAGCTCAGTGCCATGTCCGACGTTTCCGACGTTTCCGGCACCTCTGGGGCTCTCTCAACCGGTTTCTTCGTGGCAGTGTATCATTGAGTGTTGAATTCGGTCTCTCGAAACACAATAATCAGTGGTCTCCATGTTCTTTCGGGTCCGGTCCATAATAGAACATTGTCCTGCCTTCAGATAGAACATCACAGCTCTGAAGCGGTTCATCCGCGTAGACCATGTTAGACCCTTTCCACAGGCAAACCTGGTAGAGGAGTCGCTTTGCAATATGCCTCCATTTTTGTCGCGGGTTAGGACCCTGCCGTGCTGGCGAGTGTTCACCTTTGACTTCATGTGTCAAGACGAAAAAAAAACATGAAGACCATGGAGGGCCACTTCAAAATGATTGGGCAACATTTTGAAGTATTCCCCGCTGGGCAGCGAACGTTTCCAATAAGAAAATCGTTCTCCTATAGGGCTGAAACTAAGCATTCGGTGTTTGGAAGTTGGGTCGCTGATCCACAAACAATTAGACTGCTTTCTTTTGAGCCAGTTATTCTCTTGAGCTAAACACATCTGCTCTTAAGCTGCATCGTTTCCTTTGACCGCCCCTCCTCTGAGCCACTGGCGCTTTCACACACTTGTTTTCTGCCTTTGCTCTGGAGCCTACTCTCTTCTCTGCGCGACCTCATCCCTGAGTTACTCTGTATCTTCTCTGAGTTATTTTTCTTTGACAACCCTGTTGATATCGCTTGACCTACCTCATTTCTTGCGTAACACCTCCTAGACTGCCACCTTTGCGGAGCCATGCCTTGGAGCCCAAAGCGGTCAAGATATGTAACATAAGTAGCATATATGTCATATGTAAAATGCTGATTTGAATTCAGATGTTGCAAGATGTTGTAAGCAACCATAGCACGGGCCAAAACAAAATTCACCTGCGGCCCTTCCACTGTTCAAAGATTTCAAAGCAAGCACGCGTCGCAAATCACCAAAGCACAAGAGCACAAGCGCTATGCCAGCTATGTGGTATGCTGCTATTCGCATGCTATTTGTGGTCTAAAATTACGGAGCTGCCTTCTCCCCGCGTAGAGCCGCCCAATCGCCACCGGGCCAAGGGCGGTGCCCCCCTGGCCCGTGGCTCCAAATGGCCCCACTGCCCTAACGTGGCCCGACTTGGTCATGGTTCCAACATGGCCTCAACATGGCCTGGCCGAACATGCCCCACCCACGCCAAAGATGGCGTCTACATGCCTCAAGCCTAACATGGCCCATCTTCGGCCCCAAATGGGCTGGACCTTCATAAGCCGCATAAGCCTTAAAATCATTTTAAATCTACAGTGCACCCCAAAGAGACCCCCTCACGAGGCCCTCACCGAAATAGCAAACACATGTGTACCAAATATGTCAGTGACCAGTTGTGGGTTCGATTCGCGATTGATAAATCCAACACTTTGTGCAAGCAGAGCCGCCAAAAGAGCATGTTTATGCTCGCAGAGATGCACTTGACCAAGAGTTGTAGCGACGCTAGCCTTTGCAATCAGATTAGCGCTATTAACGGTAGTGACAGCATTGAACTGCAGCAATGGCGTTGGCCATGGAAAGCACCATCAAAACAACGGGTTCTGCCAGCAACAAAAACTTTGAACTTTCAACATGGGTCTCTGTTTCACCTTTCCTCGACAGCAATCTATAGATTCTATAGCCTACAGCCTACTTGCCCACCAAAAGAGCGAAAAGCATCGAAAAACCTCAATGCATGTTGCGCAAAGAAATTAACTGCTCAGCAGCATGCTGGTCATGTGGACCATTCGAACCGCGCGGATCAATTTTCCGATTCGCAAGAGTCGGAAAAGCATTGGATGGATTGGCAAAGTCAATGTGTAGAAGACGGCAATTTCCAACAAAGAAGCCACACTCACAGCCACATCCAAGTAATTCATCCAGATCTTAAAGAAATCCCACCTCACGTGGCTCAGAGGGGCTTTACCTGAAGACTTTTTGGAAGACTTCAAGGACCTTCAAGGTACTTGAGATATCTTGAGATATCTTGAGATATCTTGTACTTCAAGGAGGTCAGCCAGGACGGTCACAATATGCTGGGTGACTTACCAGACTTTTGCTACTTGGTTTCCATCCTTTTTGGGCACGCAAAATACACAACTTGGTCCCAATATGTCCCAATGTGATAGGGCGATAGGGGGTGAAAATGGGTGAAAATCTTCGCCAATGTCGCTGAAGATCCTAATCACCAAAATTCGCACAATGACATCCATGCAAAAGAAGGCTGTGAAGACCATATCGCCAGCCACAAAAGCCTTGTACCAGGAATCCATTTCATTCTGCACATTGTTCCTGTAGACACCAATCTCCGCACCTACCTCTTGTCCAGAAACTTGGAGTTCAAGGGCCATCCATAGAACGTTGATGCAAAGAACAAACGCGATCAGGATTTCGTATTGGTTTGATTGCAGCCAGAGTGAAAATCTCTGTCTTCTCCCCAATGGCATCCTCAGATAGCGTAAAGTCCGCCGGCCTGCCCTATCTAGTGGATGTCCAACTTCCCTAACCTCATCCTTGCCCTCATGAGAATAATATAGAATAATGATAACAACAGTAAGAACCCTCTTCCTCCTTCTCTTCCTCATCCTCATCCTCATCCTCGTCCTCCTCATCAGCATCAGCATCATCTTCTTCATCATCATTTTCTTCTTCTTCTTCTTCTGCTGCTGCTTCTGCTTCTTCCTTCCTTCTTCCTTCCTTTTTCCTTCCTTCTTCCTTCCTTCTTCCTTCCTCCTTCCTCTTTTCTTCTTTTCATCTTATAATTTCTGTTCGTTGTTTTTCTCCTTGCCCCCCTCTCTGTCTCTCTCTCTCTCTCTTTTTCTCTCTTTTTTTTCTCTTTTTTTTCTCTCTTTTTTTTTCTCTCTTTTTTTTTCTCTCTCTCTCTCTCTCTCTCCCCTCCCTCCTTTTCTCTAGTCTTCCTTCGTCAATCCAAGCAGCCCCCGGGTTTGCGCATTTTGGAGGTTTTGGTTGCATCTTAAGGATCATTGATGCATACACCAACTGGCTTTGATTCAACCAGCTTTGATGCCAACTAGCTTTTTGATGCTTTTTGTACTAACTAGCTTTGACGACAACCAGAAATAAAGACTGCCTAGCTTTTCCACCAAGCAGTTTCTGCGCAAAGCTGCTTTTCCACCAGCCAGCTTTTTCAGACTAACCAGGAAATACTGCAACATACTGCAACCAGTTTTTCCACCAATTAGCTTCTACATTCTACATAAGGAAGCTTTTGTAAAAAAGCACACTTTTACACTGAGCTGCTTTTGCACAAGGCAGCTTTATTCAAGCAAATTTAATGCATGGGGCTTTGTGCCGAAGCAGCTTTCTACACCACTAGCTCTTGCACCAAATACTGTAGCCTCTTCACCAACTAGCCTTCGCATCGCTTAATTTACATCAACCAATTTGTTCATCGACTAGCTTCTACACTCTACACCAAGTTGATTTTGACCACCCAGCTTTTACACCAGCAGGCTACAGGCAAGCGTGAGCCAGCCAGGCTTTCCGGCTTGTTTAAAATATCGTATCAGAAGAAAACAACGTGAAAAACAACTGAGGCTTGTCATGGCTTGTCTAATCACACCATGTGGCAGCGGCATTGCTGCAATACATGACACATAAACGTGCTGTGTGCCAGTGGCCTTCTCACACTTACCTTCAAAATCCTTCAAAGGCACTCGCCATTCTCGAACTCCGCACTGGCGCTTGTAACATACCTGAGATCAATAGACAAGATGGTGCGAGACAAGATGGCACGAGACTGTCGGCGTAGCCTATTTTCAAGGCCAGAAACATCCTTAAATTTCTTGCCAGTTGAGCAATGTTCAAAAATTTCAAAACCCCCAGATGATTCATGTCCACCACCATTCCCATCATTCTCTTCCGCCATGTGCGATGGCACTTTCGCGGAGCTTCCCGGGACGATCCATCGGTGTGTTCTCTGCGCATCCTCAGAATCCTATCATGGTTTCGAGATGTTTCGAGTATACGCAAATGTCACACTTAAGTGTTACACAAGTGTTTCCGTGGAGCTTCCGCGAAGCGACTGACAATCCTTGCGTCCACGGGACCTTCCGTGGCACTTCCGCGACTGCGGTTTCAGGTTTGGGGGGTTTTGATCACTGCTCAGTTGTCAAAGAGTCTTATAATGCCACGATGGAAGTCAGTACGCAATTCATCCAAGTGATAAAACGTATCCAATTCCTTGAATCCATTCTTCCTGTCAGGCACTCAAGGTGACAAGGACACTAGCTCGACGCCGGAAAGCCGTACAACAACGTTGGCAGCCCCCGTGTGGCGGAATGCTTTCTGAGCTGAAAACAAACTTGCCATATTATCTCTGGGTGTCGAATGCCCCATGATGCATTGTACTGGTGTCAGATGGAATGAATTTCCTTCGCTTAAAGAGGCCAACATCTGGCTTCATTCTGTCCCAGAGTTCCATTGAGGGCGATGGTATTGCGAGATTGAGCTAGTTGAGTGCAGAAAAGTTGCTGGGTCTTCGCTTTGAGAAATTTCTGGATATCGGTCTGAAACCGATTCTCTATTTTTGTTGCTTCGTCTTCCTTCTCGATTACCTCCAGGATGGAACTTGCATGAAACTCTTTCATCGCCTGGCCGCAAAGGGTCCCCGATGGTCTGCACTAAACAAGAGGATATGATACAAGATAAAATAATGAAGAAGCATGAACAAGATACAAAAGGCTGTTTTTCAAGCACAATTCACTGGTGAAGAGTCTCAGGCACGGCAAGCCTTGTGCTGCTCTCGCCTGATCTCGCTGTAACCTCAGACCCAGCCCAAACATCTACGCATATCTACGCTGTTCCATGTTTAAAACGTTTGAAGCATTATAAGCGTTGCTCTCAAACTCACAGAACAAAACCGTGTCCAAATAAGATACACCTCCAAATTTAGGTCGTTTCGTCATTCCCAGAGATTCTAGATACAATGCGTGCATCATGTTGGATCTACCTATCCTGATTTCTGCTCGTGGAATTTGGCCGTGGAGTCTCACAGTGTCTCCATGCTGACTGTGACTTTGAAGCTGAAATCTATACATAATATAATTACACACATATATCTACACATGCATATAGTTATGTATACATCCCGTGTTGACTCTGTCCGGTCTGTCCACACCGTTCCATTTTTCTTTTCATTTTTTCATTTTTCCTCGAACTGTCTGAATCTGTCTGGGTTTGTTTTCAAAGCATTCTGCATACGCACGTGTGTGTGTGTGCGCGCGTTTCGCAAACAGAGGCACTACAATCCGAGAGCTTTGGTTTTCTTTCAGCCTCAGTATCTTGGACAACAAACGGAAAAATGGTGCAAAACATATCTTGAAGCGTCTTCGCATGCCAAAGGGGTTCTATTGCAGACTTCTCAAGTTTGGAGCCATCAAGGATGGAGTTTCAAAACGCTGCAGACAGGTTGTAACAAGATTGCCACTGTGAATACTACACTGACTATACTACCCTTCCTGCGCTGAATCATCTCATATACATCCTCAGAAGGCTCACTGATTTCGATTCCCAGTCCTCGTTCACGTTCACCTGGAGCTTAATCATATCATTCTGCGAACGCAAGTGCACCACCTCACCTTCCATCTCTCTTAGTCCCTTTTGCAAAGCATCAACGCTTTTTTGCAGGACATTCACCTTGGGCCGCGGAAGATTTGACCATATTTGACCTATTTCCTTGCAAAACAAAACAGGCCAAATTAGATAAATACAATTACATTGATAAATTTACACCAGCAAAATTAATAAAGGTCCCCCGCACACTGCTAGTCACTGCCATCAAAATCAGATACGTACACGTTTAAACTATGGTAGACTTCCAAGAAATCTGTCGCACCTCGTTGAAGTGTTCTTGCAGCAGCGCGTCCATAAGAGACTTAAATTTTGACCTTTTCGACCCTCGGCACTCCGAGGAATTCTCTCCTGATCAGATAGACTTCGCTCATCTTCGCTCATGAGTCATGTTCGGCTGTTCGACTCATGTACGACTCACATCTACTTGACATTTGGCTATATCTGGTTCCTTTTGAACGCATGATGATTATATATTCTTGGACTCTCATTGGCGAGCCTTCCCAGTGTCCCTGTACAGGAAACGGAAGTGGCGGTGGAGGTTCGTCAGGTTCTCCTGGCGCGCAAAGATTTGAACAACGAGAAAACAAATGAACACAAAACTTGAAAATGAACCTGCCAAAAATCCCAAAAATTGATCGTTGGCTAAACTAGGTGAGAACCCTTCTTTTGGAGCGTTGGCAAATTTGATCAAATTTGCGCATGATTGTGAAAATGCCACGCATTTATTGAATTCTGCATTGTCTGATTCTTATAAGAGAAACCTGTGTGGTAAGCCTTTCGAACGTTTCACAAGCAATTGCGTTCTTGTTTTCTTTCCGTGACGACTGCGTCTTATCATGAACGCAAAAAATGGTTCATTCATTGTCTCTTTAGCATGTTGCAGATTCCTCTCAAAAAATTGGCCGGGTTTTTCTCAGAGATCACTGATCACTTGTCTCCACCATCCACGCGAGCTTGGCATGTTCATCGATCTGTGCAGAGATATGGAAACCACCGGGCAAAAAAATATTTGCTGGATTCGCGTTGCCGATCGAACATTTGTGTTCCTGTAAGAGACGTTTGTTTTCTTGACGTGTTCCCAACTCAGATGTGATCTGCTTATGTGGGTGTGATATCTGCGCGCGCCTCATTTCACTCAGTGGAAGAGTGAAGAGCGTAGTAGCATGGCAACCACCCACCCACCCATCCACCCACCCACCCCAACCCCCCCACCAAACACCGCCCGAAAGACTCGTGGGAACATGACAATGGTGTAGCATATGGCAAAAACACACGGCAGTCTATGCCCTGGGCGCCGTCTACTCCGCTGCCATGGGTTTGGCACCTAACAAAATCTGTCAAGTGTGGACTTATGATGCATGTGTATAAATTTATGGTCAACCGAAATTTAGATGTCTAAATTCCGCTTATGGATGTTCGAAAATGAAGAAAACCAACCACCACAATCACCACCATCATCATCATCACAATCACCGCCATCATCGCAATCACCACCATCACCTCATCACCGCATCACCCCATCACCTCATCAACACATCACCGCATCACCACATCACCTCATCACCACGCCACCTCATAACCTCATCACCAGATCATCACCGCATCCGCCGCATCACCACATCACCTCATCAACTCATCACCAAGTGCTTCATCAATTTGCAAGGCAGTGATGGTAGATCGCGGTCGAATTGCTGTGTGAAGGTGGTGCTGGTGAGGATGGAATCGCACGAAACCCTGTGTTTCTTCTCGCGCAAAATGCATCCCGGCGTCGATGTGGGGAACCTGTCCGTGCGACGGCCCGGCCGTGATCAAGCGTGCTCGGACGCGTTATATCACTGTAAAAATGAAGTTGGGGGCGCGGATCGCACTGCCATGTAGTGACTGCTTCATGTTTGTGTTTGCAGTCTTGGGTGACGAAATTGTTTTGGGATTTGCAAGGCAGTGATTGCTCATCGCAGTGGCATGGCTTCGTGGGGGTGATGCTTGAACAAAACTTTATAAAGCGCGCCTCGGCGGCGCTGTGAAGAACCTTCTGTGTGCCCGGACCATGTGCAGCACAGAGGGGCTGCACACTGAAACGCACAGACCAACACAAACAAACACAAAAGGATGTCAAGAAACTCATGAGACGTCAAAACACACAGGTCCTGAGGACAGCATGAAGAAGAGGAAGTCAAGAGAAAGTGCATTTGACGGAGAATATGATCCAGAAAGGAGCAGAGAAGTGAAGAGGGTACGGATGAAAGAGAGTGAGGACATGAAAAGAGTAGGGAAGTGCAGAGTATGGAGACATGAAAAAGTAGGGAAATGAACAGAGACAGGACACCAAGAGAGTAAGGAAGTGAAGAAAATAAGAAAATGAAGCCCGTAGGGACATGAAGAGAATAGGAAGATGAAAAAAAGAAGGGAAGTGGCAATACTATAAAAGAATAGACAAGTGCAAACACACTAGGGCAGCGAAGAGGGGAGAAGTGAGCAGGGAAATGAAAAGAGTAAGGAAAAAGAGGAGGATAGGGATGAAGAGAGTAGGGCGTGAAGAAAGCAAGGAAGTGGCGGGACTAGGGGGAGGAAGAGACTAGGGGAGTGAAGAGTGGGGAAGTGAAGAGACTATATAGTGAAGTGAGAGTAGAGAAGTTTGTTGGGAAAGAATTGTGTCAGATCTCAGGCTCCAGAGCAGGAAGGGCTGTCGAGATTCAGAGATGACAGGCACCAACCGGATCGAGAGAAAGTGGCATCATCAGAAGAGGAAGCCGAGAGAAAAACATGTCAGGGAGAAAAAAACGCCCAGACAAGGCAACAGGAAGGGCTGTCAAGATTCAGAGATGTCACGGGCAAAGCGGATCAAGCGAAAGTGGAGACGTCAGACAAGGATGTCAATAGGAGATCGAGGACAAAAAGGGCGTCTAAACGAAGAGAAAAAAGCGTGTCAAGAGAGAGAAATGTCAAGCAGAAAGAGTTCCAAGAAATGACGCAGTCAACGGCCGTGACAGGCAAGCGGTCAGGCTTCGTTCCTATAGGCCCCCCCTTTTCTTTATAGGCTTCCCCACGTTTCGAAACTTCCGTCACCCGGCTTGCCCGGGGTCGGCTGGTACATGCATATAAATATAATAACAATATCTATGTATCTATCTATCCATCCATCCATCTATCTATTTTTCTATCTCTAATTCTACTTATATTTAAATTTATGTCGCTTGACAAGAAACAACAACAGAAAATCATGAACCATTCTGTTTCTTCTGGTACAAAAGCATATTGCCAGCAAGTATGACCGAATGCTGCCCCTTCCCAAAGGCATTTGGAATTTGTGATCAGATGCAATCAGCAATTTGGATTCAGATGCCCATCTGCTGAGGCGACAAACAGTCCTTCGACATCAACTTGCGGCAAATGCGGCTTTGCCGTGCGGATCTCTGGCAAATGCGAAAAGCCCTCCATCAAGCGATCGCTCGAGAGACTGAAAAATCCAACAGAAGGCCAACAGAAAGGATAACAAGATCTTTGTCGCGTCTCCCCTATTCCTTCATTGAGCCACGATCATCGACACTCTACGGATCCCCTTTGGATCGTTTATGGTTAACTGTGGTGCACATGCAGCGTGCCCTGGAACGCGTTTCAGCCATGTATGCTCACTAAGAAAAGACCGCATGTTTCTCCACGCATTTCACGCCGTTTCACACATCATGTCTTTCATGATTTTTCATCAGTTTTCTTGTTCGCTGTACCTTCTGCCACACAAATCTTCCCCAACTTGCGAGGCTGTGGCCACCGACATGCCCGCACCGCTTCGAGCAAGCGCCAGTCAATGGCCTTGCGAAGAGAGACATGTTTAACACAACATGAAAAACGCGGGGCAAAGTGAAACAACTGAAACAAGTGTGAATTTTGAACGTTTGTGCTGGAATGAACGCACTAGGAGACGATCCGAAGTGGCAAAGTCTCAGAGAAGTGATTCCGGATACCCCATGGTCGTAATGCACATACGTGCCAAAACTCAAGAACTGCGTACTAGTATCGCAACCAAACATCTCGTTTCAATTCATTTCAGCGGTTTCCATGTTTGTGGATTGTGCCCAAAGATTGCGAAAACTGACATGGCGGTTATGAACGGGAGCTTCGGGTATGGGTTGCAGGTTCAACTATCCTTTAGGTGCCCACCTTTCCCAATGACAAAGCAGCCCTTTCTTGAGCCATGAAAAAGTCGGAGGGCACATAATTTGTTCGTGTCATCCGGCCTTCAGCAGGAGCCATGCTGTTTGCATGCTTTCAGTGCCAATCGCGCTCCCCCTTGCCCGCTGCACTCAGAACGCCTTCGGCTCATGGGAAACGCGCTGTGGTTCACCATGTGATACATCTGGTTCAGGATGTGCCGCCTCTCCTCAGCGGTTGGCATGGTCAAGGCTGGAAGGCCTCATGCCTGTGAAAATGCGGGAAGCACATTTGCTTCCCACAGCTCGGCCTCACATAATAGACCGTGCCAAACCCGACTCGCCGACGGGGTACTTCGTCTGGCAGTCCATGCGTCGGTTGGTTCAAGAACACCTGGCTGCTTGAAGGCCAGCACCCCCACATTGGTCTTGCGCCCGCCTTGTTGGCATACTCAGAGGAGCCATCCTGGTCGACCTGCTTGTCGGCAGTGACCTCTACCTTGCTGCCACATGACAAGCCTCGCATTTTTTCTGTTTCCAGGTTTCAAAGTTGCGACCAGTTTGCCTGGTGTATGCTCAACATCAGTTCGGTGGCGGGGCATGTCCTTGTGGGCGGCTCTGATGTCATTGGTGCCCTCTGTCAAACTTGTGCATTCAGCCATTTCATTCAGAGGCACAGTTTGGGTCTGAAGGACCTTAGGCTCCACACATCCTTGAGGTTAAGCGCGGCCAGCGCACGCTCTCGCGCTCCTTGCTTTCAACCACCATGACCTTCATCCACATCCATTGGGAGGCGTTGTGATTCTTCCTGAAGGGCTGCAGTCCACCCTCGGTGCATCTTCCACGGAACCACCAAGAGGCCAGCGTTCGATCATCAAACTTGATGAACATGTCATACCTGGCAAGGCTGAGCTCGGACCAAAAGTTGAAGTTGCACCGGAGGCTGACCTTGATGTGCCAGTCCGCAACGTTGTTGAAGATGACATATATTGTGGGTTCCAAACAGACTGTGGTGTTCAGTGCCGCAACCAAGTTTCATCATGACCATGAAGGCAGAAGGCTCCCCCATGGGCCTACCCCCCAGGTTCTCCACCTCAACCATTCTCTCCCCATGATCTTCTAGTAGATTCTAGGCTCACCTTACCTCTGACTTGGAGCCAGGGCCATTTCTCAAGCTTGCATTCATCAGTTTTCGAAGCTCGTCACCCAACTGTTAGTACGGACTCGCCATGCCCTTGGTGAAGCACTTGCGCCACAGCTTCGTCTTGACCAGCACCTTCACGTTGTATAGGGAAGCATAGCATGCTGCTTCAGATGAGTGCCGTGCCGCGGAGGGCCATTCCTCCACTTTTGCAGCAGCAGACTTGACTGGTGAACTGCAATATTTCGCTTCCTATATTCTCCCATTTGCGGGAGCATCGTCACCCCGATGAGAAAGTTTGGAAAAGACTACGATGGCCTCCCCACGCCCGCACAGGTTTCGCTAACATTGCTTTGGCACGGTCTGAGTGGAGTTGGACAATTCAAACCCCAAGAGCCCGAATCGAAGCGGACCCACACCCGATCCAGGTGACATTTTGGATCTTGAAGGGAGCGGTGGCTTCTTCCATCTACTCTCTCCTTTTTTTGTTCAGCTTCTCAGACCTTTGGGGCCAGCCGCGTGCATCTGTTTGACTGACTCCTTGATCGTTTGAATCAACCCGAACCCCATGACGACCAGCAAAATGGTTTGCTTGAGACGCTGAGGCTCGATGCCCTTCTCATTCTCCCCGCGGTGCAACCCCTGTAGTTCATCCATACCTGGAAAGTTCATCAAGACGCTAGGCTGGTTGGGCTTCCGCCGGCTGCGGCCACATTTTCTATGATCCAGCGAGATCACTTCCAGGCCGAACTTCTTGGCCAAGGCTTCAAGCTCGCTAGGCAGCTGGATCCCTCCTTGCCAAGGTACTCACGTGGGGTGTTCCACCGGAAAGCCAGTGATCCCTGGTTGCAAAGCAACCACAATCGCAGCCGTTTTCAAGATCACAGCATCTTCCCCTCAAAGGACGCGGTCCAGGAGCCTTGTGTCGAAGGCAGGAGAAAGTTCTGCATGGCGGTCCACCCACCAAAACTTGTAGCAGACCTCGGCGGGCACATCATCAAATAGGCCCAGATGGCATGGTTGGAGATTGCAAGTTTTCAGTGCTGTTGGAGGCCACATCAAAGGTAATCACCTCGTAGCCAAGCGTCTGCAAATCCAGCCACTTTCTACTCGAATTCTCATCCTTAAAGAAGAGGTGCAGGACAATGGCGTTGGCCGATTCAAGCTGCCTTCGTCTCTGGCGATTTCATGGTAGCCCTTTAAGATAATTTCTCAAATCAATGCGCTGGCCCTTCATCGAGGACCCCTTCACCAACTTGGCCAGCAGCTTCATCGTCCCCAGCATGTGTAGAAGGGCAAGACCATCAGCTCGATCCATGACTGGACAACCTCGGAGTCGCCAGCCGCTTGAAGTGGTAGCTGGCCTCGATCAGCTGACGAAACGGTATTATCGGCGCAGCATTTTCTTTGGAGGGCAAAGTGCTACAGCCAGCTTTTCGAAAGAGGGTCCGCTGCACCTGCAATTTCTTCCGGACGTCCTTGACGTAGACCATGAGGGCTCCTCCGTCAAGTAGTGCCATGCAGTTGTGTTAAACCATCAACAATTTTCACCCGCCCTCCTGATGACCAGGCCCCCGGTGCTGCTTTGAGGTTCACCATGTGGACCACTAGCACCAAGTTGATCGCCGCCATGACCCATAGCACAGCGGATTCCGAGCCCCAGCGCGATCCGGTGTCCTCATCAAGGCTTGTATACTCCATGAGGATCGGAAGGATGCCGAAGCAATGGACCATAGCCAGGTTGCCCCCCCTTGTGCAGGAGGATGCCCTTGTTGGTGTTCAGCATCCCCTTAGACCACAAGATCACCTGTGGAGCAGGTGGAAAACCTTCAGGTCGAACAACAAGTGGATCCAAGCGCAAGAGGACCCAAAAGACCTCCGCCGGCAACCCCTTGAGTTCCTTGATCACCAACGTCACGTTGACCTTCACCCGGTCATTTCCTCCAGCTCTTTAACGTCATTGTTGGCCCCCATGGCGGGAAGATGTTCAGGTCCCCCCAGAGCTTCCTGTGGAGCAGCTTGCCATCCCAGCTTCGCCTGGGGGCCACCCACGTCACCTCTTGAGTTCCACCCCAGCTTGGGCTTGTTCCCTGTTTTCCACCACTCGCGTCCTCAGATCAGGCGACCCCGCTGCAGTTCCCAAGTCCTGCAATAGGTCATCCAACATCTCAACGGCAGTCCTCTGGTCTGCCTCAGGACTCATCTCTTCCTCCACCATCAGAACCACAGCGTCAATGATGCATCATGACTTCAGAACCTCTTGGACCCAAAACCTGTGGTTGAACTGGGGCTTCGGGTATGGGTTACAGGTTCAACCCTTTAGGCGCCCACCTTTCCCAATGACAAAGCAGCCCTTTCTTGAGCCATGAAAGAGTCGGAGCATGCATAGTTTGTGCATGTCATCCGTCAGCAGTGCCAATCGACCTAAAATGGCTGAAGCGGTTTGAATGGGCTACAGGTAGCATACCAAGGAATGAAAGCCATGCGACAAATCACATGTGGGAAGCGCGCATAAAGATGCATAAAGAATTGAAAAAAAATGTTTTGATCTGGGGCGGGCCTTGTCAAAGAAAGGGACCAGTTCAGCATCGAAGTCCTACATGGAACTCAAGATGTCTCAACAATGCCCCTCAGCAAATTAGTCAGATTATGTCAGGTTGTATCAGGTTCCAGCCTCTCTCAAGGGTGCCAGCAGCAACTCATCCTCTGGTTGGAAGGAGAGCAGTTCAAGTGCCTCCCTGCAAGGTGGGGACAGATTGCGGAGTATCCAATGCATCCAATAGATTGGGGCCCAACATAGATGCAACAACATCTTGTACAACATGTAAACATGCAAAGCACCTACTAAGAGTACAACCTCAAAAATTCAACGCACACAAAACGAATAAAACAGTCACAATTTGCAATCGTGTTAACTCATGTCAACTCATCATGCCTGGTGAACTCCTCAAAGAGTTTGGTGTCACAGTCAGGGATCCAATCGGCCTGGTCCAGGCGCTGCAGTGCTGCTGCAGTGTCACAGTCGTGCAGGAGCCATTTATGATCACTGAAATTTGTTGATAGAACTATCACGCATGAAATACGCATGATACACAGGTTGGCACACTTTGGAATGTCAACTGAGTCAACTAAAAGAAAAGCAGGACAGTTGAAGTGTGAAGGTTTCAACAGGAAAAGATTAGGAGGGTCGACAGGTTGCACACACTTCTGTTTTTTACCGCATTCTACAAAGGTCCTACGTCAATGCTAAAGCCACTGTGGGCACTAACATTGGTCATTATTATTGAATAGCAATGGGTGAACGAGAGGTCGGGTATCCTAGATATCCCAAACACTCTTAAGGTGATATGCGTCAAAGTACATATCTTTAGACTCTAGACACAACCAAGCTGGAAGACCAAAGTTGCTTGTTTTTAGAGGCAACTTTCAAAGTTTGCACGTTCTTCTCAAAGTGGCACTAACATAATGTAGGCAAGTTTGGCAAAACATGCAACTTTTTGACATTTGAAGTCCTCTAGCCCCACCAGCACAGATTTTGGTGAGTCAGCTGAGAAATTTGGGCCTCAAAACATGTTGAAATTATTCTATGCCAAAGCTTGATTGTGGGGAAACCCTGCAGGCTCAACAAATGATGGCCGCAAAAGCACATCCAAGGGTGCCTGATTTCATCCCTCCATGACAGGGAACGCTTTAATTCACTCATCCGAACATTCCCTCCCTTCTGTGCAAGATTGACCTTCCTCGGCATGTAAATTTACATGGGAATGCGACGTGACAGGTTTTGCTCCGCAATGGACATTTATTTGCCCTTCCAACTTCCAACCCTTGACCCCTGGCAGTTGCGAACACAAATCATGGATAAATTGCACAAAGTATAGATACACAGCAGGCATAGATGTATATAGACAAAGTCAATATAGGATACACCGCAAAGAAGTCATAGAAATAGATAGGGTATTATTGATTCACGATGATTCACGTATACAGGGGTCTTTTTTAAGGCATAGCGTGGACGTTTCACGCAAAACAGCCAGGGACAAGTCAAAATGTGAGAAGATCAGGGCAAATTGAGCACTTATTAAGCAAAAAAAGCATTGCATTAAGAACACCTTTCTTCAGCGCGACAATATTTTCTATAGAAATCGATACCAATGTTTTCGATTGATGACAAAATAGTGCACCAAAATTAAAACATAGTCGCATTTTACGGGTCATATTTCGATGTGTCCCCTGACTTGACCATAGAGCATTAGAAGGGGATTATTTGCATCCTTCCATGTCACCGATGCATGCGTTTACCCGCCCACGCCCCACAAAATGAGAGTGCGAGCCAAACCACACATGCGACACCGTAAGATCCCACACAGTACCGTACGAAACCGCATTTAAAAAAAACGCCAGAAAGTTGCAAGAAAAAAACGTACGAAACCGCACGCGGGAATTCTGCACATTCTCATTCAATTCCTCGCAAGCTTTCCAATTGTTTGCAGGTGAAAACGCCGCAAGGCACGCCTTATAAGTTTGGATTTGACTTTTCAATGCCTGCCAAAATTGTGTGCTCAAATTACCGTCAAGCACTCAGCTTCGCCATGAAATGACTTTTGTACGCTAAAGGTTCTGATACTACCGCCAAGTTAACCTCTGTAACACTTTGATCTGTTTAAGCCAAGGCAGCCACGGAATGCAATCCTAATTTAGTGCCTGCTAATTGAAATAATGCTGTTACTAGGCTTCCACAGCGGCCAAAAGAAAGCACGTGCAAGTGGAAAAGTCTAGCGGCTAGCGGGTGAGCTACAATGCGACAATGCGTCGCTGGAATCGACAAGCGTTCAATCCCCGATTGTGTTCCAGAAAAAGTTTTTTTGGGCAAGAGTAAAATAACAGTAAACTTCGTGGTTACCAACGTCCAAGTTAAACTGCGAGGAACCTTGGTTTGGCTTGATTTACGCACCAGTTTACTGCAGGAAAAGCTTCAAGCCCACCGTTGGCTCTGAAACATTCGGAACTGCATGAATGCCAGTCCGAACCCAGCGTAAAAAAAAAAAAGTGAAGCTCTGTGGAAAAACAATGGAAACATCGCGAGAAACATTGGGAACTACTATATGTTATAAACTTCGTACTGGAACTTACTTGGAATAGAAAAGGATGGAAAAGGTATACTTTCTCAGGGAGGCCCATTTTGATGTCGGCAAGAGTGGAAAGCACTGGCTGGAAGACTTGAGACAAAAGTGGCACCAAGTCAACCAGCCATCCGTCACATCTTTTCAAATCACATGAAGACCCTTCACCCAGCCAAACTAGGTCGCGCCGTGCCGGGTGGCCTGTGGGCGGCAGCGTCAGTGTCATTTTCCATATTCAAGCACGCCACTTGCAAAGCGTTCCCATCCCAACATGTTATCAACGTACTATGAAGATACGTCAACATGTTATCAACGTACTATGAAGATACTTCAACATGTTATCAACGTATATACTATGAAGATACTTCAACATGTTATCAACGTACTGTGAAGATACTTCAACATGTTATCAACGTATATACTATGAAGATACTTCAACATGTTATCAACGTATTATGACGATACGTCAACATGTTATCAACGTACTATGAAGATACTTCAACATGTTATCAACGTATATACTATGAAGATACTTCAACATGTTATCAACGTACTATGAAGATACTTCAACATGTTATCAACGTATATACTATGAAGATACTTCAACATGTTCTCAACGTACTATGAAGATACTTCAACATGCTCTCAACGTACTATCAAGATACTTCAACATGTTAGCAACGTACTATGAAGATATTTCAACATGTTATCAACATGTGCTGACGCCATAGTATCAAGGACGCGGTCGTCAGGACGTTAATATCCCACCCCACCCCACCCCACCCCACCGTGCTGTCAAAGTAGCATCACGTTGCATCATCAACATCTTCCTAGTTGGTGGAAAATGTGTTGACAACGTAGTATCAAGGACGTGGTCGTCAGGACACTAGTATCCCACCCCACCCCATAGGCCCATATACATATATATATATATACTTGAGGCCAGGGGAGAGGTACGAAAGATAGCAGGGCTGGGGTAGGGTGGTAATCATAAAGAAGATTAGCAAGGTGAAGTCGGAATGCGGCAACGGTCTGACGTGGTTTTTTGGAGTTGCTGCAAGTCACAAACGGCGCCAATCTTTTAATAATGATGAGGTTGCTGACCAGAACGATGAAGGAAACTAATGATCACCAAAGTGATGGTAACAGGAATGAGTTGATGACGTCGATCATGAGGACGAGGAGGATGATGAGGATGACGAAGATGATGGGGATGATGAAGATGATGAGGATGCTGAGGATGAGAATGAAGATGAAAATGAGGTTGGTGAGTATGATGAGCAGGGCTGTTGTAGGGTTGCCAAATCTATTGAGTCCAGCAAGCGAAAACCCCCCAATGCAGTCATCGTCTCTCGCCAAGTGTTGTATGCAAAAGAAACGCAATATCAAAAAGAAACGCCCCCCAAATGGAAGCCCGAATCTGCATAAAGATGTTCCAGACAATGCAACATATGTATGATGATGATAAGGATGATGATGTTGTTGACGATGATGATGATGATGATGATGATGATGATGTTCATGATGATGAGGAGGAGGAGGAGGAAGATGTTGCGAATGATGGGGATTATGATCATGATGATGAGGAGGAGGATGATGAGGAGGATGGGGATGACTGAGGATGAGGATGAGGATGGAGATGGGGATGGAGATGGAGGATGAGGATGAGGATTTTATTGATGATGATGATGATGATGATGATGCTGATGATGATGATGATGAGGATGATGAGGATGAGGATGAGGAGGGTGAGGATGAGGATGATGAGGATGAGGGTGAGGGTGAAAATGAAAAATGAGGATGATGACCCTCTACCAGCCGGAAATCTCCTCTCGGGGGACCAAGGGGGAATCAAACCTGGGCCTGCCTGGGGGGGGGGAGGGGGATAAATATCAAAAACACAAAAATGAGCTAAAACGCACAGGCCACCCGGCACGGCGTCAGCAACTACTCATGTTAGAATCATTGCGAATCCACACATCACTCCAAGAGCCTCAACAAGCTGCAGCGCTATCACAGTTCCCTCCTCAACGTCACCAGACATGCAGCTGTAACATGCTGTAATGCGTTGTCATGCTTTGTCTGTCAGCAAACCAATGCAGTGGCACAATGCATGCGGGAAGCATGTTTGAATGCTGGACTGCAAGTCCCACCTGCATCCCTGGCATTTTGATGCGAAGTTGCAGGGGCATAGGCTCTCCTTGGCTTGGATGCAAACTATGAATTTTTCCACCCAATTCAACATTTCTTTACGCACAGCCATTGGAATTCAAGAAGTCGTGCCTTCGGATTTCTCCGCTCAGCCGAGAGGCTCCACTCGAATGAGCGACGCAACAGAGCCAGTGGAAGCCACAAACTATCCTGGAAATATTTGGACAAAAGTGCCAAGGCATGAGGCGAAATCAGCGCAAATAAACATGTCAAAGCCAAGTAAACAAAATACAAGTACGTTCCTCGAGTGTTTTCGCCAACTGACATTGTATCTAGCATACAATCCGACATGTACTGTGACATTCTCTCGGGCATTCTATCTGACATTTTATTTGGCCTTCTATCTGGCATATGCATGTGGCATTCTACCTGGCATTTTGGACCTGGCATTCTCTCTGACATTCATCTGACATTCTTTCTGGTCCTTCAGCTGGCATTGTAGCTGACCTACAACACGTTGTTTATGCCATTCTATCTGGCATTTCATCTGGAATCATGTCTGGCAGTCTATCTGACATATATTCTGTCGTTTTTTCTGGCGCTCTTTCTGGCATGCATTCTGACATTCCATCTGGCATTCTTTCTGACACATTTTTCTGACATTCTATCTGGCATTCTACCGGATTTCTCTTCTGCGGTGTTACCTGACATTGCCCACTGAGATCTGGCTCTCGCAGTTGAGGCTGAGCGCTGGCGCTCGCTGTTGAGGTTCGGCAGGGTCGCTGACATTCACGGTTGAGGTCCGGCAGTGCCCACTGGTCACTGAGATCTGGAGCTCCAGTGCCAACTCAGACCTGGAGCTCGCGGTTGAGGTCCGGCAGTGCCCACTGAGCTCTGGAGCTCGCGGTTGAAGTCCGGCACAGGTCGCAGTTGAAGCAGAGGCGGAGGCGGAGGTGGGCCAGCTCTGATAAAATCTGGAGACCCTCACGTGTAGCAGGTGGGAAAAAATGAGCTGGAATCTGGGCGACATAAAATGTGCTTCTGTTCGGAGAATACGTTCAATGATGAAACATGATGGAAAGACACTGTGCCCAACAAACCAAAAATGGACTTGGAAAAATGACGGCCCGGAAAGCTCATGCAAAAAACATACATACACTGACACATGCCTTGCCTCCGAAAGCAATCGCAACAAAAACCATGCCCGCGAAGGATTGCTCTCTGATCCCATGATGTGTCAGTGATACTGAAAAGCACACAACAAAGCGTGAATTCTTCCCAATAACCATCCGAAAGAAAGGCATTGTGACACAATGCATTCTTGACATCTGCAAAAGAATTCTATCTGTTGTCTGAGCATGTAGCATCAGTGCAAAAGCTGGAAATCTTCGTGCAGTAAATAGGCTTTTTGCATGCAGTAGTTTGCGAATATGGTCAACTGGACTTGGAGCAGGCGGAGAACTGCGCGGCACATTCATCACGAAAGGCTGGAGATCAGAACATACATGGCATGATGGTTCATGACCAAAGTCATTGCAATGAACATGTCCACAGTGTCTACGATGTCCACAATGCCCACAACGTGGAGACTTTCCACAATGGTTGCTGCATGCGACCGTGAGAAGACAACAATATCTTGTTCTTCAGGACAAAAAGCGAATACTCAAAGTAGTGAAACCAACTGCGCATGCATGTCACATCCGTTCCACATCAAACATGCATAGATCCTTGTGGCCGTCCAATTTACCCAACCAGTTCAAAGAGTCCTCTGATCCACTCAGTGCAATCAACAGTACATAGCACATGTCATTACATCACTGGTTTGCCGATTCTTAAAACAAACTCACCATCAATATCAACATGCTATCTTTGCATCCAAAAAAGATCCACACATGAGTACAGGTTCTTCCCCCGATGCCAAACAGCTGGGGGCCGGAGTACATTTTGGTCTGGCCCTGTTTGCCTGAGCATTCCTATAAGAACATGTCACATTACACCCCGACGCTGCTTAAAATTTGTGCTGCGTGTCTATTTGCCTCCGTCTTTTGTTTGTGCCTATCTCCAAATCTATATGTCAAGTTTGTGCCTAGCTATCTATGCGCCAATCTCTGTATGTGTCTATGCTTGGCATTGCATCTTTGCTTCTACGTATCTAAGATTCATGCCTGTGCGTCTATTGGTCTGCGCATCTATATTTCTATCTTTCAGCACGTGTATATGCGTATCTGCCTGTGTCTCAGTGTGTGTGTGTGTGCAAGCATTGGCATCTACGTGAGTCTGTGACTTTTGCTTGATGTACTGCAATTCATTCTGTGTCCTATATCCCTATATCCCATGCGCGCGCTTATCTGTGTCTACGCACCCGCGTGAATCAGTGAAATTCAATGCGTGGGTCTTCACAAGGTGTTTGGGTATCAAAGTTCCTCCTACCTGTATGTGCCTATATGCTTATCATCATTTGTCTACATATCGTTGTTTCGAGGTCTGCACCGACGTATCCATGCATGTGTATTTCTCTGCTACTGGTATCTGTGCATCTCCGCATCCATGCCTCTGTGACCCGATGTCCCTAAGAGCATGTTTCTTTGGATCTAGTTTCTGCAAATCACTGCCTGTCTATTTGCCAGAATCTATGAATCTACGGGGTGATGATCATCGATGTTTCTGTGCAAATTCCTGTTTTTGCTTCGACATGCTGGCGCTAATGCAGCAGCAATTCACAATCCTGCAAACGACTGCTTGGTCAAACAGCAGCCGAAAGCTGCTCCTTGCACAGTCATTGACAAAAACACTCTACCACCTACTCCAATGCGTGACAATCATAATACTTTTTGAGAGCAACCTGAGCGCTTCCTTGGTCAGGATTGCCGGGAGCCAGTTGTTCCATTCATTACACTTTAGAGTTCCAATCCACCGAACCACGGAGGGACTTACAAATAAATATGTTATCATTTTTTGCTTTAGATTAGCATGTGTTGAAATAGAATTTCCAGACAGTTTGCTTTTCGATTAGCATTTCAAACTAGCGTTCCCAGAAAGCCTGCTTTTAGATCAGCAAAAATTAGTGTTTCTGGTGTGTTTTGTTGTTTCACCAAAAAACAAAAAAAACCGAGCGAAACACTAATTGTTGCTAATTGCTGGATCAACTTTTGCAAAAATGGGAACAAGTGTTTCTTTCGTGTTTTTGTGTGGTTTCAACCAAAGAGCGCTAAAGAACGCGAAAGAACCACTTTTTTTTACTAATTGCTGGATCAATTGTTTGCAAAAAATAATAAATATTAGTGTTTCCTTTGTTTTTGACGTTTCACCCAAAAAACGCTTTGAAAACACGAAAGAAACACTTATTCTTCATTAATTTTTACTAATCGCATCTCATTGCTGGATCAACTGTTTGCAAGATTAGTAGAAATTAGCGTTTTTCTAAAACAAAAAATGCACACACACACAAAAACACGAAATAAACACTTATTGTGACTATTTTTTAACTAATTGCTGGATCAAATATGTGCAAAAATTAATAAAAGGAAGTAGTTGTTCTTTCGTGTTTTTTGAAGTTCCACCCAAAAAACTTTAAAAAACACGAAGCAAACTCTTATCTTTCATTCGTTTTTACTAATTGCATTTAATGGCTTGATCAACTGCTTGCAAAAAATATCAAAAATGAGTAAAAATTAGTGTTTCTCTCGTGTTTTTAAGGTTTCGCCAAAAAAGAACAAAACACGAACACAATTTTTTACTACATTTTGCACTAAATATTTGTCATTTTCCAATGGTTGCTGCCACCGGCACTCTTAACATTACATGTGCCTTTTCTGGAACAGGCCTTCAGGTGATGGCGGGGCTTTTGCGTTTGCTGCCCTTTATGACTGGAGAATTTTCGCACGGGGCAGTCCATGTGGGCGCAGCAGGGCCAGAACGTTTTATCTCTGGTATCTAAGCACAAGGCTCGGATTCGCTTTTGGTATCCAAGCACAAGGCTCTCGGTTTACAATATTTTGAGTGATGCGCATTGGTGCGAGTGTTGGTTCGCTTTGTTGTTTTTGATGCTACGCCTGTTGAATGGCGAACCTAGTCAGGCCTTGTGGAATGTTGCGGTTATACTCCTTTTCATCATCGATATCATTGATTTTTTGTGATTTTTGGTTGTGTTGCGATACTAACTCGTTATTTTCCGTGAATCATTGTAATTATTACATACCTCACCCGATTCAACCAAACAAAAAAGTATCGCTAGATGAAAACAAATGAGAATGCATCGGATATCTAAATAGCACACAGATAAGTGAGATAGGTAGATAGATAGATAGATAGATAGATGGATAGATGGATAAATAGATGGGTAGATAAAGGGTGCAATTTTGTTTGCTGTTTTTTTGCTTTTCAGTCTGGGGCACTTTTCCTTGCTGTTTGCTACATTTTGGGGCAAAAACATGTACTTTGCTGGATGGATTTTGGAACTAACATTTGCCACTTGCACTGTTCATCGATTTTTTCCATGGTTTTACTCGGTTTTTCCATGGTGTTCATTGATTTACCCAAAGTTTTCACCGGTTTTTCCATAGTTTTCATTGAGCTTTCCATGGTTACGATTGATTTTTCCATGGTTTCAATCGATTTTTCCTTGCAGAACATGCACCTGGTGAACATGTGAAATATGTTGAAACACACCCCTGATGGGTCTAAATAGTGGCATTGGGCGCTATCATAGTGTTGGTGGGTTTAGGGTTGGTTTAAATTTTATTTAGTGTTGGTTTAGGATTTTATCCAGAATTATTTAGGGATGGTTTAGGGTTCATTTAGGGTTGGTTTGGGGTTTATTTAAAGTTGGTTTAGGATTTATTTAAAGCTGGTTTAGGGTTTAAATAGGGTTGGGTGCTATCATAGTGTTGGTTGGTTTAGGGTCATTTAGGTTCGGTTTAGGGTTGGTTTAGTGTTTATTTAGGGTTGGCTTAGGGTTGGTTTAAAATATATTTAGTGTGGGTTTAAAATTTATCCAGAATTATTTAGGAATGGTGTAGGCTTTATTTAGGGTTGGTTTAGGGTTTATTTTAAGTTGGTTTAGGGTTGATTTAGGGTTGATTTAGGGTTGGTTTAGGGTTTATTTAGGGTTGGTTTATGGTTTATTTGGTGTTATTTAAGGTTGGCTTAAATTTATTTAGGGTTGGTTTAAAGCTTATTTAGGCTTGGTTTATGGTTGGTTTAGGGTCATTTAGGTTTGGTTTAGGGTTGGTTTGGGGTTTGGGGGGGGGGGGATAGGGTTGGTTTAGTTAGTGTTTATTTAGGGTTGGTTATGTCGGGGTGGTTTAGGGTCTCTCTAGGTTGGTTCAAGGTTTGCTTAAGGTTAATGTAGAGTTGGCTTAGGGTTTATTTAAGGTTATTTGGTTGGTTTTGGGTCTATTTAAAGCCTGTTGAGGGTTAGATTAATGTACATGTAGGGATACAAGGTGTGTGTGTGTGTAACATCTTAATAGATGTAAAACTTCTCTCTTTTTCTTCCTTCTGTCCTCTCCCTTTCTAATAACAATAACAATGCAGGGGGACAGAGCTCTCTGATGCTGCTCTGTCCAACGAAGCTATGCATCAGAGAGGGAAGCATTCACTGGCCATGGATGTGTACCTGCAAACATGTCTAATGGTCTAGGCTGGTTTGCACGTTACAGGACTCAGTTCCTGACGGAATAATGATCCAGTTCTTGTCTAGTGTGATTTCCATGGTGGCTCCGACATGGTGCCATGGAGCCATTTGAGGCAACCCTTTTCAGGGTGAATGATGACTGTCCTGACTTCCGAATTCACACATTT
>Ga0126342_10003565_pt1 | contig 25801 bp, 23 predicted proteins | sample Cyp1metagenome_FD_92528 | JGI IMG/M metagenome (GOLD analysis project Ga0126342, IMG submission 92528) | Coral microbial communities from Lord Howe Island, Old Settlement Bay, Australia - Cyphastrea 1 metagenome | ecosystem: Host-associated > Invertebrates > Cnidaria > Coral ... | reverse complement strand
CTATCTATCTATCTATCTATCTATCTATCTATCTATCTATCTATCTATCTAATCTATCTATCTATCTATCTATCTATCTATCTATCTATCTATCTATCTATCTATCTATCTAATCTAGCTAATCTATCTAATCTATCTAATCTATCTAATCTATCTAATCTATCTAACCTATCTAATCTATCTAATCTATCTAACCTATCTAATCTATCTAATCTAGCTAATCTATCTAATCTATCTAATCTATCTAATCTTTCTAATCTATCTAATCTATCTAATCCATCTAATCTATCTAATCTATCTAACCTATCTAATCTATCTAATCTATCTAATCTATCTAATCTACCTAACCTATCTAATCTATCTAATCTATCTAATCTATCTAATCTACCTTATCTATCTATCTGTCTGTCTATCTATCTTTCTATCTATCTTTCTATCAATCTATCTACCTACCTAATCTATCTATCTATCTATCTTTCTATCTATCTATCTATCTATCAATCTATCTACCTACCTATCTATCTATCTATCTACCTATCTATCTATCTATCTATCTATCCTATTAATCCTATTAATCCTATTAATCCTATTCTATATATATTCTATTCTAGTCTAGTCTAGTCTGTTCGATTCTAGTATGTTCTTTTCTATTATATTCTATCTATCTATCTATCTACCTATCTATCTATCTATCCATCTATCTATCTATCTATCCTATATCTATCTATCTATCTATCTATCCTATATGTCCTATCTTTCCTATCTATCCTATCTATCGATCTATCAAAATATCAAGCTATCAATCTATCAATCAATCTATCTATCCATCTATCCATCTATCCATCTATCTATCTATCTATCTATCTATTCATTCTATATGTTCTATCTATTCTATCTATTCTATCTATTCTATCTATTCTATTTATTCTATCTATTTTTTTTATTTTATCTATTCTATCTATTCTATCTATTCTATCTGTTCTATCTGTTCTATCTATCCTATCTATCCTATCTATCCTATATATCCTATCTTTCCTATCTATCCTATCTATCGATCTATCAATATATCAATCAATCAATCAATCAATCTATCTATCTATTTATCTATCTATATCTATTTTTTATTTACAATTATATGATGTGTTATAGATATATGTACAGTATAATGTGTATATGCATGTGTTTTATTATTTATTTTTCAGTTATCAAAACTGTTTACTTTCAATTATTTTGGATACTCAATGTTTGCTTTTCTGCTCAGTTTATAAAAAAATGTTTAAAAAAAACAGTTTAAATGCTTGAGGCTTGTCTTGCAGCTTTATTGAGATTGAGCGGTTTCAATTTCAAACCAAATCATCGTCGTTGAAGCTGTTTCGGCATCCCTCATTTTTCAAAATGTAATGTGTCAGAGCTTGAAGCATTTGCAAGTAATGCATCGTCTGAAACTGGAGTAATGGCCATGTTTTGGAGACAAATTCCATAATTGTTGGGTACCAAATCATAGTTGTCATATAGTTATATCCCTATTATATCTCCACTATATGCCCATTAGAATCCCGATCCCATGAAAAAAATCTCATTATCTTTGGCTAAATATGGCTAAACACATCCCCTTTCCAGTTTAAACTACAACATAATGATGATATATAGGTTACAAAAACTCGGGTAGAACGTCTCCTGCGAAATTCCCAAGTGGATTTAGAAGCTGATTCTTTCATTAGAATCCCGTTTAGAAACCCCATTCCATGAAACATCACCATTCATATTTGTCAAGTATCCCATATGCTCCATGTATGGAAATTTTTTATCACTATTTACCCCAACAATCACCCATCTGTCTGGACATATACATATATATATTATATCATATATATATATATATGCATTTGTATATATATATATATACATACATACATATATGTATACATATATACATATTATATATATATATATATCAGCACCATGGAGTATCGTCGCGCCGAAAAGGACGTCACGGCGCCCCGGGTGGAGATCTTTCGAGAAGCCACCATGGAGGTGGGTTTCACCATGTTTCATCTATTTTTTTGGGAGTTACCCTCTGGTAATTAAACATATCTATTGAAAATTGCCATTTATAGTTGATTCACCCATTAAAAATAGTGTTTTTCCATAGTTATGTTAGTTTACCAGAGGGTATTATTTCATTGAGATCTTAAATGTTAAATTTTCATAACCATAGTTGAGAGATGAGGATTTACATGGATTTACCAGTCTTGGTGATGGTCCATGATAGCGACACTGGAGGACCTCACCGATTATCCAGGATAGGAAATCTCAAAATGTTCTCAGACATATCCAGATTTTTTTTTTCCAACAGATTCATCGTGAAATTGTCGTTCAAGTTCGTTGGGTGTTAAATGTTCTTGTTTTACAGTGCCTTAAGTGACAATTTTATCATTGGTCTGCGATGTTTCACTCTTCCTGGGCAGGGAGCATCTAAGTATTCGGAATTCGTCTGGGCCCAAATGAATGAGAATATACCCAAAAAAAAATCCCATGGACATATATTCCAAGTATCATTCATAAATCCCATTAAATCTCCAATTTATGTTGTAGTATATACATATACCCTATAAATCCCTTTTTGGGGGACGTGTTAAAAAATGTGCCCTCCAGTTTCTCCTGACCCTGTCCCAGCCTACTTGGAATCCCATCAATAGAACCCATTATATACATATATATATATATATATATTGGTTGGTGGTTTGGAACATGAATTTTATGACTTTCCATATATTGGGAATGTCATAATCCCAACTGACGAGCATATTTTTCAGAGGGGTTGAAACCACCAACCATATATATATATATATGTAATCTAAATGGGGACATTCCATTTATTATACATATTATATATATATATATATATTTAGCTGGTTGATAAAACATATGCGATTAGCAACAAATCGATGCCTAGCACCTGCCCCAAATATGTGACTAATCAGCAGTGGTAGTCAGTGGTGAGAGAGGTCTTTGACCTCGAGCTGGGTGCTTTGTTCGGCACACGAGCCCGGATGGGTCTCTCTGCAATCATGACATATGCGGGCGGCGCCTACATCTTCACGCGGAAGGAGTTGCGCGGCAAGACATGTCACGACTTGGTGGTGGGTAGATATTTTTTTTGCCTCTATATATTGGGATGTTGAAGAAATATAGTATGATCAAGCTTTCTTGATGACGTCTTTCTTCATTCTTTTGTTATGATTCAATGCGAGCATGTATATATATATACCGGTACATACATATGATGTTGGGTAAAACCAACTTGGATTGTTTGTTGGAAGGCTTCCAAGCCAGATATACAGCCCGCATAAAAAGCCATCTCTTAATTTTGCGAACTCGAAAATCCCAGTAGGTTTGTTGTTTCAACCATGTACTACAGTAACTACAGGGATTGGTGTGGAAGGAACCAACTGATACCACAGTGCTTTCGCATTGAGAAGCCTTCAAACTCCTCTGACCAATCTTCACCGATCTGATGCGTCGAAGATCTTCAGCCTGCCGCTGGATGACCCAGCGAGTGCTGGACGTGAGGACAACACGTTTTTGTTTGATCTGATGCGTGTACCCTCTGGTAATTTAACCTAGCTATTGAAAATGAGCATAGAAATAGTGGATTTTCCCATTGAAAATGGTGGATCTTTCCATAGCTATGTTAGTTTACCAGAGGGTAACATCTTATATAACGAGTTTATTTCACTGATGTTGCCGCTGTGTTTTCCATCCTAAAATCTTCATGGATTCTGACATCCACCATCGAACTGTTGAACCTCTGTTTTTTTTTTTTTTTTTACGGGTGCTTGGATCATTTCGGTTAACATATGTTGATATATATATAATATTATATATATAATATTATATTATATATATATAATATTATATATATATAATATTATATTATATATATATAATGTATATATATATAATGTATATATATATATATATAACATCAGGATTCCCCAATACCCAGTCATTGTTGGTTTTAGTGCCAATTCTCATGCATAGTCGTGCATTTGACCCAAGACAGTTGAATTGATGCCCCATTAGTATGGCTTTCATTTGATGCCTTCTTTGAGCAAACCACCAAACTATGTAAATAAACATGAACACATGAACACCTATATAAATGGGTTCAATGATGGGGATGTATATATATATGTATGTATATGTATATGTTATCATATATGGGGATACCAACCAGTGAACATGTAGAACCTTCTACTCCGGACTAGGGAGTGATCTCGCCTGTCTCAAGGTATGCGAGCCGCATCCGCATTCTGCTGCGAAGCTGGAACACTGCGGCGAAGAAAGGGGACGCTGGGCTGGTTTTTGGCCGATCCCCCTGATTGAAGATGGGATGGGAATCCTTCCTGCTCTGCACATATATATTTATATAAAAATGTACTGTAGATACAGAGATACTATATACATTTATATACTAGAACACTGTGAAACGAAGATACAACTTGGCAATTAGTGATGTTAAATCTGAAATTATGGTCAGCTCAAATAGGTAGGTTTCTTCATTGTTTTATTGCTGGTCCTGGGATAATGATCCCAAACACCTCTGTGTTCACGTCGCTTTTTGGGCGACCCTCCAATGACGTAATCAGATTTCTGACTTGCCACAAATCCACGAAAAACTCCTTTGAGTTGGCCATGGCTATCACCATCAGGGATTTGCCAGTAAGTCTGAGAGAAAAGGACACAGGGCTGGGGAAAAGTTGTTCAAACATTAGCCTTTCGCAAACAACCTTCACATTTATACATGTCTGGAGATTATGTTTCAGTTAAATTCATCAAGGGCTCCAACTGCCGTGTTTGTTTACAAGAGGATAGTGTTCCTCTGGACTGAATTTGTTCACGTTGGGTCATGTTTCTTGGCTGAAGTTGGCCGTCGTGAATGTCCTTTTGGAGATCCCAATATATTGCGATATAATTGCTCCTATTTTGGATATATTGCAAACATATTTTGGAGATCCCAAAAACAATAGGATATATATTTGTTGCTCCTATTGTTTTCTTTCAGGCTTGGGTTGGTCATAGAAAGGCTTGGGAAAACTCCGCACAAACAAACCTCCAAAATCTCATGGTTTCAAACCTTAGAACCTCATTTCCCCATTGAAATTGTCATTTCTGCGGCCATGAAAAGGGGGATGGGTGGACCGTGCCTGGCCGTGCCAGGAAACCGTGGATCAGATTGATGACCTGGACAGTAAGTCCAGCGAAGAGGAAGAAGAGGAAGAAGTCGCACAGGAGCTTGTGCAAGCAGACGTGCCGTGGCATCGCTGTTGGACTTGCTGCCGAGGCAGCTTTTGTAAGTTGGGAACATGCCATGGCCACGCATAAAACAAGCACACTGCGCTTGGAGTGCTGTTGGGGTTCTAAACGGCTATAAGCATGGTGACAACTTCCATGAATTGGAATACAACCCACCATCACTAGGAACTGCACTGTTCATCCCAATTTGCTGGCACCGGTCATCCGCCTTTCCCGGACGGCTAAGGCGATGAAAAGCCAAGAGGGAACCGGATCTTTGGCTGGTGCTGCAGGTTTACAAGGAATCCGCCCCCCAAACCTGGTCTGAAATGGAGTATATATACATGTATATACTGCAAAATGGGTCCAACTGGCAGTTACATTTACCCATATGGACAACTAAGGATAACTGTATGGAATCCGATTACTCTGAATCCCCAAATGGGTACAGAAATTTGATGATGAGAATGATGAGTTAAAAGCATTGGATCTTGGAATTTGCCATGGTTTACCCAACGAAATCTGCAGTTCTTCAGCCTGACGGGTTCTCAAGCGTCTTGGCGTCGATGACCCCGTTGGAGCATACTGCAATTTTTGTTAAGACTGAGTCAAACAACATACATGGCTCATGTGTGTGTACATGTATTATAGCACTATATATATACATTATGTCTACATGTTCCATGTATGTACAAATATGATATATATATATATATATATACTCACTATATGTACTATATATGATGTATAATAGATCTATCTATCCATCTATCTATCTATATATCTATTTATCTATCTATCTATATATATAGGTTCTATATACTATTACATGTATTGTACAATTAGTGTACATAATATAACAGTCCTTTATTACATATACTGCTTTTCTGTTGTATTATTATCATGATTAATTATTATTACCATTTGTATTTGTACCCCTCGGGAGTGCTGCCCAGAGGTTTATCATGTGATCAAGTCGTTAGGGGTTATTTAGGGTTTGTTTAGGGTTCTTAGTTTGTGTTTGTTTGTTTTTTTAACCACAGTTTTAATAAGATTTTACTTTCAAGACATAGTCAGGGTTTCATGTTAGATTTAGGTTCTAGATGTTTTAGGGTTTAGGATTTACAGTTCAGGGTTTTGTGTCCTGGAAACAAGTCTCGTCATCCGTTCGGCCAATCCGACGACATCCCGAATTGCATAAAACACTGGCCATACGCAGTTAAAACGCAATTCCCTGGGCAGCATCCCCATCCTGGCCGTATTAGTAGTAGTATGTTTAAGTAGTATTATGTTTTATACCATCATTCTTAGATAGTCTTCGTATGTTTATGTTTGTATATAGGTGTGTGTATATATATATATATACATATATATACATATATATATATGATCATATAGTTGTTTTTCTAACTGGCATGTACTTAAAGAAAGGAACATAAACTCCTTGGCGTTGGATGAAATAATGTTGGAACTGGTTGTAACAAAAGTGGCAGGAAGAAATGACCAACACACATATATATTATATGTTTTGGAAGTTTTTTTCTGATTTTCAAGAATGACAGGTTGCCAAGGCAACTTGATTGAATAGTAGCCCTGTTGGATAGCAACCCTGGGGTGATGAATGAATATATATGGACCTAACATGATCTACCCCGGTTCACGTTGGTATCGAAATCTCATCTCTTTGAGGAAAGAACCCTCAGTTGAAAGTCCCGACAACCTTCGATGAGATGTTCCTCTTCAACGCTGCAGCGACTGCGCCAGCTTTTAGCACGTGGAGGTTTCCTAAGTCATGAAGATACAACAATAGCTATATATAGATGGTTTACTAATTGAACATCCGAACTTTAAATTGCATGATTCGGGGGAATCCCCATTCTAGGAAACCTCCATGTTGAACCAGGCCTGAAAGGTACAGCTAAGTTGGGGGCCACATAACTCCAACATTTAATTTAACTAGAGTTTATTGCTGGAGGGGCACCACCTTGTACAGTAGGTGGCTTTTTGTTCATCGGCCCGGGTGCATCTAAGATGGACCCTTGGGTAATCTAACATAGCTATGGATCACGGCCCATTTATAGTTGATTTGCCTCTGATTAATCGTAATTTTCCATAGGTATGTCATGGTATATCAAATTACTCTAAGAAGGTAATTTGTTGACCGTAGCCATACCTTGAACATGGATTGGAACCTTATCACATACCTATATCATGGCAAATACCTTGATGTAATATCATATATAGACAATGATATGGTAATTTGTTGAGGTATTTTGAATCTTGACCATAGCCATAGTTGTTTTTTTGTTTTCCGATGCCACCATGCCGCTCATGCCGGGATGATATATAGGAACTGACAGCCCGACAGCGGGATACCGACTTTTCAGTATGGAACTGAGAGATATCCTTGAACTCCCAGTTATGTATCCAATGATGTTGGATCGCAGAAAGAGAAGTTGTTGTTTTTTCACTTTCCAAGCGAAGTGAAGTAAACTGAGGTGATGGGTTATGCAAACAGTACGTGGATGAAATTTATTCTCGTGCCTTGGCGAACTTTGCAAAAATTCTCGATCTTTAATTTTCAGCAGCGTCAAAGATGTGATGATGTGTTTTTCTAGTATAGTAATTGTAATGCAGGGTTTAGTATACATTACACACATGTTCAAACAAAAACAGTAGACAAGGAGCATCTTTCCAGGGCTTCAAAGATTTTTTTTGTCCTGGAGATTCGTGAACGGGGAAAAAAACATCTCGCCAAGGAGTACTTCGATCCTATCGTGTCCAATGTGGCCAATTCCTACCGTTTGCAGGAAGAGTGTGATGTGTGGCTTGGTACAGACATAAAGTTCCCACATAGAGATGGAGATAGCCCGGTGATGAGGCTTCATCCTACAATGTGGGAGCCCTAGTTACAAGTGGGTTTTCGTTCAACCTTTTCAACTGTAGAGATATCCAGCATGAATCCTATGTCATATACTCAGATGTATATATATATATATATTTGAGTGCCACATTGCGCCACATTACACATTGTCGTGTTACTGTTATGAGTGGGTTCGTAAACTCTGCATGCAATAGCGCCCAAGGCTTTCGCTGAATCTGGCGAAATGCAAAGGCGGGGTACCTTGGGACCCTGGGCGGATCCTACTCAAAGAGTGGAACTCAAAGAGTTTCCATCGTTCTTTGGGGTTACCATCTCTCTCTCTCTCTCTAATATGAAGTACTGTATATGTCCATATATATATATATACACACTGTAATATATATATATATATACACTCTGTAATATGTATTATATATATAATATATAGTTTCCTGGTTGAACAAAGTCAGATCCCTCAGTCACCTCACTTTGCCAGGTGAGATTAACCTCCCAGAATTCAAGTCGGTGATGCTGGCGTCCCTCAGGTGGGTCCCTCAATCCGCTTGTCAATTGGGTCCCCTTTTGGCCCGGTTGGTTGATGATTCTTTGTCGGTTTCTACACCCATTTTTTTGTTGGGGATTATCACAATCCATGGGGATATGGTTGATAAATATATGTTGATTAATATGTGTTCCAAAAAAAAAGAATAGATGTGTTCCAATGTGCATGAATGAGTTTTGAGTACGTGTTCTATATGTTTATACATGCATCCCATTCCCAGTATATGTTTATCTAAAAACTTCATGGCGAGCAGAAATGCCTCCGGTGGTCCACTCATACTGTGATCCTGAGGGAAGATTAATGACCTGGACCAAAATCAGTGAGGGTTGCAGTTGCAGGGAAAATGTGCAGGAGACCTCTGTCTCTGAGGCTATATAAGAACCTTGTTTTCCTCTAATATTTAACTACCAACGCATTTAAACCATTGACAATCATATTTAGTGATGCACTCCCCATTCTGAACTCATAGAATTGGATGATGGGAAATTTTACAGGAAAGCCCTATATTTGATGGTAAAAACCATGGTTTCCTGTAGATTTTCCCTTAAACCAATCCAATGATGAACAGTTCAACATCATCAACGGCCCCCAGTTTTGGATGGTCAACTCGCCACAGGTCGTTGGTTCCCAAAGAGTGGAACTCACAGCATGAGGCCCGTTCTTTGTGGCGAGCGTTCGGTTTACGGGGCCAGCGTGCAATCGGTGCCAAAAAGTGTGGGTAAAACAGTGTCATAAACATTATCATTGGGTAATACCATTGTTTTACCCACATTACCATTGTTGGTTTATACCATTGGGTAATACCATTGTCAATGGTGGTTTATGACATTACCATTGTTTTACCCACATGAAAAAAAAACAGCCACCAAGGGGAAAACAACCAAGGTGAATAGTCTATCAGATTTGATCAGAAAACATGGGGAAGATAAAGGCGATATGATTTTTTTTGTTGTCCAGGAGGCGTAAAAACAACCATTTGGAGGGGGCGATGGAATACTAATTGGGATTAATACATCGCTCATATGTACATATATATATATATATCAAAATACACAAGACCAACACATTTCCCAGGAAAATAATACCAGCAACTTGCTCGGAATTCATTAAAACGGACTCCATGTGTCAAGACGGGTTGGGTTAATCGAAACTGAGTCTGGTTCACAAGTCCCTTGACTGAAATTGTTCCATTTACAAGTGCAATATGAATCTTGCTTTCTACAAGGTTGCCCCTAGTTATCCGTTGGTTTTAAACCCCGCAAACTGGTTTGATACATCCCCATAAACTAATCCGTCAGCCTTGTTATGTGGCTCTCAACTTTTCCAACAAGCTGGATTACCACGTTGCACTGGTTTACTCACCCCATTGGTTTCTTCCTGCTCATGATTGCTTTTATATCCCATTGCTATCTCTTTTTATTTCTCGTTATCCCAACTATCTCCCCACGTTTTTCGGGTTAAATATCCATTTCTTGTGGCTTAAACCACCATTTTTCCCAGTGAATTCAGCCTTTTTTCGTGGTGCGAGGTCGCATGGAACTGGCTCTGGGAGAACGTGGAACGCCTGCTGCGACAGCAGCTAGGCCGTGGGGTTTTGAGGAGGATATGATGGGAGAATATGGGTGTTTCCATAAATGGGGGATCCCCAAAATGGATGGTTTACAATGGGAAATCCCATTAAGATGGATGATTCGGGGTACCCCCTCTTTAGGAAACCTCATACAGTTGGATGTTGGGGGGTGTCAGGGGGTACCGGGGATACCCCCTCAAATAGTGAGAAATTAAAGTTGGTACCCCGGTACCCCCCCCCTATTAACAAACTGGAGGGGTCAAACTGTCCAAGAATCGAGGAGTTACCACCAAGTTTCGTGAAGATGATGGGGTTCACGGTTGGTGGATTTTGTGGCATTCCAGGGCACGGGGGTGCAACGAACATCAGCTAAATTAATGGATAGACATGTTCGCTGCAACCCTGACGTTGCGCCGGGTCTGACTTCAGGTGGATATGAAGATAAAGTTGATGTTATTGCCCCAATCAACATATTGTTCATAGGGGGTGGCAAATTTTAATGTGATGATGGTAATGATGATCATGATGATCATGATGATTGTAAGTGTGGAGCAACGTCCAGGTTGGGGCGGACATGTTTAAAGGATGTTGAGGATCATATATTTGTATATATGTACATGTATACATATATAAATATGATTAAATATGTATATATATATATATTTACATACATACTATACATATATACATATATATATATATGTATATACATGTAGATATGTATATAATACATATCTCTTAATGTTCCAAAGAGAAGCAAAGTGGCTCGATTGGTACTCCATCGTCTTGTATCGTATCCCATGATGATATTCCTATTGACCCATTGCGGTGCACGGCTTCGAGTGCCAGGGCGACCAAGAGCCCATCAGAAGGCGCTGGAAAGATTTATTGGGAGCTTGCAGCAGGAGAGCCCAGCTTCGCCTGCGTTTCTTAGGCTGGCCTTCACGAAAGAAAGGAACTTGATAGGTAGTGTTTACCCAGTAAACCTTTGGCTAGAAATGATTTTTAGCTCTAGTGGTTGAACCAGACATGTGAAAATACATATACTTGGCGAAAGAGTTTGTTCCCTGTCATCAATATTTGGGAACGCGGTATGCAAGGTGAGCTATCAAAACTACACACATGTTTTGTTTTTCAACATGATCCGTCCATGGATCCACTTGACTTCAGACTTCAGAAGGGTTCTCTCCAGCGTACGTTTTTCTCGAAAATGACTCGGTTGACATAAATGAATCACCCACACCAAATTATATTGATTTTGACCCACAATTATACAGGTTCTCATGCCAACCCTGAAATCATTGGTTTCCCATGATGAATTCTGATTTGTTCAGCCTGTCTTTCCCGAAGAAGAAATCCGCAGCTTGCGCAGGAGCAGCTGACCACCTACTGCCGTGACGAATACAAAAGATTTTTTCAGCTCGTGCCTGGTCTTGATTCGCGTGAAAATTGGAATGGTGCTTTGAAGTTGCAGAAAAAACTCCAGAGTACAATCACTGTGATTAAATTGGAATATATAACCCCTGTGATGTTTGCCATATATATATATAGTAACTTAATATGTAAGTTTGTCTGAAAAATTGGTTTTACCTCCCAGAACGCAATTTTGATAGAGAAAATGGTGACGGACCAGTGATTTTAGGGATAACCTTGCTCAGGATTCCTCATACTGGATATCATGTGTAATATATACATATGTAAACAAACAAAGTCATGTCATACGCACAATGAAGCATATATCAATGAGTATATACATACTCTGCCGGCACATGCACATTAATGTAATTTCATTGCAGCACAGGCTTGCGCAGGTGAGATATTCACACCAGTTTTGTTCTCCATGTATGTGTGTATGCTTATGTATACTATTTATCAATCAAGTCAAGAGGGATTCATCTCCCACAGTCTCCCACAGTCCAAACACCACGGGTTTCTAACAATAAAGAGATATCATGAGATATCCACCCTAAATCCTACAGCTCTTGAACCAACTTAGAATAAATCAATATCATATAAATTCCTTGTTGCTTAAATTCATATATATATATACGCATATCTATGTTTTTTTAATTTGTTGTAGTCTTTGATCCCAGCACTCTGATATTAAATCAACTATATATAAATCCCAATTTGTTTGGGTCAAATCGCCATTCCTGGTGGTCTAAATCCTCATTTTTCCTGATCACATCACCATTTTTGCGAGTTAACTCTGCATCTTCGGGGCATCCAACACGCCCGCCCCAACCCGCACGGTTTCCGCGAGGCGCCTTCGGGGCAGGACTTCTTCAAGCAGAGCACGACGCGGCTCTACTTCATCGCCGAGAAGATCGTGGAGATGACGGTGGAAATGTACCGCACACCGAAGAAGATGGTGGAGGAGACCGGAGATGAGGTGACGTATAACTGTGGCAAGAATTAAGCAATATAATATGTGTATATATATATATACTTGGATATTCTATAGCTGTGGTTAATGTCCTGATTTTTCAGTTTTCGTCACATTAGTCATCCCCTACATCCACCATGGATGGTGAACCAAATCAACTGCTTCAGGGGATTTCAGCAGCTTTACAAAGGTTCAGAAATGGGAGATGAAAATGGGAAGTTCATCCAGAAATGGTGGAAACAAAAACCGTATTGGAGATGGGAGATGGTTATCGAGTTCTGAGCAGTTTCAGCGGCTGCGAAAAAGAGTTGATGACTAGATGATGTTTTTTTTTTTTTCGAGGCTGCCCTTTTGTATTGAAGAGAATAATAATAATCATCATCATCATCATTATCATCATCATCCATGAAGCGGGAATCACTAGTAACGAACAATGATTTTGGTGATTCTCCAATAGATTTTTGACACTAGTGCTCAGCTGGAGTTGATGGTGACGGATTATGTTTCACTGAAAACTCGGTGATTAATGTGGATCGACCTGCAACACTGGGATATGCTTGCTCCAAAGATGGTTGGTGATGGTGAAATGGTGAAAGATGCTGGAAGATTGGGCTGAAGAAGCCGATGGGACTGGCTGATCCTAAGTATTGTTGAGCGCTAAAATGAACAACATCAGTAATTACTTCGGTTTCTGGAGGATGATGAGGATGCTTCTATAACCCATCCCCATCTAATATCACTAACCACCATTTGGCCATACAGTACCATACTTGTTGCAGTTTGGGGTTCCGATTTCTGGATCCCTAGGTTGTTCCAGCTTCTGTTCTGCAGGAGCTTTCAGGTTTGGGCTTGAGACACGTGGGTTATGGTGTTCCCACTGAGCTCTTCTCCCCCTATGTCAGCTCTGCCGTCGAGGCGAGTGGGTGGCCTGGGGACTGGCTTGGGCAACTGGGGATTCGATGAGCATTAAATGGAGTCTCAAATAGTTTCAACCAAACTTTGAAGGCTTCAGAACCGAACAGGAGGACATAAAGTATATTATCATTAGGAATGCGAATATTCACCCAAAAAATGGGAATTGAACATGACCAAATGGGGATATAATCCAGACATGAGATGTAATATAATCCAGACATGAGATGTAAGGGGTCTTGTACCTTGAACTTGTTCGTGTGAATTATAATTAACATGTGAACCGGGAATCAATCAGTGTATGGTTGCTAGCGTACCCAAGTATCCCCATTCTGGATTGTTGTTGAGTAGCTTTCAATTACCCCATACTTGGCAAAGTTACCCAACTGTTGTTATTTACCCTACAAGGTGGTGCCCCCCACTCGTTTTTGTACGTTCACCCAGTCAACTAGTTGGATATATGATATATCCTCGATAAACCCATCCATTCGCCTAGTTACAGTATGTGGTCCCCAAGTTACCTACCAACGTGCCTAAACCCCCATGTCTCCTGGTGGTATTCATATGTTGTTTATTTGTTTTTATTTGTTTTATATTTTTTCCTGACTAAATCCTCCTTTTTCTGGGTTAAAGCAGCTTTTTATGGGGCACAGTGTGCCGCTTGCAGCCCCAGGTGATCCGTGGCATGAGCACGGACGAAACCACCGAGAGCGCCTTCGCTTGGAGCCTCACATTGATCGCGAAGATCATGGTGTCCCTGCAGAGATGGGGAATCCATGGGGATCTGCCAGTGAACTTTCCATCCGAAAATCCCGAAATTTTTGTTGGTGACATCCTCATAGTTGGATATGTATACCATCTGGTTATTTAACATAGCCATGGAAAATGGCCCATTTATAGATGGTTTACCTATTAAAAATGGTGATTTTTCCATGGCTATGTTAAATAACCAGAGGGTATATATATATATGCCGCTAAGTGGGACGATCCTAAAATGATATCCCATTCTAATCCCAAGAAAATTATTGGTTGAGGTTGGATGAAACCTGGGTTATCCTGGGGTAAACGTTTACATAGATGTAGAAATCCCTTGTGGAAAGCCTAGGACAACGATCTACAAAGATCTAGGGTTTCCACTTTGAAGTATTAGTTTTTAGGATGGTATCCGGATTTTCTGATGGGATATGGATAGAATTTCTGGCGATGGAATGAGATACCCCATGAATGTTTGAGGTGAGGGCTGATGCACATTTACAAACCAGCAACAGCCAAGAATAAGGGCTTATTAACAATCCATGATTGGAGTTTCACTTTGCAGCCGCTGCTGTCTTTGTGATGGAATTGTCCTTGTTTGCAATGGGCTATGCGAATTGCACATTGACACACCCAAATGGGAACATTGATGAAGACTCCGTGAGAAAACGAGGTTTTCAACCAGTGGATTTAATGGGGTCTCAAATTTTGAGACAGCGCCCTTAGAGCTGGGGCAATTTTCATGTTTTTTTGCGAGGATGGACTGGAACGGACAAAAACTGTCTGCCAAGATGGGGGGGGTACAATCTATCAATGGCATTGTGAACGTGCATATGTTTCTACATCACTATTTGTAGGATCAGCAGGGCGAATCATTTTGTACCATCCAAACGAGAAATTTGATGTCAAGTCGGGATTATGACATATAATACGTTTACTAATACATATATAAACATATACACCGGTTATTCAATGGATGCTTGCAGGGGTTACCTCAAAAAATGACGTGTTTTTTTTTCTATTTAGATTCAAGATGTCGTCCTCCCACTTTATATTATGCTTTTGACATCTATACTTGTTTGGTTTTGTAATGAGATGTTCAGACAATGTTTTGACGCTTCTTTTGGATGTTGAACGACAGAGACAGGAAGTAGCCTTATTGATTGGATCGATGATATGGATTCCCATAGCCCAACAGAGACTTTAAACACCTTGACACCATGAAACCATTCATGTTCGTTCACGTAACGAATCATTCCGAGTAATAGATCTTGGCACCGAAGTTTCTGACCCGTGATGATCCCCTTGGTCGAATCAACAACTCGAATTGCGCATGGGCCGCATGGGATTGGCAGTTGAAGGACATTGAATTTAGCATGTTGTACTACAGACACTTGATCAGCATTTCTGATCATTTCTGCAAAATTGTTTCCTTATAATTCAGCAAAGCTAGTTCAAACCATTAAACAACCACAAAAGTAGCCTTGTACACTTAAAACAATCCACTCTGAAATTCATAAACTCTCTATTTCTACTACATAAATCGTCATAAATCCATGTTTATCCCCATCGTTTCCCCCAAAGAATGGCATGTTGCCATGTCATGCCATGTCCACGTCACCCAGACGTGTCACGGACGTGTCACGAGGTTAGGACTTTGGTGGAAGGCTCCACTGTGGTGATGCAGGCCATTAACACCAACATCGAAAAGAATCTCAAAAAGGCGGGCCGTGAATGGGCCGAATCCATTTTTTTGGTTCCCACGGTTGAAACCGGTTGGAAAAACCATTCATTGGCGGCTGGAAGAGATTTTTGTTTGGCTGGCGGCTGGTTTATGACGGTTGTTTTAACGGTTTTATGGTTGATGATGTGGTTGATGATCGATTTATCATGATTTATCAAGAAGTTGTTGATGTGATTGAGTGGGAATTGGTTGGGAACGATTTATTGGAGAAGACATTGTTAAATGACAATGCCAGTAGTGCCCGCCGGGGAGGAAGTTTCGAAAAAGGAGGTGACTGTAGGAAGAAGAAAGCCTATAATAGGAATTTGTGATGAGTTGGAAAAAAATGACATGGGGTTCTCAACGAAAGAAAGCCTGAATGAATGGTTGATTGATTGATTGATTGAATGAGTGAATGAATGAATGAATGAATGAGCAAACAAACGAACGAACGAATCAATGAATGAATGATTGAACGGATGGATGAATCAATTAATCAACGGTTCAATGATTCAGTGAGTCAATGAACCAATAAATCATCGAATCAGCAACTCAATGAATCATGGAATCAATGAATCACTGAAACAATTGACCAAGGAACCAATGAATCAATGAATGAATAAATTTAGCCAACTTCATCTTCCAAAAGTGTTCCGATCCCCTCATTGTTTTCCGGTTTTCATGTGAAATTGAGCTCTGGCTACAGTCTCGTGCACATTTTGCAACGTTTGGCCTCAAAGGATGGCACAATTTGAAGCTTAAGATTTGTGTTGGGGTAATATGTGTTTGGTACACTGGGATAGTGGATTCAACCGTGATGTGGATTTAGTATGATTTAGTATTTTTTGGATATCCAAAAACGGGTCTATCCATGATAAATCATGATTTTTCAACCCATGATATTGTGCTTGAAAAATATCACTCAATTAGATTCACTATTGGAACTCATATCATTATCAAACATATGTGCCATATCCCATGATATTTATCATCAATATCAAAATTCCTGATATTTAACCATGATTCATTTGGATAAGTTAGAAATCACAAGTGCTCGCATGTTGCGATCAACATTCCACAAAAACACAGCCACACTTGGAGCACAAGGGGCCAAGGGGCCGCCCCGTTCAAAAGAAGCAACGTTTGGGGATCTGAAATGATACATAAAGTATATCCATGATTATCATCTCTGATTTATGTGTGATTATTCTTTGCTTATGTACAATCAATGACCATGTATTTATACTTAGATAAGAATGATAAATGTTTTGACATATGCATATGGAACTACTTACACACAACACAAACACTATATATACAACTACACAGATGTTTTTTGCTGTATACACTATGCAAAACCGTCACTTTGCACAACTGTATTTAATTATATACTATATATATATATATGTATATGCAATGATATCTTGACTCATATGCCTATATTTCTACGCGCAAATATGTACATACATATGTATATATATATATTATATATATATTATATATATGATATGATATTGTGCATGTCATATGCTTTTTTGCGTGTCATATTGTTTCATTAATTGAATTGTGTATAATTTAGTTTCAGGAATCCCAATGACCGGTACCTTCAGCTTCCAGGCTATCGCGGTGGCTCCCCGTGGCAAACGCGCCATGGAGCTTTTAAACATCACCGTGGGTGCTTTGGCACAGCTTATTCGTGCAGCTCGTGATCCATAGCACGCTATGTTTGAACCTGAACCACCCATGAAGTAATGCCGACTGATGCAACAACCTAACCCTACACCATAATTAGATGTCACAATTCTGTGCAGATTTTTTAAAGCCACAGTTGTGATGGAACCAATCTGAAGGGTGGTTTTGGCATGGGCCACGCCATCAAACTCGTGGATGCTTGCATCCTGGGAGGCAAAGACATGGTGGTTTTTCCTGTGACCTCCACAAGACTTGTTGCCGTAGACCCTCAATAAGAATACGGCCTGGTTAGTCGTGTAACCCTCTGGATAGTATTGGATTCTTTCAGGGATCCCATTTGGAGATATGTAATATTATAGGAGGACGGATTTGTGTTTTTTTGGGATACCAATTGTGTCATTGATTTCGAAACAGCTTTTTCTCAACAATGGGTGGTTTTTTCAGAGGCGAAATTCACGAAGACCTGCAATGGGGGCCCCCTTTTTTTCAACGGGAAGATGTACGGGTCATGTTGGAAATTTCTGCGCCAAAACAGGGGAGTTGGTCCTGGGATATAAGTTACCTGCCAGGGTGGATCACCAAACCTAGTAGAGCTCGGTGTGATCACCTTGCTGCGGTGTGAGGCACTCAATCGATTTCTCCTTTATACTGGGCCATCGAATCTGGAAGTCTCATCTGTGCACAGGCCATGATTGAAGAAACTTGGCAAATTTGGTCTGGTTGACTGTTTTTGTTTCTTTTTTACCCTCTGGTAAACTAACATAGCTATGGAAAATCACCATTTTTAAAGGGAAAATCAACTATAAATGGCCATTTTCCATAGCTATGTTAGTTTACCAGAGGGTAATAGTCTTGTTTATTCTCAAGATGTTTCAATGTTTCAACCATATTTGGGATATGGGATGGTGATTTGAGCGATCCTGCAGATCAAGGCGGCCGTTGTGCGGTCAGGACCTTTCTGGATTTCTTTGAAAATACGGTATCCTAAAATCCAGTAATTATATTCATGTTCCCTATTTAATATCCATTTTCAATCATTTTGGTGGGTATACCCATGTATACCCCATTTTCCAAAAACATGACATAGTTGAAACCACCAGCCAGGGACTCAAACATGACGTGTAACTGGTCATGTTTGGTCCGAGCATTTCGTCAGGGATCCAATGTGCCCAGTTCAGTGGGGCTGTGTAACCTCAACGAAGGGGATGCGCTGTTCTGCAAAAGATATTGTGATTGACTTAAATAACCAAACGGGTATAAACGAGTTCCCCCAAAGATGATGCTTTGAAGAATCTTGAAGTTCCAAACGAGCACTTTTTTGGTGTGGTCCATGGTCACATTCGATTCAAATTTGAGCAGTGGCAAAAAAAAAGATCAAGCAGGAGGGTACACTACCCTTCACGTATATTGGTGACTAATCCCCATGAAAGCAAATCATTTTTTTGGGGAAGGGAATTCATATCATAATCATCTTGGGTACTCGCAGGATCCTATCATAGTGGAGTATCGTATTGATACGGCGTTACGGTTGGCAGTTCTTCGCATGGACTCAAATACCATCCACCAAAAGCGATACCATCTGGTTATTTAACATAGCCATGGAAAATCACCATTTTTAGTAGGTAAACCATCTACAAATGGGTCAGATGGTAAATAAATGGCTGTTTCGAGCTATCCATCATTTTCCGATAGGCCTGTCTCCAGGATGTCAGGACGTTAAGGATAGCATCCCAGATCCCAGATCAGCACACGGGTGTTCAGGATCTTAAAAAGATACCCTCTGGTTATGACTAACAGTTCGCCATGGTATAGATGGCCCTAATCGAAATAGATGGTTTACCTATTAAAAATGGTGATTTTCCATGGCTATGTTAAATAACCAGATGGTAATGTTTCCCCCACACTTTCCAAATTTACAACTTTTCTATCTATGGCTCAGCCAAACAAAACCAAGGATCTTTTGACCATTCGAGCAGATCGAGACAATTACTATTTTGGAGCTGTTCTTCGGCCTACCGGGAAGACTATTTCGAAGGGTGGGTTAGTGGCAGCTACAAGTTGTACACATACAGTACACACACATGTGTATATATATATATTTATCTATATATATACACGTATAATATAATTCTATATACAGTGTATATATATATACATATATATTTACACAAGGGAAAAACTGACTGGATTAGTGGTTTATCTAATTGTTTGCTTTGAATGAGAATATGCACTTACCAGCTATTTTTTCTTTTGCAAGGTATCCAAGATTGTCCGTATATACAATATTATATATATATATTATATTATATACATAGTTTTTTTGTCATTCCAAAACACTTGATATGAACTACACAAAATTGGTGAGTTCACCATGGTTGGCGTACGTAAAACATCGAGATATGAATTGAAAGCAATTCTTGTCCGGATCATGCCTGGCCTGACCATGACTCTTCATACATCTACGGGGCAATAGACTTGCTGAAGGGATACTTTCATTTTGGATTTTGCTAACGGGATCCGAACTGGTGTCCGAACTTCTTGCCCATGAATTTAGGATAAGGGCATGTATAACTGTGATATAACTTCCACTAACCATGCATTCCAATTTCAGGAGTCAACGCCGTAAAAGCCGATCAAACCATTGAGATGTATGTCATGCTGTGGAAGTGTGCAGAGCAACAGCTCTCTGCAGATATTGACATGTCTCAATGTTGGTGATTTTAAATATCCATCATGACTTCTATTTTCCATCCTGTATAATTGGGTTTATAATCCCAATTGAATAATGTGGTACACACCCCCCCCCAAAAAAAAACTACCATCTGGGGATGGTTTATACTTATACCATCCATAAAAATTGGGTTTACCGCCTAAACCACACACCAGATGCACTACGTATGGTCCCTCGAAGTCGATCCGGCCTAGGATGCGCTGTTCACACGTCACCCGGAAGTCATCAAGACACTGGGCCATGTTGGGTCCGATGTGAGCAGTTGCTGCTGAAGCCTCGTTGGTTGATGATTGTATATAGGTAATTAATTATTCCGAAATACCAAATATTTTTTGGGCAATTTATAGGGAAAACATAATATATGATAATATATGGATATATATATATATGTGTAGGATAGCTATATATAGGGCATTTCCAGACTCTATTTTAATTTTGGGAAGCCCATATTCACCAAGCAGTATATTTGAATGACAGAGGGCTTTGAACAATGATCATGTGGGACTGCCCCAATGATGAACCCCCTTTACCCAAGACACTAATAATAACAATGTTCGCTGCAACCCTGACGTTGCGCCGCGTCTGACTTCAGGTGTCTGTAAAAAAAGATGATGTTATCACCCCAATCAGCATATTGTTCATAGGGGCTGGCAAATGTTGATCCCTCATGAGATAAAGTTGACGTTATTACCCCAATCAACATCTTGTTCATAGGAGGTTGTGAATGTTGATCCCTCATGAAGATAAAGTTGATGTTATTACCCCAATCAACATATTGTTCATTGGGGGTGGCGAATGTTGATCCCTCATGAAGATAAAGCTGATGTCATTACCCCAACCACCATATTTTTCAGGGGGGGTGGCGACTTTTGATCCCTCATGAAGATAAAGTTGATGTCATTACCCCAGTCAACATATTTTTCAGGGGGGGTGGTGACTTTTGATCCCTCATGATGTTATTACCCCAGTCAACATATTGTTCAGAGGGGGTGGCAAATTTCAATGTGGTGATGATCATGATGTGATGATGTGATGATGGTGATGATGATGATGATGATGATGATGATGATGCCAATGATGATGATCATCATCATGATCATGATCATGACGATTGTAAGTGTGGAGCAACGTCCGGGTTGGGGCGAACATATTTTGTATTTCTGTTTGACACGCATCTGATGTTTTATTTGCTGATGCACTAGCGTTAATATCATGAGTTTTGAATTGGGCAATGGTGATGGAGCTATGGGTGTCGAAAAATATTCCCCGTAAAAAGGGGCAGCCAAGGAGCTAGGAAGTGAGCTTCGCAAGGACACGATGACTGAGGATACTTTAACATTACAGTTGTAATATGCACAAGGATTATATATATATATGGATTATATTATATATATATACATATCTTGGGGCAGCATAGGGTACTGCCTTGTGAGATGTTTTTTTGGCAACAACGGACTAAGATCCCACTAAAACACCATACAAATCCTTCAAAAATCTCAAGAAACACCACATGAATCGTGTCAACGATAACGCTTGGAGACCTCATATGTCCAGCGCATGCTGAAACAGTGAGGAAACTCTCCACCAGTGCTCCATCGTTGCTGGAGCCGCTTTTGGAAGGCAGAAACCGCCGATGTCCAGAAGCGGCTGGGTGCAACTGATTGTAATGAATAGTGATGAATGCCATGTATTCTGTTATAGAAACGGGGAAGACGAAACACGAGCTAGATGAAGGTATATTATATACGCCCGGTAGACCAACAATTCCAGGGATTTCAACCGTTTTTTGTTGCTCTGGGCCGGCCATTTGGGTCCTTTCTTTGGTCTGGACATTCGAGTCTGACGAAGCTGCCGGAAACAGACAGTAAGTAACCCGGCTGCAGACTTGATAGATCCAAGACTCAACAGGCGTGCTGTATTTGCTGTTGCTTTTAATGATTCATTTTTTTTCTTGCAGCCAAATTCTATCAAAATCCTATTAGCGTTTATGCACAAACATATTTTTGGGTATGAACATCCATTGGCCAGTCATTGAATGGGCTTCACCCGGGTACCAGGATTTTGATCCATTGGCCAACCACTCATCACACTGTCAGCGTAACAAGCCAACCGATCGACTGCAATACCTGGGGCCCGGGGCCAGGCTTGATTTGGCGCTCCAGGGTGATTAGCAACGGCTATCGACGGGTGAACTGCTATTGCAACTCGATCTGATGTCGTGGAAACATGTGGAAACTGGGTCAGATAAAAGACACACGGATATATCACCAAACATAATAGAATTAGGATACCACAATTTAAACAAGGGTATTTCACCAACAACAAAAGGAGATCCGGTGAAAACAGGAAATTCAGGAACAAAGAGGGAGATTTGCCAACAGCAATGGACAATTAAACATGGGAGCTTTTCTGGTCCAGGCCTTATGTCAGTTGATGGGGAAAGGTGCCGTGACCAGAGGACCATCCTGCAAGGTGGTGCCCCAGTTCGCTAGCTAAGTTGGTGGACATAGCTCCAAGATGCTCCAATTTCATTGTGGCTTATATATGTTTATGTGATACTGATAACATCATCTAACATCATTTATTAACATGTGTTAACATCATATAACATCATATGATTAGTGTGAGGGCCCCCCCTCAACAATTTACGTCTACTGAATAAATGCCCATTTTAGACGACCCCCCATCAACAATTTTTAGGATTGTCAACTTAAGAAGGGATTTCAATTGACATCAATCTACTTTCAATTGATTTTCCTTTCAAATCCCCAAAAGTTTTTGTGCACAATAGAGTACCATCGAAACAATTACATTATTGAGGATCTCGGTCACTCATGGGGTACCCCCTTGAAAAATTGTTTGGGTGCTGTTTTTAAATAGGGGTTTAATAAGGCATCCAATTATTTGGGAAACCTTGCGTTTTCAAGGTTTTGACATAGATATGGCTTTCTAAAGTAAATGGACCAGTTTTACCCAAAGAAATGTGGATAAAATGTTTTGTGTTTTTTCACCCTATTTTTTTGTGTACACTAGAGTACCATCTAACATCATACAACAACATCTAACATCATTCAACGTCGTATAACATCACACACCTTTTTAAACATCATATAGCATTATATACCGTCTTATACTATCATGCATAACAACATACATCGTCATACAACATCATATAACATCATTTAGCATCATATAGCATATATCTCAATGTAGCATAATATAACTTCATATAGCTATAAGGACAAGTTTGTTTATAAACCAAGAAACGTTTCACTGGGGCACCATGGGCACCATGTGGGAGGATGAAGCCATAGGATTTTGATCCATAGCCTCTGCAGGTATCCATATGGCTGAATTATTTCGATATCCCAAATTTATAGCCAGTAATACCCAAAAGATACCAATAATTTTTGTGAATTAGCTACAAAAATCGGATCTTTTGTGTATTCCTGGGCATCTACTGAATTGTTACTGATTCTTGACTGCAATGCAATGACTTGAAAAGCCCTTTGTCATCATATGTTTGCTATAAACCTATAAACCTCCATTTACAGTTCGGGGATTTCGCACCCAGCTATGTTTGATACCACCAGAGGGTATCCCGAACGTTGAGCTCATGGTCTCCAAGGCAAGCACTTGATGCAGTATCCAGATGGCAATCCTCATCAAGCCCTTCAATGGCTAGTGCCTAGCTACGGCAACGTTAAAGAAGCGAGACATCCGGTGGGAAACGAACAACAAATGGAGGTCCAAACAAAATCCAAGAATATTGCATAGTGTATTTACATATAAATATATACGTATGACGCATTATATGTATCTGTATAATATATACTGTAATATATATATATATATATATACTAAAGTAACTATCTATGTACATATGTGCAGACGAATATATAGGATTACATGTATATAATATATGTAAATAATTGTATATATGTATTTTGTACATATGTATATTTGTTTATATGTGTATACGGTTTTATGTACATATGTATTTATGTGTTTATGTATACAAGTGCATATGTATGTTTGTACATATTATGTATATATGTATTCATTTATATCTATACATATATAAATTTATTTAAAATGTAAACGTGCATATATGTATAGTTAAATGTACACGTAAATGTAAATGTAAATGTATATATGTGTATATGTGTATGTGTATATGTGTACGTGTACATGTATGTATGTATATATGTATACGTATGTGTATGTATATGTATATCTGTATATGTATGTGTATGTGAATGTGTTTGTGTATGTGTATGTGCTTGTTTTTGTTTTGTTTTGTTTCTTTGTTCGTTGCTTGTATGTACGTATGTAATGTATGTAATGTATGTAATGTATGTAATGTATGTAATGTATGTAATGTATGTAATGTATGTAATGTATGTAATGCATGTAATGTAATGTAAGTAAGTAAGTATGTATGTATGTATGTATGTATTGTAATGTAATGTAATGTATTGTAATGTAATGTAATTTAATGTAATGTAATGTGATGTAATGTATGTATGTACGTACGTACGTAGGTATGTGTGCATGTATGTATGTATGTGTGTATGTATGTATGTATGGTATGTAATGTAATGTAATGTAAGGTAATGTAATGTAATGTAATGTTTGTAATGTATGTAATGTATGTATTGTATGTAATGTATGTAATGTATGTGATGTATGTAATGTATGTAATGTATGTAATGTATTTAATGTATGTAATGTATATAATGTAATGTAATGTAATGTATGTAATGTATGTCTGTAAGTATGTCTGTCTGTCTGTTTGTTTGTCTGTCTGTCTGTCTGTTTGTCTGTTTGTCTGTCTGTCTGTCTGTCTGTCTCTATGTATGTATGTATGTATGTATGTATGTATGTATGTATGTATGTATGTATGTATGTATGTATGTAATGTATGTATGTATGTATGTATGTATGTATGTAATGTATGTTATGTATGTTATGTATGTTATGTATGTATGTATGTATGTATGTATGTATGTATGTATGTATGTATGTATGTATGTATGTATGTAATGTATGTATGTATGTAATGTATGTAATGTATGTATGTATGTATGTATGTATGTATGTATGTATGTATGTATGTAATGTATGTAATGTATGTATGTAATGTATGTATGTATGTATGTATGTATGTATGTATGTATGTATGTATGTATGTATGGTATGTATGTTATGTATGTTATGTATGTTATGTATGTAATGTATGTAATGTATGTAATGTATGTAATGTATGTAATGTATGTAATGTATGTAATGTATGTAATGTATGTAATGT
>Ga0126342_10003564_pt1 | contig 25802 bp, 23 predicted proteins | sample Cyp1metagenome_FD_92528 | JGI IMG/M metagenome (GOLD analysis project Ga0126342, IMG submission 92528) | Coral microbial communities from Lord Howe Island, Old Settlement Bay, Australia - Cyphastrea 1 metagenome | ecosystem: Host-associated > Invertebrates > Cnidaria > Coral ... | reverse complement strand
TGCGAATGGGATGTAGACCACAGCACGTAACATAATCCCATGTACAGTATACCTTAAGTTCCTGTGGGCCAAGGATCGAAATCCATCGCTCCTTTGGCTCAAGACCCCCTGCAAGCTCCAGTAGAAAAGAACGCCATGCCGAAATTGCACTTCTGTTGACGTCATTGCTGAAGGGAATCATCTTCTACAATACCCCAACGAACATAATCGGAGAAATAACCTTCGGTTCACAATATATATATATATGGACATGTTGACCAACATAGATAATTTGTGATGGTATAATGTATAGTTGAATCAATAAACATGCGTTTGTTGCCGCCAAATGCCGATTGACAGCTACGTGCAAGTATGTATCTCACTAGATCTACATATGCTCAGCACTGCCCCAGATCTCCCTTATCACGGAGCTCATGGAAGACGCTACATTCGGTTGACCCCTGGTCCGATCCCCTTTGCAGTCCTCACGGTGTTTGGCGTTTCCTGCTTGTCACTCCTGCTTTTTGTTTTTCTTGGAAAATGTTGATTCACATTTTTCTCGGATCTTAAACCATCATTGTTTATAAATATATAATATATTATTATATTGTGTAATAACATATATATAATATCTTATATATAATGTAATACAATATAATATATATATATATATATACTATAATAATAATATACATATATAATAATACATATGTAGTTATATATATATATATACACAATTATATATAATAATATATATACTATAATATATATATATATATATATATAATACTATATATAGTTATATATATAATTATATATATATACACATACATAACTGTATATAATACATAGTTATGTACATATACACATGTTTTTTGATGGTTCGAAAATCCCAAGGTTTGATCTATCGAATCTATTTGAATCATCAGCCCAGAGTCATGGTGGCGTTCATTTTGAGGCAGACTCGACGGCAAGAGACCAAGAACCAGGTGATCGAAACCAGGCCAGGTCAAAACCGTAGGTATTTTACCGGTGGTCCGGAGATCTCTGGCCCCTCATTGGGCCATGGGATTATCATCTTTTCTCCAGAAACAAGTGACAAGTTTTGGGGAAAAGTCACCACACAATTGGAGTTTCTCATGTTTTGTTCATCACAAAATATAATTATTTACTACCCCAAAGTCATGACTGGGATGTCGGGAAAAGAGAAACGCAGATCGGGTCGGGGCTCAATTTGTTTTTTTCAATCTTGGTAACCACTGAATAGAGTGCATATATATTAAAAAAAAACATTAGATATAGTAGCTAGATGATAACTAGTAGATGAATAGTTAGATAGATAGATAGATAGACAGACAGATAGACAGACAGATAGATAGATAGTTAGATAGATCGATCGATAGATAGATTAATTAGATAGATAGATAGATAGATCGATAGATAGACAGACAGACAGATAGATAGATAGTTAGATAGATAGATAGATTAATTAGATAGATAGATAGATGGATAGATAGATGGATAGTTAGATAGATAGGTATACGGATAGATAGAGGGGGTCTCGATTTTTTCATTTCACCAATTTCCTGAAGTTGGGAGATAATTCTTCATGATCTCGTCCCGGCTTTAGGACCTTGGTGGTCAAACGCGTACGTGACTCGACATTGAAAACATGGCATTCCTGGCAGCTTGGGGTTCAAACTCTTGAGATACAGTGCCCCCACAAGTTATGTTTGCTGGTTTAACAGAAACATATATAAACTCAACTCGAAAATTATACTGTAATCACCATAAACCCTGGTTAACCTAGTTGTATACTGACTTGGCTATGGGGCAGATATTTGGTCTTAGTTTCAGTAAACTAAGAAAACTCTGTGGAATTCCATGGCTTTTCCATCTTGGATTTCCCAGGTCTTCGTCAGTGAACTGGAGTTTACCCGGAAGTCAAACCTGACAAGGGAACATGTATTTTTTTGCAAGGGGTTAACCATCAATTGCTGGGGTTTTCCTCAAAATTTCAGACAAATGACAAACCTATAGATATGATATCGGCATATGTGTTTATACTCAGATTAACTTGGGTTAACCATCAACTGTTGGGGTTTTCTTCAAATTTTCAGTTCAGAATACGTGTGAATGTTCATCACTTATATAAGGGGCATGTGGATCCATTCAAGCATGTGGGTCTCGGTTGAAGACTCAACAGGACAATTTCTGAGGGCCCCATAGCCCTTAGGCCATTTCTTAGGTCAGAGCTCAGTGCCGGCATTTCTGACCAACACTTAGGTCGAAAATGAGGCCAAAGTTGCCGTGCTGGGCGATACTGCTGTGCGAGTTTACCATGGGAGAGACGCCCAGGGTTTCAACATTGGTTCCATCCATGATTCTCCATGTACTGAAAATCGGGTGGCCAAATTGTAGGCTTCAGTGAATAAACACATTTTGCTGAATTTCCTTCGAAGCCCAGAGTTGGCCCCAGTGGTGTTCATGGGACTTGGGCTTCCTCCAAATTCAAAGCTGCAGCCTTTGCGTTTGATGAAAAGCGTGGGGCCAAACATGCGGTCGTGGAAAGGCGGAAAGGCTGCGGGGATGGGATTGGTCAACAGTGAAGAGCGGGCCCAGTGTCCCAGGATTTCAGCAGCCTTTCAGGATGTCATTGGGCTACAAGCAGTGAACGTCACCGGGGTCGATGATTCGAATTGATATTAGATAGGAACGTTGTTTTTGTGACCGGGCTCAAATAGAGAGATGAGTTTGGTGAAAAGTCTCGTTCTGGGGAATCATATCAATACCACAGCTGGCTGGAAATATGGTTGTCTTCCAAGGCTCAAATCCCAATGGGGTCGTCAGTTTCCGAAAGAGTTTCGGAGGATGGTATCTCAAAAAAATCCCCATCGGAATGATCATCACGATGAAATCCATTGAAATCACCATATGATCACAATGAAACCACCTAATATTTACCATTGTGATTGGAAATCATGAAAAACAATGGAATAACATTTAAACCACCATTTTACCACCATTTTCATTTTTTAAACAATCATTTAAACCACCATTTCAACATGAAATTGGAAATCAAAATTCACCATTCTATCACCATTTCAACATGAAATCTAACATGAACCCCCCAATTTTTTCTGTGGATGGAAGAAATCCTGCACCACCTAGGATGGTTGAAACCCTATAGATAATGGGATAAACCATCTATCAACTGGTGCAGGATTTCGCAACCATCCACAGTACCCTCTGGTAAACTAACATAACTATGGAAAATCACAATTTTTCATGGGAAAATCAACGAACTAAATGGTGATTTTCCATAGTTTTTTGTATGTTTACCAGAGGGTATCACCATTAAAACCACCATAAAAACCGACGAAAACCTGGCGTTCTCATCAGGTCGCTGCTCCCCGACATGGACCTGCTGTCGCTACAGCTGAAGTCGTATCTTGGCAAAGATTTGTTTTGCAGCCGCTGGGTGCGTAAAGAACCATAATCCCATAGTTCAGAAGGGATTTGAATGGGATATAAATGGGATCTGGATATATAATATATACTTGTGTATAATAATATATATATATATATATACATATATATATATATATCTAAATGATGAGATCTGAATACATCTATATACCCTCTGCTAAACTAACATACATATATGGAAAATCACCATTTTTAATAGGTAACTCAACTATAAATGGGCCATATTCAATAGCTATGTAACAAATTACCAGAGGGTAAATGGGATATCATACGGAGAATTGGGGATATGGGGATACAACATGTAAGTGGGGATGGGGCCTATCATGGTGGGGATGGGGCCGGAAGTCCATTTTTGGGCATTGCGAATCATCAATGAGCGGAGCTGCAAAGAAATGGCTGGTTTTAGCCTCCGGGCAAAGTCTGACAAAGTTAAGAACATGTGGAGATTTTTCAGCAGCAAATACCAGGTGAACCCACATGTGGTAGGTTAATGGGATGATTTTTAGTCGTTTTGATGGGGACAGAAAAACGCCTTTTCAACACGCACGGGGATCGTGGGGATACACACCCAATGGCCGAGCGCCTACCTCACTGGCCGACCCATCACCATCAAAGATGCTTTATATTGGGGGCATCATTCCAGAGATGGCCAGCTTGTTTGAGAGATGTCGAAATTTACCTACAGGAAGGTCTTTCACCGTCTTTCAGTTAGCTAAGTAGGATTTTTGGTGGTTGTATCTATAGTTCGTCAGATGGCGTTGTAAGCAATTCACAAGTTGGGGGGACCCTTCTTCTAGAGATGATCCGTGTGGCCCGGCTGTGGGGATTCATCCATTTGATGTTAGCCAGGTCAGAAGTTGATGGCTCGCCATCCCTGAATTGATTGGTCCCGACAATTGTCGGGCCACGTCGTGGGTTTTTTTCGTCGACCAGGCTGATGAAGGCGAAGTATGACAACTTCAAAGAGGCCTACGCGGCTCTGGATCCCAGGCCTGTCAACGGAAGGGAGATCGGTAGATCGATGTTCCGAAGAAAGTTCGACAGAGCTCCAAGAGAAAAACCATGAAAACAGCATAGTTATGCATAGTTTGATTCAGGTTTTGAGATGGTTTTTCCTGTTTTTTTTTGGGGGTATCTAATTTTGATCCAGATGATCCATCCATCAGAAAGAATGGATTAGTAGTGTATTCTACCAAAAAATATGAGCCAACAAATATGTATACACAGAAACACAATTCCAGAAGAACCATAGTTGTAACCCAGCTGCAAAACACAAGCGACTGCAAAGCAAGTCTAGAACCGACCTCTTAGGGAGGAATAACCAAGCATTACCTGGCTCTCAGATAAGACTCCCTCCAAAGACCCTGCTGGTTGGTGCAACCGCCCACCATCCCCATCCTCCCGATGCCCGCTGAAAGTTGTTTGGTTTCCCAAGTCCTCATCTTGAGGACATCAACTAAATCAACCCATATGGGTATCAAAACTTTATTATCTTTATGACATACCCATTTTTAGGGGGGATGACCAGCCACAAAATGCCCTTGGCTTTTGACCCACATCCATTTCAAGACCCTATGAATCTAGTTCTGACTATGATTTCTTTGACCAACTCATTTCCCCCAACTTGGAGAATTTCCCTCCCATTTCATCAAGATTTAGAAATCCCCAAGCTGCAGTTGGTTTCCAGGGAAGATGGACTCACTTTGGAAGACTGGGAGGAGCCTGGGATCTGCCCCAAAAATGAGTGGCTTGCGAGTCATCTAACACGAGGTTGCCGGTGTGACTCGTTTGGAGGCGGTATTTGATATTATTTGATATCATTTGATTCTAAAGTTATGACTGATTAATCAATTATAAAGTTACAACCAAGTTCCATCATCTGATCAACGGAGTCGAGTCTTGGCCCATGCCAAAACTTGTCTCTGAAACTTTGGTGATGACCATAGATGTTGGACAGTTTGGCCACTGCAAGACCAGTGAGCAGTTTCACTGTGAAGTAGCGAGGAAACCCCAGCAGACCAGCTCCTGTGGCTCAAGTTTTTGCCCCAACCTTCAGCGCTGGAGCATGTTGCGCGTGTCTTCAGCCGCGTCGGGCGCTGAAGTGGCAGTTCTTGATGTCGATGAGTTAGATGCGACAATGCCGGGCATAGGCAGATCCATTCTGGCGCTGAAAAAGTACCTCTCCCACCAAGTTGGTTGCTCTAGATTCAGACAAAGAATTCTGAACGGAAATGCTGGTGAGCTTTTTGATGATCAGGAGATATGTGCCCCAGTGGACTTGCAACTTGTGATTCTTGATTTTTGGCCATTTGAGGAACATGAAGATGCCAAATTCGTTTCTGCGTGCGAGCAGAATGAACTTGCACAACTTGAGGAGATTCTTCAACGACCACAGAACCCGGATGCCAGAGATCGCGACGGCTGGCCAGCACTACACTTCGCAGCACAGGTGGGCACTGCAAGCTGCATGGAATTGTTGCTAGAGTCTCGTTCTGATCTTGAAATTAGGGCGACAGAGGATGGCTCAACAGCTTTGCATTGCGCAGTCTTCAATGGCAATCCCAAAGTTGTGAAGGTGCTGTTGGATGCAGGTGCTGACAGAAATAGTGCACTGCAAGGAGGAAAAACGGCATTGCATCTTGCAACTCAGGGAGGCCACTTGGAAATCGCGCAATTGTTGCTAGATGCTGGTGCTGAAAAGAATAGTGCAACAGACGGCTTCAGCCCTCTGATATTGGCAGCTGAGGATGGCAACTTGGAAATGGTCCAATTGTTGCTAGATGCTGGTGCGGATAAGAACAGTGCAACCGAAAATGGCATCACGCCTTTGCACGCTGCAGCTCTCATGGCTCACTTGGAAGTAGTGCAGCTGTTGCTAGATGCTGGTGCAGAGAAGAACAGTGCAACCACAGATGGCTCGACGCCTTTGCACTATGCAGCTCAGAAGGCTCACTTGCAAGTCGTGCGAGTGTTGCTAGATGCTGGTGCGGACAAGAACAGCGCAACCGAAGATGGCTTCACCCCTTTGTACTTGGCAGTTGGGAAGGCTCACTTGGAAGTCGTGCGAGTGTTGCTAGATGCTGCTGCAGAGAAGAACAGTGCATGCAAAAATGGCTTCACGCCTTTGCACTTGGCAGTTCTGAATGCTCAGTTGGAAGTCGTGCGAGTGTTGCTAGATGCTGGTGCGGGCAAGAACAGCACAACCAAAAATGGCTTCACGCCTTTGCACTGTGCAGTTCTGATGGCTCAATTGGAAGTCGTGCGAGTGTTGCTAGATGCTGGTGCGGACAAGAACAGCGCGACCAGGAACGGCTTCACTCCTTTGCACTTGGCGGTTGGGAATGCTCACTTGGAACTAGTGCAGATGTTGCTAGATGCTGGTGCAGAGAAGAACCGTGCATCCAGGAATGGCTTCACGCCTTTGCACTTGGCAGTTCAGAATGCTCACTTGGACGAATCTCGTTGGTTGCTCTCGTTTGGTGTTATGACAAACCGGCATCAAGAGGTGGAAGTGGTCCGTTTGTTGCTCAAATCCGGAGCTGATGCAAACGCCAGGACAGATGCTGGTGAAACAGCTTTGCACTTGGCCATCAAACGTGGCTGCCTGAACATTGTTTGATTGTTGCTTGCCTCCCGAGTTGACATTGATCTGACCGCCGTTTGTTGCTGCCCCTGGTATAAATTCTTTGATTTCTCATGAATGTTTCGATGGATTTGGCATTTCTGCGAGCCAGGCAGAACTTCATCATTCTTTTTCGTTGCTGACTTTGTCTGGTTGGTGGTTTCAAACATGGCTTTTATGACTTCCATATGGGATGTCATCCCAACCCCAACTGACGAACTCCATGATTTTTCAAGATGGTTATTGCACCACCAACCAGTTGTACATCTTTGTACACCGTGAATCCCGGAAGCCAATCGTTGGGTCGCCAGAAAGGAACGCATCGCCGGGTTACGCCATGGTCTTCGAAACGTTTTGTCACTGGGTCACCCTAAGTGCCAACAAGCCAAGTGTCAGAAAACCAGGCTATTCAAGAAAACCGGTGAATTCCATGGTTTTTCCAACATGGTGGCATTTCAAGAATCACATTGTTTCACATTGTTTCATATTGTTTCATATTGTTTGGCATTTTGGGGACAGAGTACTTTTCCAAAAGGCGCAGAGACATCAGTATCTTCAAATTTTCCCTGCCCAAACTCTTGGGCAACGCCATACAAGCGGTCCGAACAAATGGGGTTGAAGGGCCGTTGCATTCTTCGCAGATTTGGATCTTGTTCACACATTGCAGAAATTGGCGGGAATGTCATTCGGATATAATCTGAACACTGGGAGCAGCTGGTCAGAATTTTGGAATTCGAACATTCTTTAATTGTGATTTCAGATTTTTCACCCTTGATCAGAAATTTCAGTATGACTTGTGCTGCTAAGACCAGCCTGAGATCTGAGGAAACAAGTTGATGCCATTGGGTGGGGCTGGTACGTTAACGCAGTAAGCATGCCACATCGCAGTTCAACAACATGTTATTTCATGTTCCATCGCAGTTTTCATGTTCCATCGCATAAAAATCATACCCTCTGGTAAACTCACAGTTCGCCATGGAAAATCACCATGCTATTCAGAACGGTAAACCATCTATTTCTATGGGTCATGGCTTCCATGGCAAACTGTTAAATTACCAGAGGGTACCACATTTGCTTGTCGGAGTTATGGGACCCACACCATTGGGTTTTACGGACATGTTTGTGTGAAAATTGGCGCAGCAGAATGCCATGTTATCCCGTTGTGGATAACAAACAGCCATTTTTGAGATTGAAATGGGGTAGCCTCTGGTCAACTAACGTAACAACATTTAAAGTCACCCTTTTAATGGGTAAATCATGGTAAATCACTTATAAATTGGATTAAATGGGCAATTTTTAATAGCTATGTAACAAATTAGAGGAGAGTAGCTGTATTTTGAGCTGGTCGGGGCCCAGTCGCCCAGTCCTGTTTCGGTAGTTCGAAGCCAGGAGAAGTGTCAGGTCATGTGGCCCTTTGGAGAAGACACCTGGGTGCGGGGCCTGCGGGGCGACTTTTTTGGGAGAACACACGGATTGAAGCGTGCACAAAAAAAGGAACAACCAATGAACAACTATAATGCTATCTATAATAAAGTTTCTTTGGTGATGTTGATCTTCATATCAGCTTTATGCTCATACTCAGCCTATATTTAGATTCATGAAAAAGGGATTGGTTTTGGGCCTAAAATGTTCTGTGGGGAAACCTTGGATGGGATTTAAACAGTCATTTGTGAACATACCCGACTGGACCTAGGGACCTGGGGCCCTGGGGACCTAGAGTTCGTGTCACAGGGTTGGTTTGGTTGGATAATCATAGACAATTGCTCTGCATATTTCTGTGCTGGCAGGTCTATTTTCTGTTTACAGCGAGCCAAGGTTTACCCAGACCAACAGATGTCATACCAAATAGGCGGTTAGGAGACATGAGTGGTTGCGATGTGTTCCAGCTGACAAAATGTAATTGTTACAGGGATTGGGCACAACTACATGGAACCAGTCAATTTTCCTATGTACCTCGTTATTGGCAGTGCCCGGTACCAACTGATTGTGTTGCCTTGTGTTATTTTGTCATTATTATAGCCTTCGTACTCCAAAAGCTCTGGCTTTTGCTGCTGTTGTTGCTCTGCAAAAAAAAAAATCCCATCAAGCTGCAATGTCATTACCCAGCCGAGGCGGCCACCCAATGATGTTTGTTGGTTTACAAGCCCATCTAACTTGTTCGATATAGATATATCCAGCAATATCCAGCAATCCTAGTTAGCCATCCTATAATAACCAACTTCCCTAGGGGTCCCTTCCTTATTACTAGTTGGACATATATCCACCCTGAATGCAACAGTGATCAGGTTCTGATCCACAACCGCATGGTGGGCGAAGGAAAAAATGCCAAGGTCGTGGGGCAGCTGGGAAGGGGCAGGCCAGGGGGTGCCGGCTTCATGGATATAGCAATGGTTAAAACTATGTTAAACTCAGCATAACTTGGGATATGGGGGCCCTGTAATGGATTATGGTTATAATGGACATATACTTATAATTGGAACTGCACCCCCAAGTAGGGTGATTGGTAAGGCACATCAATCAGAAATGATTTTACCATACAAGGACCGAATTAAATTCACAATCCACCCCTTAAACCAAACATCGAACCCTCAAAACGAGGCCCCAATAATGATGTTCATACCGGAAGCGGCCCTTATTTGGGTTCCATGTGAGTTTCTCTGGATCTAGGCCTGACGGTCGAGGATGAGGGCAGATCCTCAAGTGTTGGTAGCCTCCAGGTGTATCCAAGTCTCAAGAGGTTTATTTTGTATAGGATTATTACATATTATTACTTCATGTCAGCTCCATTTCGGGATTTCCAGTTGTGTCCGGATTGACGAAAATGGGGCTTTGGGCCATAAAATCATCCATTTTCCTATTGAGTAGAGAAAAACATGAGCTTACCTCCTCCTGGCTTTTCCTGGCGTGCTCATCTATGGTTGCCATGAAAGGTCACTAGTTGTTATATGTTGTTATTTTTAGTCAAATCTGGCAAAGTACTGCATACAAATTTGATATGTATATGATTTTGAATATATATTATGACTTTTATGAATAATATTATACTATTCACATAATATATATATATGTATGTATATATGTATATGTATATGTATATGTATATATATATATATATGTGTATGTCTGCCAATGTATATACACATTTTTCTATATACATATTGTACACACAATTGTATAGTTAGTATAGTTATCACATGTTATCACCACATATCTTTTTTTAGTGACCCACAGAGTTTGCCACAAGGAACCGTGCCAGCCAGGTGTTTCTCAAAGACTTTGCCAGCAGTTTGTCCTTGGCCGTGCCCGTCGAAAGCTTGTACACCTTGCGTGTCCTGGCTGAGGTCACAGCTCCCGATGCTGAGGATGTCCCAAATTCCCATTGGTTGGTTGAGACTATTGGAGGAGTACCCCCCCCTAATTAATAAACTATGGTTTATTAACCACTATTAACCACTATTAAACTATGGTTTATGAATCCGGGGTTGACATTATCCAAATGTTGGTTGATGAATAGAGGGGTTTGAAGGTTTACCCCTTTAACAACAGGTTTGTTTGATGATAGATGGTATACCGGTATACCAGCTCCCAGCCCCTCTAATTTTACCAAATGGACATTATTGGTCGGGATGCTGTAATGTTGTCATTATTGCTGTCAGAATCATGAGACACTCCCGGCCGAGTGTGATTATTCCCATTGAGGTGTTATTATTAACATGTAGCACTTCTTTTTCACTGGGGACATTCTTGTAGTATGCAGGTGTTCCTAGAGTTTGGGGACTCCGAATGATCCGGAGTGCATGACTTTCACGTTTTCGTTGTTTATTTACACTTACCCAATCTGTCCCAATTGTTTATAACCCACGAAACTAACTTATATCACTATATCACTCTTCTAGATAGTACAGTGGTTAAACCTCATTTTTCTGAAACTGGGCACTAATGACACACGCACACACATATATATATATATACTTATATCACTATATCACTTATTCGTAGATATTAGATAGAACCTTCCTGATGATTTTCCAATTGATGAGTGATAATTTTACAGTGTATCTAATATCAGGATTCACGAAGAATACCACTGATATTAGATATAGGTGGTATAATTATCACTAATCAATTGGATATATATATATATTGAATCTTATCTTCTAATATCAGACCTCACCATCTGGTTATGACTAACAGTTCGCCATGGAAAATCACCATTTTATAGCTAGGTACACCCAGGTAAACCATCTATTTCTATGGGCCATCTATACCATGGCTATATTAGTCATAACCAGACAATAAATCCCATTATATCCCCTATAAATCCCCATAAATCACCATTAAATCGTGGTTAAATCACCATTAAATCACCATTTATAGTGGTTAAATCACCATTAAATCACCATTAAATAGTGGTAAACCATCTATTTCTATGGGCCATTTCCCATGGCGAACTGTTAGTCATAACCAGAGGGTAAAATCCCACAGAAATCTCCTCCCACTGCTGCGCCAAAACGACCAGGTTTGCGGTGTCAGAAGCTGCACGGCTCCGTGGCCAAAGCCTGGACCTTCCATCTGGGCGAGGCGGACGAGGCGCTTTTTTTCGTATCGTCCCAGGAAAATTTCACCATTGAAATCCATGAAAAACATATATAGTATATATACATTATAAATATATATATATACCTATTATATTATATATAATATATGGAAAATGAAAGTGATATAATATATGATCTGTATATAATATGTGCCTATATATATATGTATATATATATATATATATATATATACATCTGGGTAAATTATAACGGCCTCACTGCGACCTCACTGGAAATCATGCTTAATAAGGGGAATCATCCCCAAATGGCCTTAATTCAGGTTAGTGAAATATTATAATTTACCCATGGCCCATATATATATAATATTATAAATGTACCCTCTGGTTATTTAACAGCCATGGAAGCCGTGGCCCTAATCGAAATAGATGGTTTACCTGGGTTTACCTAGCTATAAAATGGTGATTTGCCATAGCGAACTCTTAAATAACCAGATGGTATATATAGTGACATGCATTACTGAAATATATAGTTCGACATATTTTAATATATATATATATTTATATATATGGGCGAAACATACTATATATATACAGAGTAATATACAGTTGTAAACCAGTAATATGTTGGGACATACCAATTGTATGCATATATATATAAGTAATATGATATGGATACGCTAGCCGCCATGTGGGAAAGCCGCCACTTCAGGTCGACCTGGAATGATGATTAGGATTCTTGTAACTATCCCAAAATAGCCTAACTTTTAGGGCTGGTGAATCATTTTGATTTACCCAGGGCCACGAACAATTAAAACAACTAAGAATTGTTGGGTTGTTGGGTAAATCGGGGGTTGAACCAATAAAGACTCGGAATTATAGTTCAACCATGGGTCAACTGATTGGTGTTTGTCTTAGTTTCATATGACCTAATCTTTTGCAATGTCTCCGGACATGTTTGCTCAGCAGCTCAAAAAAATGATTAAGTCTGTTAAAATCACAAGTTACTCGATCCATAGGAACGGAAATGGGAAGACGTTGCAATGATTGATGAACACCTGAATAGAAGCTGAGGACTTTGATTGGAGACTTGGAGTTGAACATGGAACCATGTTACAATCATATGTTTTGTTTGCAGAAGAGGCTCCACGTCAGAATTGCTGATCCTCCCAACTGGAGGAGGTAATGTTACTTTGTGGGTTAGTTGTGGTGGATCTTGAGTTGGATGGGTCGGTTTGAACCGATATACCCAGTTGGAAACCCAGCTGGTTTCGTATATTTTAATAGACTCACTGGGGGTTGCAATCTTTCTAATGTTCAATCCCATTTCCTATGATCCTCACTTAGCCAACATGTTTCAGATGAAAACCACCAACTTTTGATACCTCTATCATCAACCCATCCGCTAGCCTATTTGTATCCGTTGCATCCTAGTCGTACAGTTGCCTAACTAGTCTAGTGGGCACCAACTTGCGGTGAATATCTTTTCCATGGTACCTGAGCGTTGTAAAACATGGGAAAGGAAGATACCCTCTGGTAAATAAACAGTTGGACCCTGAAAATCACCAAATTTTAATGGTTTCACTAGTCCTCCAACCCCAAAAATAGCCAGGGTCTATGTTAATAATTTACCAGAGGGTACCTTGTTTTTATGCGAAAATCATACGGATCACCGGCTTTTTCGCTACATAAACCACCCTCGATTTTGTTGGATGAAACAACTTTCCCATTGTTTAACTGGACGGTTGGTGGTTGTGCTGTCGAACACGTAAACCCGAGATTTACTGTAAGGCCGCAGTTGAATGAATAGATTATATAAATATAGTTTAATCAAATTATTAACAAGTTATTGCCATATATATATATGTATGCAGACAGGAGTTCTCTCAAAATATTAACAAGTCTGCAGGGCCGCCCGCCTGTCGTTCCTGCTGTGCTGTGCCGACGCTGCGACAAGGTGAGTCTGCAGAAGTGGCAGCAGTCGATGCTGAAGATGAGCGTCAGTCACTTTGAGCCTTGGGACGTTTTTCATTAATTTCACTTGGATCGTGATAGATGAGATGGATGATGGATGATGGATGATGGATGATGGATGATGGATGATAAAGATGAGGACCAGGATGAGGATGCGGATGAGTATGAGGATGATGATGATGAGGATGATGAAATCGGGTGTCTCACATTTCGACCCATCAACTGAGGCGTTGAATATGACGGGGTAAAGCTTGGATAGTTTAGTACAAATCATTTGCTATACATGGAGCTAATCTTATTACTAGTCTTTTTGAAGCAAACACAGGGTATCTTTTTTTTTGAGGGGGGGGATGTGAAAAATCCCTCTTGGTTCTAAAATCCCATCCCCCCAATTTCCTGGACCCTCAATGGTCATATATGGTTTCATCCCCCACTGAACTACCCTCTGGTAAACATACAAAAAACTATGGAAAACCACCATTTTGATAGGTACATCAACTATTTCTATGGTCATTTTCCATAGCTATGTTAAATTACCAAAGGGTATGGTTTCTGGAGGGTGTTTAGTGGGGAAAAGGACAAGGACATAACAAGGACTATTTTTATAGTCCCCGAATCCGCAGATGTTCCAGGGTCAAAGTATGATGGATTATGGTCATCCATTCCACAGGTTTTTATTTTTAGTGGCTACTGACATCTCTGTGACCATTCTCCAATCCAGGTCCAGAATCCAAGTGTTGATCATGGCATCATATGTGCCATGGTTTCTCAGCATGGGTGGCTTTCCCATATTTTGCAACGGTCATCCATCCATTAACAGAGAGATTTACACGTCCATTATAAATTATATATAAGGATTCAAATTCTGGAATACATTCCCGTGTAACTTGACCCAAACGCACATATGAACCATTAAGATACCCCTATCTCATCTCACTATACTGGTTGGCTAATGGGTTTCCCACTATGGGTGATCATAATCTCCATTAAACCAGGTCGAAAGTCTCCCCAGGTCTTCATCACCAATCAAGCAGGGTATATTTAGGTATATTCACCAGTATCATCACCACTATTCACCATTATGACAAGTCGCATTTTGGCTGAACAGCCATTAAATAACCCTTTGGTTATGACTAACAGTTCGCCATGGTTAAGCCATGGGCCCTAATCGAAATAGATGGTTTACCTATGAACACTGCATGGTGGATCTTTCCATGGCGAACTGTTAGTCATAACCAGATGGTAACCGTTATTACCAATTATTGACATCTGGTTATTTAACAGATCTGTTAAGATCATATACTGATCATGATACCAGATGGTTATTTAACCAGATGATCTTCCCAGATCTTCCCAGATCTTCCCAGATCTTCCCAGATCTTCCCGGTATCTCCGAGATATCTTCAGCGTCACGTTTCGGTCGTCCGGTCGCCAAGGACGCGCTTCAGCTCTTCAGACTGATCATCACCAGCCCCTTCCATGCTGCGATGCCTCCGCACCTGGGCGAGCGATGCCTCCATTTCTTGACATTTTAGTGGAGAACATGAATGAACATGAATGAACATGGTGGTGACTGGAACCATGGTTAATATAATGCTTAATAACGGTTAATCTATGGTTAATATACAATGGTTAATGGTTGGAATAACAATATATCTGGTTGGTGGTGACTGGAACCATAGAATTTGATATGACTTTCCATTCAGTTGGGAATGGAATAATCATCCCAACTGACGACCTCATATTTTTCAGAGGGGTAGGTCAACCATCAACCAGTAATATTAACTATCAAATTTAGGGGTGCCCTTTTCTAGGACAAAGCCATTTGGAGCGTGAACCCCACACGGCGTACCGGTACTTTTAGTTGGCAGCTGGGGGTTACTAAGTGGAATTATCCTCCAAGTACTTGGTGATACGCATCGCATATAGAAGGTGAGAAAAAAACGGTGAAGTCTTGGGTAAACCTGGAGGGCAATTGGTATGGTGGGTAAATAAGCTATAGCCCAGGTGAAATAAATTTATCTAAGTGGGGTTCTATCGTCCACTTGTAAGTGAACAAATCTACTTACGATTCACAGAATGAACCACCACAGGATGGGGTTCCCCTTTAAAAGTTGGTTTATAAACCATTATAACCACCATAAACTATAGTTATATCTACCATAAACCATAGAATTCAGCCACTGAAATAAGGCAACTTCACTATCTTGGGGGCCCCATCCTGCAAAGATCGCTTCAGGTATGAAGTTTTCGAAAACAGACTTGGTGACCTGACCGACTCACTGGTGGAATTGAAATCTCTTGTGGTATCCCATCGTTGATCTCTTGTGTTGATGTTTGTTGATTATACCATTGTATCCCTTTAGATTCCATTAATCTTGGCTGGTGAATCCCATAAAACTCCCAGTTTTCCATGGTTATCATATGTTAGCATCCCATGTTCCATAGTTGTTTTTTCATCACTTGTGCAACACTGAGGTCGCAGATCAGTGTGGGGCCCAGCTATGGGAAGATCCACCATGCTATTCATAGGTAAATCATCACAAATCATCTATTTCTATGGGCCATCAGCTATGTTAAATAATCAGAGGTTATATGTTTCCATATATTACCATCTGGTTATTTTTTCAATAGCTAATGGTATTACTAGGAAACTATGTTTTCCTTTTTTTTTACTATGTTTCCATCATAGTGCGAAGGGTCAAAATCGGTCATTTCCATAGGGGGAATAAACATCCAAACACCAGCTGTTTTCGGGTACCGTTTGGGTACCGGGGTTTTGACCCATAACCATATATCACCCTCTGGTTATTAACCATTGCAATGGTATTACCTATTATACCTATATTAATTAGAAAACTAGATGTTCCATTCGTTTTGAATTGGATGATGGGAAACAAATGTAGGACAATTCATATTGCGGGTAAACTTGTGGGGAAAACATCATGGTTTCCAGTGAAGATTGTCCCTTCAACCACTCCATTAAATTGTTGTCATGAAATGTGATGAAATGGTACTGATAGGATTTCTTTGGGTCCAAAGAAATTCAAGCTATCCAACTATTCCACTAATTAGTCACTAATTATATTATAATATATCTACATGTATTAAAATCAGTATGCCCTCTATTGGTATTCATTGATATTTATTGACCATCAAAAGTCATCATGTACGGAACTAACCAGAAGACTTCCAGCGCTTGGTAAATGCCAACCGACTGGCGCTGTAAATCAACTTGCACCTGCAATGTGGTGCCCCCAAAATAGGTAGTTTATAAGTATGAAAAGTGGGATTTGTGATAAACTAGAGGCATTTACAAAACGACAAACACAGCTGGGGGGCACCAACTGGAACTTAGCCACGTACAACCAGGGGCGGGGGGACGTTATTCCAATGCAGCTGGGGTTGCTATCCAAAATAGGTACGCCCATACTCAGCATAGCCCATACCTACCATAACAATACTCTACCACAAGTATGTAAAATTGGTACAACAATATACTTATGGTAGTGTACATAACTGTTGAATTTATACTGACTATCAGTATCATACTATACCCACCATTGGTACTAATTGACCATTGCAAGTGTTAGAAAATTGTTGGACATGGGTATGACACAATACAATACATTGCTGGGGTAAATTACGCAATGGGTTAGATAATCTTAGATATCAATGGGCTTATAAACTTCAAATGACAGCTATAAACCTAAATAGTTATACATTAGACATAGCCTCCACCCACTAACAGAGGGCAATGAAGGTTGGTAGGAAACATGATCGTTCTTGCTGCCATTCAACTCGTGGGTGAAGGCTGTGTCCACCTACCATCCCTGCAATTCGTGGCCGGGTCGTCGTTTTTTTTTTTCAACAGCTATGAGAGCCATGGCCCATTTAGTTCGATGGTTTACCTATTTGAAATATCACATGGCAGTGGTCATAATTAATCTATGTCGACATAACATATCTATCGACCATATAGTTAATTCCTCTATAGTTCTATATAAGACAACTTGGCGAGCTATCGTTTTTTTTTCCCATCACCACTTCACTTCAAGGTGATGGCCTGCGCATTTCTCGTGCGGCCTTTCTGGCGGCACCTGGGCCAACATCTTCTTCCCAAAGGAACTGGTGAGTTTTTTTCCATGTGAGGAGTGTTCAAAACCACTGGCAATGGGAAGAAAATGTGGTCTGGAACTATAGGCAAAACTAGTTCTATCCACTGGTTGCTGGTGGGTTTGGAACCATGGAACCTTGTTGCTTGATGATCTGGCAATGGGGTTGTCTTATAGACTTATAGAATACATAGGGGATAATCACAATTTGATGAACTGGGAGATACTGTCAAACAACGTTGCGTATAAAAGGGACGATGTTGCGGGTTTTGAACGGTTGTGAGCACTGTACAATCGTTCAAACGAAACGGATCGAAACGGCCCTTTTATGGCGTTCTCAACCTGCAACTTTTCAAATTTCTTCAGAAAAAAGACACGTCATTTAATTAAGCCACAGTGAAAAGTTTGTAGATTACCCCATGTTGAGGGGTGATCATCAATTCATGACCACGGACTCATGAATGCTCTATGTGTACACTGTATGGACAATGATTATTGGATGACCACAGCGCATATGCCATGTTTTGACGGCGGCAATCTTTAGATATGATTTCATGATGTTTTATTGTGCTACCGTTCCAAGAATGTGACCATTTTGATGCACCCTCTGGTAAACTAACATATATATATATATATATATATACATATAACTATTGGAAATCACCATGTTTAATGGCTAAATCCACTATAAATGGTCATTTTCCATAGCTATGTTAAATTTCCAGGGTAATCCTTGGTTTGGCTGCTCCGCAACTTGAATTTGCCGGCATGGTAAGCGGCTTTCAAGCTCCATGTGATCTCTAGCAGAAATTTGGGCTATTTCATATGACCCACGCATACTGAGATTAAGTCCCAAGTACCCAACCGCAGATCTAACTTTAGTTTTTTCATGATGTTTCAAATCATTAGAATATTCCAAAAATATTAGGTGATCATATCATTATATGCATTTATCATTATATTAAGATATTCTTCGATATTCTTCGTGATTTATATCCCCAGTCGTACCACCTGACCAAGTCGTCCGATATCAAGGCCATGAGATCTTCGGCGATCGATGCCAGCAACACCATGTGAAGATCTCAATTTGGGCGGTGACATGGGGCCAAATCTTGGGGGCAAAACCACGTGGAAAGTCATGTCAGTGGCCATTTCAGGAACCGATTGATTGGAGGTATAAGCCTATGGTTCAGGGCTAAATTTCAGGGGATATCCCCACAAAATATGGCCTGACAAATGGTACAGCACCTCCATTTTAGGATCTTGAAATTCCCATGGGAACATCATGGGAAGGTATAGGAAACACAAGGGGGAAATGCCCTATACAAGGAGATTTAAATGGGAAAGTCATCCATAATCATCCATAAATAGGGGGGTTTGCAAATGCCACGTTTGATAATCTGAGGATAACCAACATGATTTAGCGATTGAACACGTGATTTCAAATTTCATTGATTATCGACATTGAACATGATTTCGAGATTTAAGATGACTTAAAATGGGGATTCAACATTAATGAACAAACGTAGAGATTGAACATGATCTATAACCAAAGAAGATCGGGATAAATTTCTTCAAGAAAATCAGAGACCAACCCACAAAACAGCTCCGCGGCAGGTGGCCAAATTTGGGTTGATATGTTTTACTCTTTGCCGTCTCATTTTGGGGGAATTGATACCTACAAATTCATCGACTTTTCAAAAATGCAACATAAACACAGATGGATGATGTAGGCTAGAACCAGCACACTTTCTTGGTGGATGTTGGATAGTTCAATCGATATGTCTTTTTTTGTGGGGAAGCTCATCAACTGAGTAGATTCTTGACCGGCGAATGCTTCAGAAATTATTGAAATATTTGATGAATACAAGGTAGAACAAATGAACAGAAACCAAAGATGTAAATGTAATTGGATTGATTCAAAGTTTAAAGGAACATCAACCGGAAGCCATTTGATCTTCCTTGTTTTTTGTTACTGATCTTACAAGTATGTGTTTTTCCTGTCAAGTTTCCCTTATAGAAATCCCTGAGAAGAGAGGACGATTTCAGTCGGCTCCGGGCACAGATTGGAGCTCCTGCAACGGACGCGGAGTCTCTTCCCGGCTGGGAGACCTGGGCCATGGTGGCGGCGTATCCATGGCCAGGGTGGCTGTCAACAAGATGATATGGTTTTTACAACCCTCAATTTAAAATCAAAGCTGAAAAGATAGATAGATAGATAGATAGATAGGATCTCAAAGATTATTTTCCTTCTGGTCTTAGTGGATTTCATGGCAATTTCATGGGATGTAAGAGGTCGAAAGTTGGGATTTTGACTCTGACAACAGCTCCGCGATTCACCCGGAATCGTGGGGACACCCTTGAGAACCTCCACCCATCATGGCACAACCTCTGGTAAACTAACAGTTTGCGAACTTGAATATGGCCCATTTAGTTCGTTGATTTACCTATTAACAATGGTGATTTTCCATAGTTTTTTGCATGTTTACCAGAGGGTAACCTATACCTATATCTGTAAGTGACGATATGCCATGTAGACATAAGACGTATATGTATTCTTCGAGTTATTTCACGTTTCACATGCTCATAACCTGCTAGTTAGCACATCCAAGTAGGTGTTTTCGAAAATTGAGGACCCTCAAAATACACCAACATTGTCGATTTTACGAGGAGAGAATAGAGAGATTCGTTTGGTGGTTGAGGTACTGCACGCCATAGATTTGAGCGGCTTGAGCGTCAAGCCCATGTCCAACTGGTGGGGTCGTTCCATATGAACCAGATAGATGAACCAGTGAGGTCCAAAGCTGCAGGGGGCAGTGGGTTGTCTAGGAACAGATGACGTATTTTTTGGCAGATTTTGGGCAGTCTGCACGAGGAACTTGGAAAAGCTGGAACAAATCTTACTGAATTCCCCACATTCTAAGCTATTCTAAATTGGGAGAAGCACGTATTACACAAACAAAGAACGAATAGAAACTAACCTATCCAAAACATTACTCATTCTTACCAGAACCGAGTAGGAAATCAACCAATGAATAGAAGCGAACGATTCAGATCCGGCAGCTTCTTCCGGTTCACAGCTGAGATTCTTCCGCATGACTTGGCGGGCAGGTGTCGGCAGCTTTTGAGAGCCATCCCTTTCCCAGGCGGGTTATTTTTTTTGGGGAGTTAAGCATCAATTCCAGGAGAAAAAAAACATCTTATAACATGTTATAACCATCAAACATAATAGGGATATTATGATATATATATATATATATATATAAGTAGTTGATAACTGATTATCAAGATTGGCTACCTTTTTTTGGGGACTAAGAAAGTAGACCTAATTTACTGGGGATTCTTGTAACCCATGCTTTCCGGGAAACCGTTTTCAACCAACGAACGTACAACGTTTGGATCTTCTCAACATCTGTGCAGATGGTGGTACCTTGGTGCCTCCGGACGTGAGAGACGTTTGTTGGTTTATGTTCCCCCCATCGAAATATACCCTCTGGTTAATTAACATAGCCATGGAAAATCACCATTTATAATAGGTAAACCATCTATAAATGGGCCATTTTCCATGGCTATGTTAATTAACCAGATGGTAGTTATTTCATTAAAAACTACTGTAAGATTTGTGATGATTGGCTTATGTTAGCGATAAAACCCTTGTTGGTTACAGTTTTTTTGTTTATGCTGGTTACAGTGTCTTATAGTGGTTGTTTTGTAAGAGTAGTTATAAACTCAGGTAGCTAACTTTGTTGCACCATCTCTGTGTTGAATAGTTCTGCTTGGTAGCTTCAGCAATGAGAATTGGACGCAAGAAGGTGCCATTCAGGATGGGACCCTAAATGGACATTGGTTTATGAACCCATCCAACTCTTCAAATATCTGCCATAAACACAATTAGTCTACCAAGATGCCTATCAACTATAAAAATCCAATAAATCACCTAGAAATCACCCACAAACCATCTTTCCATCAACTTGCCTATCTAAGATTATCTAAGGGTCTCCTTCTCAGATGATCCAGTCGCTACTTGCGACAGCCGCCACGAACTGTTTGTCCAAAGGCATCCTTTGGACCAGAATGCCTTTGCAGAAGCGGTACCGCCAGCGGCCAGTTGTGTCTGTTGTTTTGTTGGATGTGATGGGTTTAGGATGGGTACGGTTGGTGGTGCCCCCAATCCTTAGCTCAGTTGGTTTAGAAATGTTTAGAACTACACTTGTTGGGTCTATTCTAATTTATAAGTGTACTTAATGTCATTTGTAAACCAACAAGCATCACTCGAGGGGCACCAACAAGCATCACTATTGTGTTGATTTGATAAAGATGGCTGGCTGGAATAAACAGCCCAGCCACATAGCTCATTTCTACTGGCAGATTGGTTCTGACCCAGATTCCAGCAGCAAAATTCATGTTTTCAGCGGCCTCAGATGTGTCCCAGTTGCGACATCACCTTTGATCCTTCTTGGTTCGCAGTCGGCTTTTGTTCGATTGCCGAAGCAGTCGGGACATCCTGGGACCCAAAAATTCTGACCGAAAAACATCGAACTGACCAGTAACCAGGTCATCCATACATGGGGAATGCTACTGTTTGCTATGTAGCCTCTGGTTATGACTAACAGTTCGCCATGGAAAATCCCAACCATAAATGGAGGTAGAAAAAGCTGGGAAAATCATCTATTTCGATTAGGGCCATCTATACCATGGCTATGTTAGTCATAACCAGAGAGTGTAATTTGCTTTATAAGTAGTCGAGCCACGATTTATGATATTTATGGTGATAGTCACTGTACTTAGGTGGATTAAGCAACACATACAACTAGAAAGCACCACCTTGCATGATTCAATTTGATCGGCTAAATCTGACGAAATCTATGTTATAACCATTATATAATTATCCCCATTCTATCCCAATTTTAGATGGTTGAATCCCATGTTTGTTCGTTAATATCCCCTTCTTATCCTCATTCATCCCCAGTTGAATCTCATGAAACGGATGGGGGCCCCCAGTGATGTTTGTTGGTTTATAAACCTTTATACTCCCCATAAATTCTATAGTTATATCTACCATAAACCATGGAATTCGGCCACTTTTTTAAGGCACCTGAACGCTATCTTGGGGGCCGCAGGGCCCCATCCTGCAGTAAAGCAGCAATTTTCTCCGTGCTCACTTCATGGTCCCTTTAAAGGGACCCCCATGGGAAACCCGGTCGCGCTCCCCGACGCCAGGTCGCGCCCATCCTGCAGCGCTGCCGCGCCGCGTCGCAGATCTTCGCATCCTCCGAGGCACTTCGAGAGGCGCTGGTACCGCCGCAGCACGGCGCTGGTTCGGCCAAGCTGCCCCACAGATAAGTGGCCCGTTAACATAGCTATCGAAAATCATCAGTTTTAATAGGTAAATCTATAAAGTTGTTCATAGTTTGTCCATTTAAATAACCTCTGGTAAACTAACATAACTATGGAAAATCACCATTTTCAATTGGTAAATCCACTATAAATGGCCATTTTCAATAGCTTAAATTACCAGAGGGTATAAATTGGCTTATCATTCCATGGAGTTGCCCTAGAAACCTTTGATTTATGCTAAGAAATGAAAAATATCATGAGCCATAAATAGGGGTATAACTAACTTGTAACTGCAGGGATCTTCTAACAGGAACCTGGAAGCCCAAGCAACCAGAAATAACAATGGTTATTTCCCCAAACAACCATGTCTGTTTTGATCTGTTTGGTAAGGATTCTGATCCCTACAATAGAAACACAACCATTCATTCTCGGTTCTTTTGTGGTTCCGGGCAAAGAACTCTGGGATTTTATAATGGGAAATCATGTTCATGAGAATCCGGACATGCGTTTTTTTGCAGGAGGCCATTCTCCTCTTCAACTACTTGGACGTCTATTCGGAGGATCTGGGTCCAAATCAGACCAAGATTTCTGGTTGGTACCCTCTGGTTATGTCAAACATAGCTATTGAAAATGACCCATTTATAGTTGTTTTACCCATTAATAATGGTGATTTTCCAGTTCGCTATGTTAAATTACCAGAGGGTAAGTAGAGAATGGTATGGGGTGATTGTTGATAGTAATGGATTGGATCATTCACCCCCGTTCTCTACGTTTAGCATCAGTAAGCAAGCATGAGACTGTTCCTACATGAATCTTCGGGTGAGTTGATCGTTTTGCGAAGTAATCTGAAGAGTATCGTGCTGGTCATTTCTGGTTATTTGATATTATATCCCAAAAAACATGTTCGTTATTTTCTTCAATAAAACGGAACAGTTAAGTCCAAATTTCGACTGGTTAAATGCCTAATTGTTGATGATGAAATCCCATGAGAATCCAATTGAAATCCACATTTTTGGTGCTAGTATGGCACTCAAATCCTATGTGGTTGGTTCAAACCCCCATTTAACTTGGTCAAATCCCTTCCTGTTTCGTTGGCAAAATATCAACAAGTTGGCTCTTGACGAGGGCCTTGTCATGGTTGAGAGCCTCTTGGAAGTCATGACAGCTGTGCAGGTGGGGGGATCCAGTGGTTAGGTGCCAAGCTGTTGGAATTTCATGGCGATTTCATGGGGATATCAATGGTTGCGGGGAATATCATCTTGAAATGTGGCTTGAACATGCTTGAACCATCATTTACAAGAATAATGTCTTTGATCGTGATAAATGACGGGATTTATGACATCACCAGCACAATTTATAGGATCATGGGTTGGGACAATCTGAGAAATCTGACTGGGGTATGCAGTATGCTGCAATGAACAGAAAGTGTCAGAAAGTAAAGAGTTATAAATTATATATATATATATATCCGATCTGTTTTTGGGGTTGCTTCGGATATGTGATATACACCCATATGAGTTGATTGTACACGTTGATTTCTATGACATTTGAATGATGATTTATCTCTACAATCAGCTACTGGGATCTCCAAGTAGTCACTCCCGGGATGATATTCAAGCCCTGCGGCATACCCCCAAAAAATCAACAAATTTGCTCCCTTTCTTCATTTTTCAGTCTTCTACATTTCTCTGTTCCAAAGGCGTGAAAGCGATGTGGGTTTGTTCTGCTTCGTCCAAAATAGGGTGGAACCAAAATGCACTGAGTCATCAGCCGAATTCGCGATGAAGATGGCCATGAATTGGGGGTAAAGCCAACCATAATCCACCATATTCAGACACCCACAGGATGGGGCCCTCCAGTTATGTTTGTTGGTACAACCCGATCTAAATATAGTTATAAGATGTTGTAAGTACCATACACTATGGTTATATATGATATATAACCATAGTGTATGGTACTTATAACATCTTTTACATATGGTAGTTATTATAGTTATGTTCACCAACTGAACGCTAACGAACTGGGGCTTTTTCCTGCATGTAGAAATCCTTCTCTCTTATCAGGCAGCCTATCTCTTCACCGAGGTGCGGATGTGGCGGGGGAATGAGTGATGGCCCTAGTTGAATTAATCCCCGAAAAGATAGAAAAGTAGAACCCTATCAAAATAGTGACACATAACTTTCCTATGATTTCTTTTTGGATTAGTACAGTTGATACCAAGATAAAATCCACCTTCTCTTGGCTGGCTCCAGCTTTCCAATAGGTTCATCCCCGATTCATCTCCAGAACATCTCCATGTTTGCATATTTTCCCTCAAGATGAGCTATATATATATATACATATTAAATATATATATATATTTAATATGTATATATATGTTAAATACATTAAATATGTATATATATAATATTAAATAAATAAATAAATAAATAAATAAATATATATATATATATTATGCACATTTCCATCAGTTTCCATCAGCGTCTGATTTTTTTGCCGGAAAGTTTGCCGGTGAAATCTTCACAAAGTCATCGAAATATAGATATCTAGAACATATTACAGTAGTGACAATAGATATATCTCGAACATAGACGAACAACCTTATACATACAGGATGGTGCCCCCCAGTTATAAGTTGGTTTATAAACCCCATTAACTATAGTTATATCTGCCATAAACCATAGTTATGGGAGTTATAAACCAACTTATCTAACTATGGGGCACCACTTTG
>Ga0126342_10003563_pt1 | contig 25810 bp, 18 predicted proteins | sample Cyp1metagenome_FD_92528 | JGI IMG/M metagenome (GOLD analysis project Ga0126342, IMG submission 92528) | Coral microbial communities from Lord Howe Island, Old Settlement Bay, Australia - Cyphastrea 1 metagenome | ecosystem: Host-associated > Invertebrates > Cnidaria > Coral ... | reverse complement strand
TTCCACTCTACACTCTACGCTTTACCCACTGCACACTCCACACTCCGCACTTTACACTCCACGCTCCTCACTCTGCACCCCACACGCTACCAGGGGTCGGCGGCAGGGGGCGGCAGCCCTTTAGATTACCAGAGGGTAAACATCCTGGGATCACATAAATTATACATATAGGATATTCCAATGTTAATCTATAAGATTAACCTAGATTTTACAGGGACATTTCCGATTTTTGCTGCGGCTATTTCATGACATATCCTGGGATAATTAAAAGAAAAAATGAGATTTGGGTTTGTTCGAGAATGGTGGACTTACCAATATATGGTGCATACTCCATTTATAGGGGATTTGCCAGCCACGTTAAAAATAACCAGAGGCTACCCCAAAAAAATGGTGTTCTAAATCACTGTGAAAATTGGCATCGACGTATTCATCAACTGGAGGTTTGTTCATATCATCATCCTCAGACGGAGTTCCACTAGATTCCCAGTATACCCACTATAGATCCCATGCAAAGCCATATTAGTGCCATGGTCAAAACATGGCTAGCATGGGAATCCCATGGTCATCCATCCCATTTCATAGGAATCCGGTCCATCTTACTCAACTCTCGCATGCACTCGAAGGTCCATAAGGGGGGTGTCCTAAAACGGGGGGACCCTCTGGTTATGTCAAACATACCTATTGAAAATGGCCATTTATAGTGGATTTACCCATTAAAAATGGTGATTTTCCATAGTTATGTTAGTTTACCAGAGGGTACACCCAAGTCATCCATGTTATTTTCGGATTTTCCTGGAGAAACGAACCATCCAGCGAGCTTGGGGTACCCAAAATTGATGGAAACCCCATATAATCCAGTGATAAGATTGATTACTTACAACTGGAGTCCCTTTGTGTACTAGTTTATATGATGGCAATATTAGTAATAAATGAACTCCAGTTATAGATTGCTAATGGTTAATGGTATAATTATTAGTAATGGTTAATGGTTCAAGTACTAATTTAACTTTATGGTATAATAAGTGACTACTAATTAAATTAGTACTTTAACCATTAACCATTACAAACATGTTTTCCCCCGTACAAACATGTTTTCCCCCGTATACCCATAATTTACTACTAATGGTATAATTATATATAATTATTAGTATGGTTAATGGTTAAAGTACTCATTTAATGGTATAATAAGTGACTACTAATGGATTATTCTACTTTGTTGTTCTAATGGATTGCTAAGTTAGTACTAATGGAAATTTACTATTAACCAATACAAATTTTTGTATAACCATATACCATCATATACCCATATGTCCTATTAATTTAACCATTAACCATTACTAATGGAAATATGGGGGCCAACCGTCCTACTAGGGCCTCCATCCTCTCCAGCACTTTTGCAGCTCGCCGCCAGGTTTGCCAGGTCGAACGCAGGACTTCCAAGGCGTAGATGGCGTCACCGCGGGCGTCGCGACGGCAAAGGAAGCCCAGTTGAAGGGCAAAGGACCAGGCACTGCCTGGGAAAGTTGGGCGATTTATGGATGTGAAAGTTGGGAGTCTTGGACTCCAAATATATATATATATATATATATTATATATTATAATTATCAAAACATCTTAAGATAAAGGTGTTATAGAATGTTCTAGAACTTTTCGGACAGCAAATGAGAGTTGGAGTCAAGTTTGGGGGTTGGCTCTCCTTGAAATCACTCAGAATCTAGCGGAAAATCAATGAAAAGAGATGATTCAATTCGTGAAATCCCAAGTTTGGATAATTTCGTGGCGGTCAAGCAGGAAAAAACCTTGGGATGTCCCATTTCAGAAAAAAACCATGGAGAGACATCCCCCACGGTGCAGCCAGGTCACCTCGATGGCATGCCGTCAGAGAGATCGTCTCCGAAACCACGTCCGGCCGCAGCGCGCGGCTGCGCAGCGAGCTGAGCGTGGCAGTGGAGAGGCGCCAGGTCTCGCCACAGGTCGGGAGCCTGGATTTCACGCTGGATTTCACCAACAGTGAGCGAAAACTTGAGCGAAAACTTGAGCGAAAACTTGAGCGAAAACCAGCAAAAATTGGATTTTTGTGATTTATGAGAGGTTAAGTTGGAGTATTTCACTAGACTAGGGCCTAGGGATTGGATTTATGGTGGATATATCGATAATTGGATGGAGTAAACAAACATACTTGGGGGCCCTGTGGGAAAATCTAGGACTCGGACGGGAACTCTACAGGGACATCTCCTCGACCATGTCACTATGTCTGGTTGACACTTACAATATGAATTTTCAGGTGGGGTGAATTGGGACAATCAAGATATTTCACCATTTATGGCTGTTTATTCTTGTGACCATGGGACATATATAGACCATGTATATAATGTAATATACATAATTATATAATTATACAGTACTATATATATAATATATAGTTACATGTTTGTCTCCATTTAAAGATGATGTTCCATGATTTTCCCATTAGAATATATCCCCATTATGTTCCCAATGATGTGGGAAAACCAATTGCAAATTTCAGGCCAAATCACCATTACATCTCCAATATTCCCATTATCACCCCAATATTTCTGCGAGGGCAATGGCCCATAGATGTGACTTTTGCAGGGCCTTCTGGCTACTTTTCGCCGAGCGTCTTGGTAATATAGCTAAGCGCGCGATTGATTGCAATAAGACTTGCTTCTTGGCTCCTCTGTCCTTAGGTGAGACATGGAAAATGTTGCGACAAAATGGCGAGAATGTGGGAGAAATATGGGGGAATTCGCGAAAATGGTGATACACCATTGCAGCATTGGATTTGTAGGTCATTTTTTCATGTTGGTGTCTTGTTGGATCATAATGGAGCACCTTCCCCCAATCTATTGGAAAACCCCCCGAGTGAATGGCTTATGATCCCAGAGATCTTGGGCAACAATCAATAAAGAGGTTTCTGAAACTGAAAGGAAATCCAAGATGACCATGACAAGTAGCTAAAGCATATACACTTGAACAAAACATTGGAACACAAATTTATCATTTATACAAGTTCCAAGGGTGTCAAGGATTTTGCGGTGGGAAAAAATGAGGCGTGTAAGCAATCATTTCGCGGGAATAGAAGATACCAAACACCACTATGTACAGCACATTCTGTGCTGAGGGTAGCCCTGAAAATTGTTGATGAACCCCTGAAGGAGCGTCAGTCATATCTTTAGGCGGGTCGAATGATATCCGATCTCTATATTGGGTTGTCATTTCTCCATTGATTAAAACCGCGTACCACCTCCTCCCATATATTCCTTCCAACAATTGCGATTGCTGCTTTAGATTTAGATGCTGTAGCATTCTTCCCTGGTCATGTGTGTGGCTGAAAATCGGGTGTACCATTTAAACACGCCTCCGCAATGTGTCTCCATGTCAGCCCTATTGGGTAATAATGCTGCTTGTAAGCAGTGCCAAGTTTTACCTCATACCCTCTGGTAAACTAACATAGCTATGGAAAATTGCCATTTATAGTGAGTTTTCCCATTAAAAATGGTGATTTTCTATGGTTATGTTAGTTTACCAGAGGGTATTTCTATGGTCATTTTCAATAGCTGCTATTGTATCACCATTTAGGCTATTCCGTTAAAACCTCATGACCTTTTTCAGGACGTCATCATGACAAGCATATCAGTGGCTGAATTCCCTGGTTTATGGTAAATATAACGAACTAGATAACTATCGTAGTGGGGTTTACAGGGGGGATTTGTAGTGGGATACCCTCTGGTAATGGGATTTAATGGGATTTAATGGGTTTTAATGGGATTATAATCCACTTAATGGAATATACCCTCTGGTAATGACTAACAGTTTGCTATTGAAGCCATGGCCATAGAAATGGTGGATTTACCCATTGATAGCATGGTGATTTTCCATAGTTATGTAAACGTTTACCAGAGGGTAACTATCGTAGTGGGGTTTATAAACCAACGTTCACATCACTGGGGGACATCATCATGTGTGGCTCACCATTTGGCTGGTTGCATCTTGACGAACCACAAAGTGAGCAATAAAAAATGCCAACATCCCACTGGTTGTGGGCTAACATAATCCCCAATAAATTACTTCAGTACAACTCCCAACAACAAACTGACCATGGTGAAACCTTTAAAAAAAAACAGTTGATGCTTAAATTCCATTTGAATCTAATTATATATCTATAAATATATATATATATAATTATATATATAATTATGTATTATATACTATAATTATATAATATATATACTACAATCATCAACTGAATCCACATTGTCCCAGGATCTCAAGACACTCAGCTGACCTTGCGCCTCCCGCCACTTCCACGCGTTCCACTCGTTCCACGCTTTCCCGTGACAGCCTGGGCGTCCAGGGTTGAACTCTGGTTCTCCCCTGGTAAACTGCCATAGCGAACTGGAAAATAACCATGTTATATTACGGTACACCAACGAACTAAATCACCCATCTTCCAGTTCGCAAACTGTTAGTCATTACCAGAGGGTATATTCCATTAAGTGGATTATAATCCCAAATTAGATCCCATTAAATTCCAATTAAATCCCATTAATTAAATTCCAATTACCCTCTGGTAATTTAACATAGCTATTGAAAATGACCATTTATAGTGGATTTTCCAATTAAAAATGGTGATTTTCCATAGCTATGTTAAATTACCAGAGGGTACATCAATATTTAAGCCTATGTTCAGACAAGCCCACCTGGAGTTTCCATAATATAGAATCCTATAGCCTAAAATCAAATACATGGAAACACATGTTCAAAACGTGGAGAAAGTTGGTGTCATGGTTATGAAGCAAATCATGATTTGAGACCAAACGATGTTGGATATTTTGGCTTTGTTACTGTTATGCTTTTGAAATCATGCATAAGTGGTGAGATTTCGTGTTGTCGGACTCCCTGCAAATGGCTGCTGCCAGCAAAAACTCCCATCAGAGCAGCAGACTGCTTGATGCTTCAGCCCAGGGGGACTCGCAGGGACTTGGATAAAGTGACCAAAGTATCTTTAAATGTCCTTACGACAGTAGTACTTAGTAAGTCACTTATAGTCACAGTTGCCAGTGTTTCAGTCTGTCATTCCAAACTGGCTAGAAACTTTTAAAACCTACCAAGCACCAAAAGTGGAAGACACACGGCAGAACTGCAGTTAGTGAACCTAACGTGCCAAAAACATCCTTTTCTCGGTTGCATGGTGACTTTTTCTATCTCAGTCGTCTTGTAATGGGATGGGCTTCAGAGGGCAAAAAAAAGGGGTTAGTTATTAGGCTCACTTTGCTGACCAACCCAATAAAGTCAACTGGTTGGTGGTTGAGCCATCCCTCTGAAAAATATGATTTCGTCAGTTGGGATGATGAAATTCCCAATAGATGGAAAAATAAAATTCATGTTCCACACTACCAATAAAGTCAATCATTATTGCCTGCAAGGCAAGTTTGAGCCAATCTACAGCATTCATTTTGACAAGCTCAATTCATCAAATGCCAGTCATACATCAATTTTACTCACGTTTATTGTTGTAGTGACCAAACAGCGATCATCCCATTTCAGCTCCTACAAAGTGGACACAGAACGTAACATGGATTCGCTTCATGATCAGGCTTACTCAATTTGGCTTACAACATTTACAACATTGCAGTAAGCCGCCCGGGTATAAGTTTGTTAAAACCTGTATCATCTAACTATGATACGTCCACCATAAATCTTAGATATTCTAGTTGTAAAGCAAACTACGTATGTATATATATATATATATCCATCTATTATCCATCTATATCCATCTATATACTCTCTGGTAATTTAACATAGCTATTGAAAATCACCATTTATAGTGAATTTTCCCATGAAAAATGGTGATTTTCCATAGTTATGTTAGTCATTACCAGAGGGTATCCCATACTTTCTTGGCTTTAAACCGTTCATCTTGGCTGGTCAAATCCCCAAGAAAAACCCTCTGAAAAACCCTCCGTTGCCGCCTCCATCCGCTGTCGCGCAACGGCCGCAACGGCCGCAACGGCCCATCCACCGACGGAACGACCGTCATGGAGATGCCGGCGATTAGCCACGGCCCATCCACCGGAAAAGTTGTGATGATTCACTTTGGAAACCGACTATATATATATATGTGATTGTGTGTGCATACATGTACTATTGTATAATATAGAAATATGGAAAATGAGCGTTTGCAAAGAAACAGAATTTGCATATCCAAAGTGGCCACATTGTGGCTTTCAATTGTGGCTTCAAAGGGTCTATCTGAATACAACAAGCCCAAAAAATGATGCTCGGAGATGTCCACTCTATCGGCCCATGGGATACCTCCAGAGCCAATTGGCTTGGACGGAGACAGGGAAAATATGGTACTTTAAGGACATCAAACAGGAGCATGGCTTGAAACCTAAAGCTCAGGATTGTATTGTTTCATTGTTAAAGATCTAATTGATATTATTAATCCTGTTCTTGTTCCTGTGGTGGTTGTTCCCCTCCAAATTCAAGGAAAAACCATATCCTTCCATGCCAACTCGCCAAACGCCACTTGCAATTTACACAGGCTGGAACATGCTGGAACAGAGCCTCTAGTGGACATGTTTCAAATCTGCAAGATAAGTTAACCAAGAGCACCATTTTTTTGCAAATCCTCGTCAAAGGCAATCGTGTCAAAACATGGAAGCAATAATGTCCTTTTGGTAAAAATAGAGGGGCCGGGAGCTACCATCTATCATCATTTAGCTGTTGTTACAGTAAAGGGGTAAACAAACCCCTCTCTTAATCAACCAACCAATGGGAAAAGGACATCTATGTGTAGAAAATACCTGCGAAAATGTGCCCCAACGTCAACGCGACTCAGGTAACGATATCAAACACCACAAGGACCATCTGAGATTTTTCAATGGGAGATCTCCAGGATCCAATACATGGAGGTACGTTGGTACCATATGTTTGGCCATATTTTGTGGGGATATTCCCTGAAATTTAGGCCTAAAAAAGAGGCCTTATATATGGTAGGTACCTCCAATGTTTATCGATTCCTGTTGCATGGCCATTGAAAAAACCGGATCCTAATGTTCAATGGTATCAGACTAGGGGATCACTCAGGTTGCGGATGCGTCTCAGTAATTTCACCAATGTCCGGCCTTTTCTTTTTCGTAACTGCTGGTCATATGTGGGGCTTTCCTACAATGGGGGATCCCCAAAATTGTTGGTTTATAATGGGAAATCCTATTCAAATGGATGAGAACTATGGGTACCCCCATTTCAGGAAACCTCCATTTTCCCGGACCTGAGTCCGTCTGAATACCTTAAAATCCCATGGTTTTAAAACATCAGTTTCCCCATCGATCAATGACAATAAGAGGATGTATCATCCAATAGTCCCCAATTGCTCCACCACCCTGCTTGTGGATTACACTCATTTGCCCACATGAATCTCATGAATTTTAATACGTCTAATCCCAATAAATTCCATTCAAAATCCCATTCGAAATCCCATCGATTTTTGAACTAAACCCACCAGTTGGAAGCTCCCAAAGATCTTGATAGATGATAATCTGATAATATCTATAAATTGATGATATATATATTGATATATGATAATTATTGATATATGATACCATCTGGTTTTCCTATGGTTTTCCTATGGTTTTCCTATTGAAAGATCCAAAAGTCACCACCACTGAGTTTTCACCGAGCCACGAAGATCAAGGCGTCTCCTCCGGCGCCCGCGTCCGAGCTGCGCACACAGCAGATCTGGCGGCAGTTTGTTCGTTTTCGCTCGGCGAAAAGCAGAGGCTTCTGGCAGAGGGTTTATCGAATGTTTCTGGGAGTTTATTTGTGGTGATTTCATGATGGATTTCATGATGATTTCATGGGATTTAAGGGTGATTTCACGGGATTCCATGGTGATTTCATGGGATTCCATGGTGATTTCATGGGATTTGATGATTTCATGATGGATTAAATGATGATTTCATGGGATTTAAGGGTGATTTCACCATGGGGGATTCCATGGTGATTTCATGGGATTCCATGGTGATTTCATGGGATTTGATGATTTCATGATGGATTAAATGATGATTTCATGGGATTTAATGGTGATTTCATCAGATTTGATGATTTCATGATGGATTAAATGGTGATTTCATGGGATTTAATGGTGATTTCATGGGATTTCATGGTGATTTCATGGGATTTAAGGGTGATTTCACTGGATTCCATGGTGATTTCATGGGATTTCATGGTGATTTCATCAGATTTGGTGATTTCATGATGGATTAAATGGTGATTTCATGGAAATTTATGATGGTTTGGTGATTTGTTTCTATTATCTGCCATGATTTCCTGCCCAAACATCGGACTTAGAGTGGTTGGAGATGTGAAAAAAACAGATTTGGTTTCTACGATTGAAATACATCTGGGATTTCCATTCATATAAAATGAATTGAAATCTCTGATTGAATGAAAATCGATTGAAATATTGCAAAATTCCAGGGTTCATTCAGATTTCCGTTCTTTCGGGGGCATCGACTCCTAGTGGTATAAAATTTGTCCCATGGTTCTGTGGGAAAATCACCAGTTTCAAGGGTGGCACCATTTTTCGATTCTCTTAAGGTTCCCAAAAACGGAGCAACACATATTTAGGCCAATGTATTCATTTGTTCCACATGTTTGGTGGATTTTCGACTCACAAGTCACGTCACCCTGGTCTCCCTGAAGCGATTTTTGTGGGCCAAACTGTGATGGATCAAGGGATCAAGTCAAGGCCACACAAAGGGTCCCATGTCCCATGGTTCGAGACCAGAAATGATCGACTATGAGGTTAGTTTGAGGTTAAACCAGGCAATAGGAATAGGGATTGAACCCACCAGAGAGGTGATATCACCTTCGAAAGATGTGTATGTAACCAACAAAAAGCGTCAAATGAGAGTGGAACCCAACATCCACTGGCTGATCAGCATGTTCTTTATCGAAATGGCCAAGACGAACCCATACCATCAACTAAAACCTAAAAGAATGCGAGGTTGAAGCCTGCCTACAATGAGGGAATCCAACTAAGAACAAAATTGCCATACAAGCAAAATGGGGTCTTAATCATCTACACCCTCTGGTAATCAAACCCCCCATAAACGGAGGTTTTAATGGGAAAATCGTGTATAAATGGTGGACTTCCATTTGCCATGGTTGACTACCGGAAGGTATACAAGTTGGGACTCAAGCAAAAGAAGTGGAGATCGAAACTAATCAATACTAAAGAAACGGTGTGTTGTTCACCAACAAACCTGGAAAAGTGACCAATGGCTGCATACTCTTGAACAATTGGCATTGAACCGGAAAAAAAACAAGATTTGAATGACAAGAGTGGTGACACTGCGTTGCAAAAATGATGTGAGATCACTAAAAATTCTGGGCCCATCACAGCACTGGATAGCACCTCGTGGTGATGCCCCTCAGAATCCTGGATGAAGGGACCATTGGACCATGGTTCTTTCACGACCAACTGGGTACCAGTTGTACCGGTGAGTCATAGATTCCCCATCATTGTACTGGGTATCTGCCAGCGATTTCTGGACATATTTTTTTGTATGTTGAGAATGATGAAATTGGATCCAAATAGCTTATGCAAGGACTTGTTGGAAAGGAGGTGAGGACTTGGCTTGATATCTAGTGTAGACAACGATCTGGTTAGTCCGAGTCGTCATCTGTAGCTTTTAGATGTTTTCAGGTGGTAAAAGACCACCTGAAAAAATTGCATATCTTCCTCCCAACACTTCAGATCCCACCAAGCTTCATTTCAGGTACCACAAAAACACGTTCAATGGGTGAGGCCGTTAGGTCAAGATGATCCCATCGTTCAGTGGCAATGAGTTGGTCTCAAAGTTGGCTTGCAAAGTCCAAAGCCCGTGGAAAAAAAAATCTGAATTTCCCCCATTGCCATCTTGGATCCCCCCATAGTGGGATTAATGTTTGGCTGATTGGACATAGCAAAAATATGTGTCAAAGTTACCCTCTGGTAATTTTTTATATAGCTATTGAAAATCACCATCTTCAATAGGTAAATAATCTATAAATGGGCCATGGTTTCAATAGCAAACTGTTAAATTACCAGAGGGTACATTAAGGTACCCATCCAATGTTTGCCAGCATTTCTGACGGTTCAACTTCATATTTATGGTTGATAATCAAGTTGCCGGCAACAGAAATCATCTCATTTGATCTTGGAGAACCCATTTTTTAGTATTTAACAAACATGTGCATCACTGGTTGGTGGTATACCTACCCCTTTGAAAAATATGAGTCAGTTGGGATGATGACATTCCCAATATATGGAAAAATAAAAGTCATGTTCCAAACCACCAACCAGATCATGAAGTTCTTTGGGGTTTGATAAATGATTTTGTCAAATCCAAATCCCGAATTTTCATAATCCAAATCATAATTAAACGATAAACCAAATTCAAATCCAAATTCCGAATTTTAATAAATCAAGTTACCTTCCATCATGGCCAATCTTAGATACCCTGCAAAAAATTGCAAATTCTTAGCGTATATGGCTATGAGTCAAACCCCTTGGCACCTGAATGTTCATAATCCAAATCATAAATCAAACGATAAATCAAATTCAAATCCAAATCCCAAATTTTCATAACTGGTTGGTGGTTGAGCCCTACCCCTCTGAAAAATGATGGAGTTCGTCAGTTGGGATGATGAAATTCCCAACTGAATGGAAAAATAATCCATTCATGTTCCAAACCACCGACCAGATAAGTCACTTATCCACATGTTTATCCATATCATTGTCAATCATCATCCATGAGTTATGAACCAATTGAGTCATCCTAGCCATAATTACCATAATCAAGTTCAAGTTACCTAGCTTTAATTGTTGGGTTAAACTTCCACGCTTCACCCAGAACCCATCCGAACCCATCCGAACCCATCCGCCGCCAGTCCCCGAGACCCTTGGAGAAACCCATGGCTCCGGACCTCGCGAGGTGGGGGCGGTTCTGTTTGGCTTCGATGGATCACTTTCATTGGTTCAATGGATACTGTAAATTGACTGTAGAAGTATGACTGTATTGGAAGCATAATTATGGCTGTAGTAATAGTAATGCTTTCAAAGTATACAATTGACTTTCATTGGAGTATTACTTTAATTATGACTGTAGTAATAGTAATAGTATGGCATGATTATAGTGAATCATACTGACTATACTATATAGTTCATAATTATGACTATAATTATGACTATAACTATTGTAGTATGGAATCGATCATTGTAATTATTATAGATTTATAGTATGTACTAGTGAAAATTGGAAAATGTCCATGGCAAAGCATGGTAAACCCTGGCTGCCATGAAAAAACAACTCCCATTTGGGGACGGTTTACACCACCCATTCATGAGAGTTATGGCTACCATCTGGTAAACAGCCACATAACTATGGAAAATCACCATTTTTAATGGGAAAACTCACTATAAATTGCCATTTTCAATAGCTATGTTAGTTTACCAGAGGGTATGTTCGTAATGGTTTTTGAAATTGGGCTTACCACATTGATATTAGTGTGGCGTTTCAATTTCAAGCACATGAAACCGAATGAAACCGAGAAGAACTGGTGCGTTTTAGGAGGCGGCCCAAGAATCTCTAGGGATCACCACAAGGGAATTACAAACAACGATGGCCAAGAATCATGTACATTCCAAAAGATCAGCATCGAACCCAAAACTGTACGAAAATAGAACAAAATAATTACAACATAGCCATGTCTAATAACAGCATGATCTTCCAAAAGCCATGTTTGGGATTCCATGTAAAATTATGTAAAATTTAGGGATGTGGAATGGGGGTGTACATTCTGTTGGGTACCCGTTCGGGCCTGGCAAAGATGAAAAAAATGTCCGTCAAGGTGCTTGCTCATCTGCCGAGAGTGCCCCCCAGGCTTGTTCATTGAAGCACCCGTGTTTCCGCTTCCTCCTTGCCTGTGTGGATGGTAAACTGAGTCCATGATATGCCGCCCAGTCTTTCACAAGCTGGATGTAATCATTCTTCCGTTGCTCATTGGGAATCCACTTGGCAGCATCCACATCATTCCCGAACTTGCGGGCCTCAGAGATCAAATGCTCTGCCGTCTGCTCCGAGATGCAGACTGCCCAATCTCTGCCCAGATGGAAACTGACGATGTCCTTCATGGATTCCACGATTCGGGCATCCCAATGGTTCCCATTGCTTTCAGCATCTTTCATCCAACAATGCAGTTTATTGTAACATCTGGCAATCTGCACAAAACAAATACCCTCCGGTAACTTAACATATGTAGCAAACTGAAAAGTCACTACTTTAAATAATCATGTTAGTTTACTGGTGGATAAATCCTATTTAACATCATTAAATCCCATTAAATCAGCATTGAATCACCATTAAATCGCAATAATATCTGTGGGTATTGCAAAAGATAAAAACAAAAAAAAAACATCATCCAGCTATTATGTACTGTAATACTTTTATAACATGGTTGTAATATCCGGTTCACTGACCCACTGACTCACCAATCTCTTTCGCCGCGTTGCACGATGTCATCATCAAGCCTCACCAGCCAGGGGTGAAGAAGGTGAGGCTCCCTAGTTATAAGTTGGAATAAGTTGGTTTATAACCGTAGTACAAGGTAGTGCCCCCGTTCGATAGCTAAGTTGGTGCAAATAACTCAAATAATCAGGACTTATGGGATTATAAATCAACTTAGGTACAGTTATATCCCTCATAAAGCCTATTAAGTTCATCGAGTTATAAATCAACTTAGCTATCGTTTGGGAGACTCACCCTGTGAGTGGGTATACAGCATAGTTCTGGATTGTTCAAATATTGAATCCCGAAAAAATAATAATATTTCTAGATCCTGAAAATGACCAGCTGACCACCGACCAGCCATTTGTGAATCCACTGACCAGTACCTCAATTTGACTCATAGCCATATAGCATCATAGATTTTTTGTCACGGGGGTAAAGAAAAACAACTTATGTACTGGACATCAGTCACCCAACTAGTAACTGAGATCATATCAACATATCAATAGACTTAAGTAACTGCAGTTGAGATTGTACCATCCAGTAAACTAACATAACTGTGGGAAATCACCATTTTTGATGGGTAAATCAACTATATATAAATGGCCATGTTCAATAGCTATTTTGACATAACCAGAGGGTAAGTGTTTTTTAACATGTTATAACTAAGATATATCCATGTCCGCCTCCAAGCGCACTTTGGGGATCCGGAGGCAGATCCATCACGGCTTTTGGGGATCCCAACCCTTTCAGCCCAGACGGCAAAACCTTGGTACGGCAAATGTTCAGAAAAATCCATGGCCATGTCAGGAAACGATTTATTGATTTTATTGGAGGTACCGATTCCATAGAAAAAAGGCCTAGTTCTTAGGCCTAAATTTCAGGGAATATCACCACAAAAGGCCTGATATGGTACAGTACCTCCATTTTAGGATCCTGAAATTCCCATAGAAAAAAGCAATGCAGTGTGATTCTGCTCGTGTTTTTCGAGAGTGACAGGAAACAAACGGGTGACTTTTGGGGTTTGACCGTGATTTCACATTCCAAAAACCATCAAAAAGGCTGGGTAACCTGGTAGGTGGTTCAGCATGAAACCATAGCTGGCAAACATGGAAAATCCCCCATTTATAGATAAGTGTCCCACTCAAAAACTTCTATTCAGTTGAAGAGATATTGCCATGTTTTTTATGTTTGACTACTCAGGGTTACATTTGGGATACTCATCCAAGCCCTAATTGAGAACCAACTCAGGAGCTTGGAAGCTTCAAGCTGCTTCAAGCCCCTTTTGCCAGTGTTATGGAATATATACGCTATATATATATATACATATGCACATATCGTGTGTATACATATATATATGTGTATATAGACATAACAATTGATAATTGATACGTTTGTATATATACATATATACATCAAGGATATATGTATATTTATAATATGGATCTATACTTTTACGCGTTACATAATGGTTCTTGTTGCTTTCAGCAGATTGTTGTTCCTTCACTCACCAGGTATCACTAATCTCCATTTCAGCATGGTTTTGGCCCAACACCAGTTCTAGGGGAGAGTCTTCACTTCACGATCTGCCCCTCTTGCCTGTGTGCCCAGCCCGAAATGTCGATTCGCCCAGTGTGGCAAAACCAACAATTCGGAGAACGCGAATCACGAAACTGTTGAACACATCAAAGTATAGCTGGTTGGTGGTGCAATAACCATCTTGAAAAATGATGGAGTTCGTCAATGGGTTTCGGATGACATCCCATATATTACCATATATTATGAGAAAAAATCATGTTCCAAACCACCAACCAGATGTGTAGTCTAGATATGTCTGGATTAGATGTACTCAAAAACCGATTGATCAGATCCATTTTCACCATGTATTCAGAGTAGTTTCTTCGTGACCTGCCGACCTGTTGAACTCAAGTACCCCACGAAGACATCGGTAGAGAAGGCGGAAGGCAACCAAACTGCACCCTGACCGAACGGATGGGCTTTCTGGGTTTGGCAAAATCGTGGAGCTTTGGGCAAAATTGGCAAATTTATGGATGATCAGGAAAAAAACACCAAAAAATTGATCATTTATGGATGATCAGAAAATTTATGGATGAGAAAATTACCAAAATTTGGCACCAAGAAAAACAGAGCTTTTTCTTCACAGCAAAATTTGGATGGTTTCAGCAGAAAAAGTCAGGACTTCATCAGCAATTCAGCCTTAAAATGGGCTGTTGATCATCCGAAAGCAAATGAAAATCTCGGCTGCCGCAAATCTGGGTGGGAGCCGCCATTTTCGAGGAAATATAGGATTATAGACTTAGGAACAGATCATATATTAGTATACAATCATAATTAATCTATGTAATTATGTATAATCTATGTATATAATCACATATAATCTATGAATTTGATATGTTCTAGCTGGCCAAGTTAAAGCTATGCCAGAGGCTGCCAGTTTTGCAGAACATCATTTGCTTCACGGCATGGCTGCCGATGGTAGGTGGATCTTCCAAGCTGCCGTCCCGGTCCCCCAGGTCTTTTAGTATCATTAAGAATTTATTATATTAATAGAAATTTAAAAAAATCACGTGGAACAAACATGTTTATTTTTTATATGAAATGTTGGTTTATTATTTTGAATAACAAATGGTATTCCATTGGGCGGGCTGCATCTTCAAGATGGCTATATCAAGAGGTTTCCATAGACATGGGGGTGATCCCCAATAGCTTGTTGGTTTATTTCAGGGAAAATCCATCTATACATGGATGAGAACTAGGGGTACTCCCATGACGAAACGGACACCTCCATATCAAGAGATGTGACAATTCATTAGCATAGCAAACTGGAATTGCCCTTATAAATTCAATAAATGGAGGTTTATAGCTGGGAAAATCATCTCTTTTTATGGGCCATGGCTTCCAGTTCGCTATGTCTGTTAAATAACCAGAGGGTAAATATCTGGATAGAAATTATTCTATGATCCCTCTGGTTATTTAACATGGCTATTCCTCTGGTTATCCCATATATGAATAGCAGATATTTATCCAGATATCCTCTGGTAAACTAACGTAGCTATAGAAAATCACCATTATTAATGGGTAAATCCACTATAAATGGCCATTTTCAATAGCTACGTTAAATTACCAGAGGGTATCCATGATCCCCCATGTGAACTTCCTGCATCATGTGCCGAAAAAAGTGGGGCACCGCTTGTGAAATTTTCCGCAAAAAAACCGCGGTTTAGGTGACTGACATCATCCCATCATCTACCGGGTCTACCGCCCCCCCAATTCGAAAGAAATGGGTTCTACCATGTGGGGCCCCCAAACGTTATAAACTGGTTTATAAACCCCTATAATTATAAACCCCATGAATACCATAGTTATGTGCGTATCATCAACCATAGTTATTGATAGTTATTGGAGCTATTTGCACCAACTGAACGCTATCGAACGCGGGCCCCACAAACCGTATGAACCATCCCAGGGTGGTCGTGTATTCTTTTGTAGCGATGGCCACCATCACCTGGAACCCATCGTTTGAGGTCACAATATCTTCAGACCATCTTCCCTCAATACCCTCTGGTAATTGAACGTAGCTGTTGGAAATGACCATGATGAAGTTCGTTGATTTACCCATCAAAAATGGTGATGTTCCAGAGTAAAATTAGTTATGTTTACCAGAGGGTAATGAGAAGATTGATTCCCTCCATCTATCCGAATCTATCCCCTCCATATTCATCATACTGTGGATGGTTGCCAAATCCTGCACCACCAAAAGGATGGTTGAAACCCTATAATAGTGGGATAAACCACCTATCAGCTGGTGCAGGATTTCTTCCATCCACCGTATCATTCTCATATCATTCCCCTCAATCTGCTTTGGAAATCGGCTGGGCTTGGCCTGGAAGTGATCCACGTCCGGGTCAGGATTTGGAGGTAAACCTGCGAGCGATGTTTTTTCATCCATGGTGTGGATGCTGCCCCCATGGTTTTGTCAACCCCGGAGTAATAAGCCATGGTTTCTGAAAATTAGGGAGGTATTCCAAATAGCTAAGTTGGTCTGCAACTAGGTTAAGTAGGATTTATGATATATCGAACTAGTCTGGTTGGTGGTGTCAACCCCTCTGAAAAATATGAGTTCGTCAGTTGGGATTATGATTCCCAACTGAATGGAAAAATAATCCAAATGTTCCAAACCACCAACCAGCATGGTGTATGAAAATTAGAGGGGTATTCACCAAACAGTCATAATCTGATACTTGTTTTATGGTACCATTCCAATTAAACAACCGTTTGGGGTTTATTAATCCAGGGTTGACATGGTCTTTAAACAGTTGCACATCATGGATATTACCATGAGAGAACATATTCTAACCCATTGTGTCATATTCTACACCCATATGTTATCCCCTAAAAATATAATTCATATAAATAACTCCAATAAATATTAACCATGGTGTTAATATCCACTAAATAGTTTATGTCATATTCTACACCCATGAAATAAATGATGTTCTCCCCTAAATCACTCGAATCCGCAGTTTTTTCCTGCCGAAAGTCCTTCGGATGTTGGGCGTAGGATTGGTCATATAAATTCACCATTTGGGATAGGTAAATCCACGTGTTACTTTAAATCCTCCTGCTGAGCTCTAACCTATGAATAATTTAAAAAAAAACTTGGTTTATATGTTGATCACATTGTAGATCCATTTAAACTCTTTAAATCCACATGTCTTCTTTATGCTGAAAATCCACCATGTTATGGTGACAAAAACCCACGGCACCACGTCGGAGCCCTTAACGGGCTCGGACGCCTTCCATGTCCCCCAGGAGTTCCGCAGGGCTTCTCGCGCGCACGCGGAGATCGTAGACCTGCGTTCTCGCTGAGTAAATCCATTCTTCTGCTGGTTATATCACCATTCTAAACAAAACAGATTAGCCTCTTGTAAACTCACAGTTCGATGTGGAAAAGCCACCCAATTTTGGTGGGTTTTCCGGTTTTCCCCATCGAAGTGGGAGTCATAGAAGTAGATCCGTTTCCCAACGGGAACGTGGGAAACCATGGGGTTTTCCACATCTTTTTAGAGCAGTTTTCCACCACGGGGATCCATTCGTAGGGCCGCACCACCGCACCACCGCATTCCCCGGGGCACCAGAAGGGAGCCGCTCTCGGATCCAGCAACGATCAAATGGGACCTGGCGGCGCAAGGGGATTCATAGGAAGACCATGGAAAAAATAATGATTTGACCAAGAAAATCATGGAATTTTCAAAGGTTTGAATGGGATTTATGCATGGCATTTCACTTTTTCATGGTGCAGGACTGAGGCTACTTTTTATGGGTGTATGATGGTGTATGATCATGGGAAATTAAACCCCCATAAGTTGGGATATGGGGCCCCAAAAGCATGGTTATAAATCCACTTAGTTCACTTTAACAGCACCTCCAAGTTAGACTCCACGGTGATGTCAGCAACAAAGCCGCAGATAGAAAAATTGCCATGTGATCCCATAGGAAGGGCCCGTGATCCATGTTTGTTGGATGTGATCCCATCGAACTAGTTCTCCTGACAAGTTCCAGGTAGACATCATCAACACCTTGATGCAATCATTGCTGGGCTGTCGGCATTGGGCGCACAGATTCGTGAAAAAAGTGCCTCCTATAGTTGAGTTTCCCCAAAAAAAAACATACAACGCATTCCCCTAATATCAAACACCCCCTAGAAACATCTAGAGACCATGGTGGATGTAGGGAAATTCCACATCATTGGGACCATACAATAGGGGTGTTTAATATGAATGGAGGATGGGATTAGTTAGTTGACTCCGCATGTCTGCTTGAAATACCGAGGCCACACCTCCCATTGACCACTGTCAACGATGTGAGTTGGCCTTGATTACGCCGGGGCAGGGGCATTTTCTCTCTGGGGTTTTGGAAAACCAGGATTAGATTAATCTGATTACCCAACTGGGATTTAGGCAGAAAAAATTGGTCAAAACCAGGATTAATTTGATTTTCCAAATCAAATTGGGTTTTGACCTCTTCAATAATTGGGTTTTGATATGTTTTGAGCAGCAAGAATTGGCAGTTGACCAACAAAAATTGGTGTTATTTTTCCAATCGAAAACGGGGAGCAACCAACAAACAGGAAAAGCAATCAGCTGTACCACACAAACGTGGCTTCAAACAGGAAACACGAATTTGTGGACCTAGGCAAAGTGGCATTCCACAATCAAGCTCAGAATAAGTAGCATAGTAACTATGACGAACAACAATCATGTGCAAACATCATACTGTGACCATATGTGCTTTGCGCTGCCGACACTGAGCTCTGCACAAAAGGAATATAAACATCTTGCAGGTCGTGCCGAAATTGATGAACCTGCCATGATTTGGGGCCCTGGGGCATTTGGGGCCCAGGTGGAACGCAGTCTCAACACTGAAAAGCAAAAGTGTTGTAGCAACTGTGTCTGGAACCTGAAGGTAATCAACTTCGAATTCTGGAATGACTTTTAGTTCATCCATATGGGGTCTGAAAATATGGAAGACCTCCAAATGGCCATTTGAATAGGGAAAATGAAGTTCTAATCCATTGAAATTGCTTTCCTTCCCCTAAATTTTCAGACTAACCCATATCACAATATTATTGGTGTATATCTCCAATGACTATGGCTTATGATACCTTATGCTGAATACATGGCCAATCTTAGATACCCTGCAACAAAAACAAATTCTTAGCTGGTGAACGTAGATAATCCCATTGATACCAAAAGACATAGCAGGATTAGTTTCTACCCATCTAAGATTGACCTACAATGTGGGGCCCCCCAGTTATAAGTTGGTTTATAAACCCCATTAACTATAGTTATATCTACCATAAACCATTGTTAAGCCCCTTATCAACCAACTTAGCTATCTTGGGGGCCCCATCCTGTACCCCATGATTTCTGGAGTGACATCCGAAATCTACATCCGTTCCACCTCCCAGCATCAACGGATGAAGACCCACCTCAGTTTGGCGGCCATGGTGACCTACAAGTTGCTACTCATGGCCCAGAAAAATGGATCATGTTTGATATACCATCTGGTTATGACTAACATAGCCATGGAAGCCATGGCCCATAGAAATAGATGATTTTCCCAGCTAGAAACCTCCATTTGTGAGGGATTTTCCATGGCTATGTTAAATAACCAGATTGTATATTGCAATTGGAAAATAACAACGAAACATAATAGAATCGGATATAGTTTTTCTTATTGAATAATAATAGTAATAGAATATCCTATAATAGGATAATAGGATATAGAAAATAGATCTTAAATTTGGTAATCCCATCCGATCCCAGCCGCCCGCCATAGAGGACATCGGAGGCTAAGGGACTCATCAACGTTTTATTTCCCATGAGAATCTCATCAAACCACCATTTTTCATGGTGAAACCATGTTAAACCACCATTTTAGATACTTAAACCACCATTTTAGATAAATAGTTAAACCACAATTCCAATCCATTTTAGATAGCTAAACCACCATTCTAGATGGTAAAAAACCACCATTTTTCGTGGTGAAACTACCATTTTCCATGGGCAACCTTAGCATTTTCAGGGCCCCGGCCAAGGACCGCAACGGACGCAGGAAGCTGCTCAACGTGCTGCCACCCTCTATTGGGGGCCTTGGAGCCTGGCTGGAAGACAAATCGATGGGAAAACCAGTGGAATTGATGTGTCGATCAATGAATTTCGATCAATAAATTTATAGTAGCCAACTGTAGTTTATTAACTGTGGTTTATAAACCAGCTTATAACATCTTATAACTCGGGATTAATGAATGTTAAGTGGGTTTAATAGTTGAACGTGGAACTTAATGCCCCTAGGTATAGGGAAATCACTTTTTGTTGAAAGGCAAATCATCATTTTACCATCTAGAATCTATGAATTGGCAATTTTCCATAGCTATGTTGAATAATCAGACCCTCGGGTAAACTAACATAGATGTAGAAAACCCTTGGTTTCCCGCGTGAAAAATGCTCTACAAAATCGATTGGATTTTCCACATCTATGTTAGTCTTCCGGAGGATAGTGATTGTATTAAGTGTAACGCTTTCATCACTGGATTGGTTTAAGGGAAAATTTACAGGAAACCATGGTTTTTACCATCAAATATAGGGCTTTCCTGTAAATTTTCCCATCATCCAATTCTATGATTTCACGATAGTATCGACGGTAAATTGATAGTAGTTGTATCTAATTTCCTACTGTATTTCAACCTAGCTATGGAAAATAACCATTCTGTAGACGTAAACCATCTTTAAATGGGCCAGTTTCATATGTTCCCCAGTTATGTTAAAATTACCGGGGGGTAATGGATAAATCTGATGATTTTGGCGGAGTCTGCTGTTCTTATTGTATCAGTGTATCATTATGCCATACATATTATATAGACCCATCATGTCGTATTGTTTCAGCCTGCAAATGAGACGAAAAAATAACAATGCCACTTGAAACGACTTGGTAATGTGCTGAGTAGCCTTAATTCACCAAGTAATGATGATCAATGACTCAATGACCCATTTGGATCCATTTGGCATTTCATAAACATTGAGGAATTACGTGATTGAATTCTATTGATGAATACCCTCTGGTAAACAGCCACATAGCTCTGGAAAATCACCATGCTATTAATGGGAAAATCCACTATTTCTATGGCCATTTTCAATAGCAAACTGTTTGACATAACCAGAGGGTATTGATTATCAAGAACTGGGGAAGATTTGCGGCGTATCCTGGCTTATCCCCCGCTCAAAAAGTGCATAGTGAAGGTCAAGCTCACAAAAGATCTGATCCTTGGCAATAACCCAGGTTGTTATTTTATTTTTTTTCGTATGTGTAAACGGATTTTCACTGAACATGGTTAGTCTATACCTATCATATGAGGGGTGCTATCTCGTGCCGCCGTGGGTACTTGAGGTCATCCAAAACAGTGGGGGGAGTGGGAGGATAACTGGTTGGTGGTTGAGCCACCCCTCTGAAAAATATGAGTTCGTCAGTTGGGATGATGAAATTCCCAACTGAATGGAAAGTCATAATCCATTCATGTTCCAAAGCACCAACCAAATATAAGCAAATAATGTATGATCATGTGCATGATAATGATCATACACACTGTTTTGGTGGAAAAATCGAACACCAGGATGGCCTCTAACAGATGTTTGTTTACTTGAAACCATCCTTTATTCTGGTGTTTGCCAGCGAGCCGCCACGTCGGCTATACAACCGAATGCCCAGTTCTTAAGTCTTTCGCCAGCTGTTTTTGTGTTGTGCCGACAAAATTGAAAACTGGTTGGTGGTTTCAACCATCTTGAAAAATATGAAAGTCAATGGGAAGGATTATCCCATATATTATGGAAAAAAAAATGTTTGAAACCACCAACCAGAAAAATAAACCATAGAAACGGGAAGAACAAGAATAACACACCGTGTGTTCAACCAATAGGCCCACTATAAAAAAACACCTATCAATGTTTTTTGGGTGGTTGGCAGGAAGGCAAGTTTTGGCTACAAGGTGCTACCTATCTAAGCCCTGAGCCCAGGCTCTGGTCCGTGGGCGCTGCGCCCACAAAGTTGAGCTTCCGTTCATGTTTTCTCTGGAGGATCCTTCACAGATTCGGCCAAAGAAGCATCCTGAACGTCTCTGGATCTCGTGTCTCCAAGCAACTCAGAGACATGCTCGGCTCTAGGGGACCTCGCAACAGCGCGTTGCTTTTTGGTGTTCAAATTGCCTCAGGCGAACTGCAGTGAAAGCGCTCCCTGGGATCCACATTCCGAATCTTAAGTCCCTATCTGGCAGTGTGTCAAAACCAATAGTACCCCTGTAGTTCACATCAAAATAGCTGGGATTTATGGATGTTCATCCCCCTAAAAATGGTATTAATAGGTATTGATCCATAGCCATCTCTGTCAAAAAGAACATGTCTTGGTAGGAAAAGCACCAAGTTGTTTAGATCCCATCGCTATGAACCGAAAACGTCTTTTTTCTGATCGTGCAATCACTCCTTTTTTTGGTCTGTGTCTCAAAACCCGTTGTTGTATTGCAAGAACTCCGATGCTTATTGGTAGTGAAACCTTCATCTTGGCTGGTATCCATTGTTTGCCACTCAAGACCTCATCTACTGAAACCCTCCTCCTATCCCCAATTGATGCTTCTTAAACATGCATGCTGGTCATTTCACCATTTGTTTGGACAATTTACATCAAATTACTACATCAGAAACATAAATCAAAAGTCTCAAATCAGAAACACTAATTAAAATTAATCAAACATCATTGAACCATATGAAACCTGTTTTGGTGAATTAATTAAACATCATTGAACTAATTAAAATTGATTAAACATCATTGAACCATATTAATTAAACATCATTGAACCATATGTATCATATGAAACCTATTAAACGGGGATGATTCCCCCTTACTTCAACCATCCTTTTACAGTGACCGATATTAAAAAAGTCCCTGCTTTCCCGAGCCCAACTTCGGCCCGACTTCGGCCTCCGGCCAGGTGTACAGCGCGAGAGCATGATCCGCACCATACCTCAGCATCTGGTTGGTGGTTTTATATAACCATCTTGAAAAATGATGGAGTGAGTTCGTCAATGGGTTTCGGATGACATCCCATATATTGAAAATAAAAATCATGTTTGAAACCACCAATCAGGCATAGGTATGGTGGTCCTAGCTTCAAGGGATCCATCAATGGATTACTGGTTGGTGGTTTTTTGCCACAATGGTTTATAACCATAGTTATTAATATAACTTATAACCACTATTGAGTGAACTAGCTATGGTTATTGACCACTTATTAACCCAATTATTACTGGTTGGTGGTTTTGAGCCACCCCTCTGAAAAATGATGGAGTGAAAGTCAGTTGGGATGATGGGATGATGAAATTCCCAACTGAATGGAAAAATAATCCGAATGTTCCAAACCACCAACCAGGATTAGTTTATATAAGGGAAGATCTTAACCGGAAACCATGCTCCCGTAAACTATGGGGGGGGGGGTCCTGTATTTTTTTCCCTCAAGCCAAATTGAATGCAAGGATATGATTGATCCCTTCCAGCGATTATATGAACCAACACACCCCCGAAACCATGGTGGATGTAGGGGGATTTACACATGTTTGATTTGGGACGAAAATAAATCAACCATCAATAAAGGAACAATAAAGTATCTAATTGTCAAATTGTGTTCGACGGATTATGGAGGGTTCAATAGTAGTACTGATGGAGGGAACATGGATTAATTATACATAATGATCATCCTGTTCATCAATTGTTCGTCAATAAGAATCATCAATTCAATGGTCATTTCAGGAACCTGAATTGGAGGTACCTACCATATCCTACCATATATAAGGCCTATGTAAGGCCTATGTAAGGGAATCATCAATGTGTCAGTGTCAATAAAGCATTACAATAACATGGTTCAATGGGATGTCTTCCAGCCCCTACCTAGCGTAGACCCTGAAAATGGCCCTTTTGATTGATCGGTACCACTTGGAAAAATAAATGAAAATTGCTTTCGGTCCATCATTTATCATCGTTCTCAACAAAATGCAATGGGGTGTTACCTCTCCTTTTCCTCAACACACCTCCGTGATTCTATGACATCTATCTGGGTCATATCGAGGTGCTTCTCCGACACCTACATGCAGATGATTTGTTGATGATTTCAACGGCAATTTAAAGGGCTGTCACAGTCAAATATGTCTTGGGTGCCCGCAAATTAAAAAATGGTTCTGTATAAATTATACTTGATTAAACATCATGTCTTCCTGGTTACATAGTACCTGAAAAAGCGATTCGCTTTAAGGTTTCTCCACCAAAAATGTGGGGCTTAATATGACTTTCCTGGCTTACGCCAACAAAACATGTTGAATTTGAACGTACCAAGAAACCTCAGTGTTATGCGGTCAAAAACTTGCCGGTTGGCTTGCCCAGGTGATATTACAACTGGAATATGCCCTTGACCACTGGTGGATATTGAGGTACCCCAACAACTGATCATGGAGCTGGGTAATTACAATACTTTGAAAAGCTGGCATAGTGCGCATACCCTCCGGTAATCAAACATGTTTATTTTAAGAAAATAGCAATATTTTTATGATTTTTTCACATCTCAAAACGTGCATTTTTCAAGGGAATGGGAGTAGAATAGCCTCCGGTGTCATCCAACGTGGCTGGCCGGGAAATCCCCAAAAATGCAGATTTCAGGCTGGGAAATCATCTATAAATCGTCGATTTTTCCAGCAAGCCCTGTTTGATCACTCCGGGATCTGTAGGGTAAATGGTGGCTTTCAAGGGGACACTAGAATTCTTTGGAGACATGCAATGGAATGAATGATGTGAATGAGAAAGAGCACGATCTGTGGTCCTTTTAAAGCTTTTAGTATTGTGTTTTAAAAAACTCCTTCACGTCAGGTCTTGGCACAACACCGTGGCCAGCTCTTGAACCATACCTAGCCATCTTTGACGTTCATGTGAATACACGGCACTAAGTTTGAAGCAGCGTTTTTGTCTGCAAGTGAATGTATCAGATCATTGATGCGCATGTTTGCTTTCTTACCTACTGATACATCTGTTTGTTTTCCTCTTTTGAGCTTTTGCCCACCCCTGTCAAAGTTAGCCGCGCAAAGAGTGGCCCTTATCCGAAACATCTTGGTCCATGTTCAACCAGCAATGGGATCTAGAATCTAAATCTTTGGTTCCTATTCCTTTTGAGATACCCGGCCTGGAAACGTTTACAGTTAGTTAGGGATTTTCCATGAGGTTTAATTGTGATTTCATGGGGTTTATTGGGATTATAATCCACTTAATGGAATATACAATCTGGTAAACGTTTACAAAAAGCTATTGGGAATGGCCATAGAAATAGTGGTTTTACCCATTAATAGCATGGTGATGTTCCATAGTTATAATATGTATATAAACGTTTACCAGAGGGTGTTCTCAGTATTGCCCAAAGACTTCCAGGGTTTTTCTCCATCACCCCCCCCAATCTTAACCATGGAACCACTGCGGCACAAGCGTGAGATCTTGTACAGCCGCAGGTGCACCTGGCAGCGGAAATGCTGCGCTTGTGTGGCAGAAGATGGTGTGATTTTCCATCTCTCACCTGGTTAGTGAGTTAAAGTGTTGAAATGTTAAAACCCATTCTAAACCTTTACAAG
>Ga0126342_10003562_pt1 | contig 25811 bp, 25 predicted proteins | sample Cyp1metagenome_FD_92528 | JGI IMG/M metagenome (GOLD analysis project Ga0126342, IMG submission 92528) | Coral microbial communities from Lord Howe Island, Old Settlement Bay, Australia - Cyphastrea 1 metagenome | ecosystem: Host-associated > Invertebrates > Cnidaria > Coral ... | reverse complement strand
CATCTTGGAGATCCTGATTTTGTACTGGACCAGGTAGATGACCTTCAAGGAAAAAACCTGCACCCGGTATCTAGATTTTATAGGGAACTTTGGTGGTTACAAACAGGCATGTGTATTCATGCGGCAACTTTTTTGTTTCTTGATTTTATAGAGTCGTATTTCTTGCAATCTGATTTTTATCCTGGTTTTAGAAAGATTCCCAGAATGTACCCTTATAGTGGAAACCAGGTACCTCTATAAAATGGCGGTCTCTGGGAGACTCTTGAAACTCACAAGGGGATCTCTCTGCTATAAAATCATGGTTGGTAGCCCCCCAAAAAATACGGCTCACAATCTATGAGAGAGTTGCCATCAAAATGAGGTAACCCAGTCCTGAATTTTATAGTGATCTTTGGGATTCATGTTTTTTCTTTAAAAGGGAAAATTTTCAAGGCTGTGTCCTGATTTTTTAGGCATTTTGCAGTATAGGGGGGCAATCTATACTTGTTAGATTTTATAGCTTTGTACATCCCTGTGTAGGGCTGGACACTTTGATTTTATAGAAATGGCAGGGTTATCGGGGGGCTGCGCCGCGGCGCCCCACCAAATTATAGCTATAAAATCAGGAGCTCCAGGGGGATACCTTTGGTGAGGGACTCTTGAACTACATAGAACATCATAGAACATCATAGAACTAAGACATACTAAGACATAATAAGACTATAATATGGGAACGGATCTATAAATCAAAAAGTAAACGGACAACAATAACCACTATAAAATCAAAAGGTTGCAGTGCAACATTTGCATCTTCCGGATCCAGAAATTGACTCCTCAAAGTGGGGGTCATTGAACTTTTGATTTTATAGACCTGTTATGTTGCCTTGAAAGGCCGTCCAACGGTACGTTGGTGACCCTGATTTTATAGACAATCGTGTTTTTTGGTTGTTTTTTGTGGGTTTATATATTTTTTGATTTTATAGATCATTAATCATGGTGGTATGGGTGTTTTTTTTGATTTTTTAGAGGTGGCCGGGGGGGGGGGGCCTGGGTACCACCGTTTTATGCACTATAAAATCAGGGTCTCCCACGTACCCCCCGCTTCCCGAAAGGGGATGTTTATAGCTTATACTACTGAGATAATCTCCAGTTGTCAGTTGTATTTTTGGCCAGGAGCTTGTGACAATGGTGTCTGAGATCATTTCCAATCATTGCAAGCGGCTCGCCAGCGGAGAAGTGACATGGGAGCCAGAAATGGGGAATTCGGTCCAATTGTCTTGAATTTATGGCCATGGGGGGACATGATGAACGGAAGTATGGGACTTTGGGGTACCACACTTTTACATAAACCCAATCTTAAATACGTTTGATCTGAGTAGATGATAAGAAAAGCAGAGTCAGATGTTTTAGAGATACCCGTGACATCCCGTGGTCCAGGCTCTCCAAGCAACACCAGGCTATCCCGGTCCAGGACATCCGCAACACAACATCGCGATGTGTCGCGCCGTTCTTTCCAGCAGTCCCCCGTCAGGATCCGGAAGATGAAGAATGGGCGCGGCCGCAGCTCCTCCTTCAAGGCGCCAATGAACGTGAAAACTGCAAATGCAGTATCAGTCAGATAATATTAAATTCGTGGAGGTTTGATGGGAATAGTTGGGACGAAATATTTGGTGATGCCAATTTGATGAAATTGGGTATTTATAATTTTGTATAAACAATGTAATAATTACTTGGATTAGTGTCCACATATCCCCCATTTATGCCAAAAATTCCACGATGATGTTCCACGGAGGTTCGGAGCAGCACTTGACGCAAAGCGTTTCGCGCTTCGTCTTCCATCAGCTCCATCATCGGTTGTTTCCTACAGAGCCCACTGCGGAGGATAACAGGACCCAGGGTTCTCAGTGTTTTCGAAGCGAGATATGACCCATGTGGATTTGGGGACGTTCATACAAGAACCAGGTTGCATTGACAATCATTTACAGCACAGATGTAGGACTGAATATTTCCAGACTTTTTTCAGGTTCTGATTCCTTGTCCTTGTTTGATGTTGCCATGACCGACATCATGATCATAATGGATAGATCTGGAGACTCGAGACTCCAGCTGACTAAACTCTCGCTGTCCAAGACATGCTTTGGTTGATTGAACCTTTAGGGCATGCGACAGTGAGTGACACATTTCAAATCATTTCGAGCGACACTTTTGGTTGAACGGAACCGATCTCAAGTCCAAGAAACCCTGACTGTGACCTGTAGGATCCACTTGCAGATTCAGAGATTGTGGTGGCTCCGGCCGCGGCATTTGGATTTGCAAAAGGCATTGGCAGAAACGGAGCAGGCCTGGTAACACTTGTTGCCATGCGGAACTGGCGAGACGTGGGGATCAAGCACCAGCACAAGCAGCCACGATTCTCTTCATTTCTAGATTCTCCATGCTTCCATTCTTCATGGAGTCTTACATACTATATAGCTATCATATGCTTACATACTATAGATCTATATATATACCATTAATATTACATGATGATTTTCCACATCCAATCAAGATGATCTCTGATCAACAACTTATATTGTTGTATTCTTGGTTACTCTATGACATGTCATGATAATATCATACACCATTTAATGTTTAATCCCGGATCAATTTTCTCCTGGGTTGTTTAATTGGGGGATGCCATGTTAGTAGCAGATGAACTTGGTTTGTATGAAAATAATGTTCCCCCAAATTAGATGGTTTATTGGTTATCATAATTTTACCCATGATTTCCCTAGTGAGATAGATAGCCATGAATTGGTGGTATACCCCATTTTCAGACACGCATTAAACCACCATGTTTCTGGACTAACCTGTCTTCAGATAAACCAGGCCAGCGAGGCTGTAAAGCTCCTACAGAGGCTGCATAGCTTGAAGCTTCAGCTGCACTAGAAGCTGCGGGAAAGGCACAAAGGGGGCGTAAACTGGAAAACACAATGATCAACTATGGAAACATCATGTAAAACCACCAAACATATCCAAACATATGGATTTGAAGCATTTTGGAACATATGTTTTTTTGTTGAAGGGTGCCACTGTTTTGGGGTTTGAGGTTGGATGTTGAGGGTGTGCGACCCTGGGGATAGATTTACAGTATTATTCAAGCAAGCAGTTGCAGTGGGCCAGCCATGCAGCCATTGAACCAGTCACTTTGGTATTGCAACGCATAGAATCCATCAATCTTCGATTTGCTGCCAACGTGACCCCTTGCTTAGCACAAGACAAAAACCCACATTAGTCATGAGTTTTTGTGTTCTTCAACACATCCAAAACATCATCCATTTCATTTCATCAATATTTCACCAACCATTCACCAACCATCAATATTCACCAAACATACATTATTACCATCTGGTTATTTAACATAGCCATGGAAAATCCCTGATAAATGGAGGTTTATAGCTGGGAAAATCATCTATAAATCCATCTATAAATGGACCATATATATACCATGGCTATGTTAAATAACCAGAGGGTAAATGCTGTATCGTGGGTATGAAAAATCACCAAGCATTTTACAATGGACTCACTGGATCAAAAAAAGCCCTCCAAGGCGCAGCCCCAACGAAATGCTGGAAGTGATGGCGCAAGCATTTCGAATAACGACGCAGGCGCGAAAACGGCAACTTCTACGGGATAGCAACGTTCAAAAAGGCCCCAAAACGGCACTTAAAACCTATGGGGATACCTGGGATTGGCACCGGGATTGGTCAAATTGGAACTTTTCTTGGCCAACTGATTGGAAAAAGGACCATTTTTGTGGCGTTTTTGGAATACCAGAAGTCATCCATCATGATTTCGGGGAGAGGCTGCGTGCCTGAAATCACAGCTGGCTGAAGGCTGGGGCTGGCTGGTGATTTTTGGTAGCACTGAACCATCCTATTGAAGATTATGTCTTGGAGTCAGCAAGTGGATAGCTGCAAGGGGAGAATGTTCTGTGGCTTGGAACCATGACATTTTGATGGAGATGGGAGCACTGCACAAAATGAGTTTGTCTCCATTTAGCGTGGGCAATCTGTAAGCTGCACCCTCCTACAGTACAGTAGGTCATACCAAGCAAAGTTGCAGGAAGAAAGAAGCATCAACTTTGAAACTTTGCAACTTTCACATGTTTGTCCTGTTTGTCCCTGCTCTCCTTCTAGCGTTTCTCATGAACACATTGAATTCGAGGATGTTTTGAACTGCTTTCACCAGGCATTTGCAAGACCTCCCAGGACTGAAGTTTTGGATGGATTGCAGTCAAGTGAACAAGACCAGTGAGGTGGTAATATTGCCCGGCGCATCTCCTTGCCCGGCGCAGCTGGTCTCAGTTTCCTCTGGAGACTGAAGCCATCATCCATTGATCCAGGACAATGCTTTTGGCGCGGATGAGGCATTGCCCCTCTTCATTCTGATCATCATCAGCATCTTGGTAAATATGGTCCAGTTTGCAGGGGACGCATTTTGCCATTCATAGGGGACAGAGGGACAGAACGTGCTGCTGTCTATGTGGGGGCTGTAGCCCATGGATGACGCAGGTGTGAGCCATCAATACATTTGTTTTAAGAACTTCTCGGGATGTTTGCCAATCGGTTTGAAAACAGCCATGAGTGACACTTCTTTGATCTTCTTTGCCACCGCTTGATGGAGTGCATGCCCGAAGCAACTCAATGGCAAAAGTTGTTTCCTGCTTGGCAAGAATCACGCTACGGAGTCCCCATGTTCCTTTGATGTTTGCTAAAGATGTTCTCTCATCAGCGAGTCTCTAACTTCCAGAGGCACCGAACCATTGCGAAGGGGCCACGGGTATCATCCTTTGACTAGCAAAAACGGCCAGAGCTCTAAGGGGCTAATCCACGCATGCTGGACAGCGTCCTGAGCTATGCTGAGCGTTTTACAGCAGTCACCTCAGATGGAGAGCGGGGGATATCAGTGGAGAGATCTGTTAGAAGGCAAAGTGTGTATTGGATTTCATTTTCTGCTCTTCCAATCAGATTCATACTGTATTGGTTGATGTTTACATATGTTTACATACTTTAAGTATCTTCAAGTTGGGATAGTTGAAAGGTACTACCAGCCGGTCATGTGTAGCATTCACAATCACTCATATATAGCATTTGATGGAACAACAAGTTCGTAAGAACGTTCTGCCGCTGAGACGAGCGATCAGCGGCGAACTGAGCAAGGTTATGCGCTGGCCCAGGCGATTTTTTTTGCAGCTTTAGTCTGGTCTGATTCCTGTGACCGATGTAGATTTTACCAGGAGCCACGGCACGGGACATGTCATCCACACTTTGTTCTTTTGGTTTGCAAAGTGAGACATCTGATTTCCTTTGGAAATTGTGAACTTGTACGCATTTTTGCTTGCTCGTACCCATGCAAGAGGCACTTCAAGTCAGATTCGATTGATTCGACAGGATTTCCGTTGGGTAAATTTGCTAGCATCAAGCTCTGCCAATCGCGCACATCAATGGATTGCACCGAACGTTGCTGTCGTATGCTGTCGTTACAGGCGCAGTCAGCCGTTGAATTCTCGAAGCGATGCCGAAAGGCGCGCCTGACTTGGGGCATGAACTGGCTGGCTTGTTCTGAGTAAACCTGGCGATGACCATATTCCCCTGGATTTTTTTATTTTTATTTTTATATAGGGATGAATAATCTATAATGATCTACATGGTATTTTCATGGATTTTCCATTCCCATGATTACCAGAGGTCTGCCAGAGGGTAATTAGTGAAGCATCCAGCAACTTAATTGTAGCTTCATCCCAAATCACCCACACATGAGGTGAAGCTGCGTGTGTTGCGGTCAGGAGCAGCTGTCAAACTTGAAGCCTGGCGAGTGGGAGAGCAGCTTGGTTTTGACCGACAACTTGTGTCCTCTGAAAACTGACGCCCCCCCTCAGTTTATCAATTTGTGGTCTATTTCAGGCTTGGGACCATCGTTTTTTTGGCGTAACACCAAAATGAAGCTTGCCACTTGCCAGTTAAAACCACTGGCTGTTGAGGGCAAACTTCTCCGCATACCTAGTGTTGAGCGACCTGCATGTTCCCTGACTTAGACAGTTTCCAACTGGGTATCTCCATGTCCCAGTTGCAACCACTTGCAGGGAATCTCCAAGCAATCAGCCAAGGTCATATAGAGTCTGATGATCCTCCCCCGTGAACTTCAAGAGCTAATGAGTTGGACGTCGACCTTGTAGCTGGTCCGAGGGACCACTGGATGGTTAAAATTTGTATTGTGGTCCCCAAATCAGTGGATCATTGGAGAGGAACATCTATTTCCACCATCTTCCACTTGCTGGGGCAGAGACATCACCAGAACATCCCCCCAAAGTTACGTGGCCTCAAAGTTGACGTCGCAGATGACCTGGCGAATCCCCGGCAAACGCCGCGGGATCGTCATGGATCGAGCAGGACGTGTGTGCCCTGCCCCATGACAGGTTGTTCCAGTGGAAAATCCATGAATTGAATTCCCATATGATTGGATGATATTGGATGCATGGAGATACCCTTCCGATGTTTAGCTGCTTGAAAGTCTTGAAAACTTACTTGCGGACTGCTTGAGTCAAAGGCTGGGAACATGTTCGAAGTTGTATAACTTACACAATCTTACATATTTTGCGTTCAGAGCTAGGCTGCAATGGTAGTTCGACACTTGGTATGTCTCAAAATCAGGGATGCATTGCGCTGCTCCAATTTGAACCTCCTATGAAGTGATCCACAGATAGAGGTGTTCTTCTCATCTTCCTTGAAGGGTTGTCAGGGCTGCCATCCAAGATTTTGAGACTGAGACAGCAGTTCGTTGGACATTTCCAGGCAGAAACTGGAGGCCTCATGGAGGGGGATTGCTGTTTGAAAAGCGATACGGCCACGGGAAAGCTGTAGAATCACTGTAGAAATTACTTCTGAGCATTGCAACTTTTGAAGTTCCCTTGGTGCTGGTACTATCCCCATGTCACCTCCAATGAGGATGTACAGGTGAGCTATGGTGAGCTTCATTTGATGATTCTGATGGTAGGCATCAGGTAACGATTGGATTGGTAGCCTTTGCACCTTTTAAATCCTTCTAAGGATTTGGGATCCCATCAAGTCTGTCTACAGTGACCCCATGTGCCGTATGATGCCGTATGTATGATGCATACGCAGTCAGCTGTTTCCATGCTCTGGACTGACAGATCTGGAAAGTCCGAATAAGAAGTAGGGGGCGAAAGAAAACACACGAGATGATACTCAATTGCCAACACTGGTTCCCACTCAGTGAACCCATCATGGTTTTGCCGATCTGACATTCTGATGGTCAAGTTGGCTCTTCTCAAGCAAAACAAGTAAAACAAGACAAACATGTATTATTTTTCTCAGATGGCCATTTGCAACTGCAGCATGAAGGGCACCGACCTCGGCACTTTGGCACCGACATGGGGTGACTGCACATCCGCCGGGCCCGCCGCCACGGCAGATGTCAGGCTGCTGGACGGGAAGACTTTCTCTTCAACACTTGACTCAATTCTCTGGAAAGTAGATTTTCCAGCAATTAGCATAACATACTTAGTCGATGTCAGTTGTTTCAAATCTATTTGAACTACTTGGTAATATATCTGATAAAGATCACTGTTAACTACCGCAACACAACATCACAAAACCGTAAGACAACATAACTATGGTAACACAACAATTCATTTCCATATTGAATCGACTGATGAATCTATGGCAACCCCCCTGTGGATCAGACTGGATCCCCAGGTGGTGTCCGATGATGGTGGTGGCCTGTGGCCCAGAGGTGCCCAGCGGCCGAACAAAAATCATCTGGTTGATTGCAGATCATTACAGCTCAAAATATCTCCACGCATCTCCACGTATCCAACAGAAATGTGACTCCTCTTTTCAGGGTCAAAATTTCTGTGGCTTCCTCTTTTTGGGGGCCTTCTCAGGCGGACTTGGCGGAAAGCTTGTCAGCGCTTGGTGCTGCGAAACCGTGTGCTGAAGCTGGACCTCTCCTGGAAGATGGACAGCTGCATTTGGCCGCGCCCAGACCCCCAGTTGTGCTTTGATATGCTTTGATTGTGCATTTGGCATGGAACTGTTGATGTGAAACCATGATCAGGGGTCATACAGTATTCATTCATCCCTTTCCTGTTGATCCAGGTCCGGATTCTGCCTGTGGGAGAATGAGGGACCAGCGGCCGCAGTCTCAGCCTGTGAGCTGCACTAAGGTTCCAGATCCAGACATCCTCATTCATCAAACACCACCAAGCAATCATCAAACCTGTAGCAACCAGCAACCATATTCAAACCCAAAACATCACCAAATGATATCACATGTCAGGGATCAACAAAAAGAAAACAGCATCAAACTAACTTGCCACTTGGGAACATATCATCCTCTTTCATCCTCCATCCTCAATAATAGATAATTTACCTTTTGAATCCTTTTGATAAAAGTGACTTTTCCATAGTTAAATGATGGATCCAATGTAACACATTGCTCTAAATGGATCCAAATGGTCCATCCATCCATGTTTTTTTTTTTAACAAATCCATAGAAAGTGAGATCGAAAGTCCTAGAATCAAGATCAATTCTAGTTTCCCCAGTGAAATCCAACATAATCCAACCATTTTCCTCCTTAAATCATATGTTTTTCCACATTTTTCCCACTGAAATCCGATATCCTCATTATATCCCCATCCATAATCAAGAATCATCCGCCATTTTCGAATATCTTGGGAAATCATCTGATATCATCAGATACAGTATCATCAGATATCATGGATATATGATATCATTCCCCCGTAGGACACCTTCCCATTTCGCCACGTTTTTCAGGCCGTGATGACCTCCGCGACCTTGCTGGCGCCGTTTCTACGGAAGCGCCTGGCTTCGCTGGTGTCTGACCGAGTGCTGGACCCACGACTGGTGGCGACCACAGAGCGGGAGGGCCCAGGTTGGTCCTTAGATGTTCTTTTACATTATAACATATTATAACATATAAAATAATAGATAATAGATGACAATAGTAATAATTGATATATATATATATTTATATAATTAGTAATGATATTTGTATTTTTCTATAGAATACATATGTTACTTAAGCTTAAGTCACTTAATACTAGTTGATACCTTGATACAGTGATACATGTTTGTGTCCAAATTATGGGTATGGGGTCAAAGATTATCATCGCCAAAATTGGTCCAACACACAACATCAGTATTGTGTGTCCATGTTGGAATCCCGGTTGTTTTTTAGGATCTTTTCGGTAACATGTTTTTGCGTTTTGGGGAGTGGTTCAGTTCAGCAACATGACTGGTGGCAGTTGGCGCCAAGATCAAGGCTGTTTGTCGTCTTCCCTGGAGAGAAACCATTGGTGGCGGAGGCTGTGTTCCTGTGACAGTTATGCTGGGGAAGTCTGGTGCATTCGATGCATGTAGAGATTGCATGGTAATAGCTTAATATAGACATTATGGCATATCACAAACAAATCTTACTTACATAACGGATTTGTTATCAATTGCATTTTGATTGCGGATACTACAGTGTACATACCACATATCCTCCACACGTATCTTATGTCAGTTGATCCAAAATGTCAGTTTGGCATGAGACACAAAGAGAGAAAGAGGGAGAGAGAGAGAGAGAGAGGGAAAGGGTCCTTTTGACTTGGAGCGTACTTGACTAGTGGAACTGCCAATGACTGGCACTATTGATGGATAAGTCCTTGCGCTATAGTTACAATATGTTACAATAATTATGGGTTTCATTGAAAGTGACCTATGCCACCACCCAAGAATGCGATTTTGATAGGGAAAAACCTGAACAACTGACAAACCACCAACTTTGGGTCTACCCTCCAGTTAACTAACATAGCTATGGGAAATGGATGAACATGGTCCATTTATAGATAAATGACCCATTAAAAACCGTGATATTTCATAGTCAGTTTGTAATTACCAGAGGGTTTCATCATGTTTCATCCATCCATCAGTGGATAAATCCATCCAATTTCCTAGATAAATTATGTTTTTTAGCATGATACATGATTTTCAGACAAACCCATAAAATCATAAAACTTACAGTACTATAGTTACTATAGTTGCTGGATGTTGCTGGTTTCCTGGCTCCTGAGACAGGCATCACTGGCAGCTTGCTTGCCACTTCCTGCGGAGCCATCACTGCAGCTGCTGCAGGCTGGGCAATCCACAGAGTTTGGACCTGGTTCAGTGATGTTCTTTGTAAATTGAATGTCATGAAGCATCATCAATTCATCAATGATCCATTTTTCAGGCTCAATCATCATCATCATCAAATCATCAAATCATCAAATCATCAAATCATCAAATCATCAAATCATCAAATCATCAAATCATCATCATCATCATCAAATCATCATCATCAAATCATCATCATCAAATCATCATCATCATCAAATCATCATCATCATCACCATCATCATCATCATAAAATCATCAAATCATCATCATCATCACCATCATCATCATCATCATCACCAACAACATCATCACCAACAACATCATCATCAACATCATCATCAACATCATCATCATCATCATCAAATAATTTAATATATCAATTGTATGTTGATCCGATCACTGTGTGCTCCTAGACCGTGATGTGACCATCCACCGAGACTCTCGGATCAGCGACGACAGGCTGCGTTGGATACATCTCCTTCCGAGGAGATGACGTGGCGGCCACCAGTGGTAGGTGGGATCCAAAAGCCAGCAGCGTGCATCAGAGTAATACATCATATATATATAATTATATATATATATATATGTATAATATGTATGCTTGATTATGTATATTATATAGTATACACATATATATATATATATATTATATGGTATATGTGTTGTATATCAGACAAGAAGATCATGTTTCTCTCTGATATTCACCATAGTTAGTATGTTTATGTATAGTATATGACAACATGTGTATATATATTATGTGTATATATATATATATACATATATTCCATAATGGCAGTATGCCGCATTCGTAGGAGCAACTGTGGCCAGGTAACTTGGGTGTGGCGTTGCTCCGCCGGTTGACTCGGTTGACTCGGTTGACCCAAAATTTTCATCGTCGATCCTGGAGGAGTTGACCAACATTCCAAAGAAATGGCTGATTCATGCAGGTACCATCAGGTACCACAAATGATGGATTATGATTATGGATTATGATTATGGATTATGATTATGGATTATGAACAAATGGAAAAAATGATGGAACAAATGATGGATTGTCATGGAATGAGTGAATTATGATGGATTATGAACGAATGGTGAACGAATGGATTATGGATCCACAAATAGATCCCATGGCTATTCAACTTGTGGACTGCGACCACATTTGTTGGGTGCGCTTCAGCGAGGTCTGACCATCCCAGATAGTCTCAGTGGCAATCCGATGCGGCCAACAGGGGCCCTGGCCCTGGAAAATTGGGCAACACTACCATTGGACAAGTCACGACAAGTCACAATTGGCTAAGCTGATTGATCTGAGATCTGGGTATGGATCAATACCTATGAAAATACCATTTTTAATGGGATGAACATCCATAAATCCCAGCTATTTTGATGTGAACTACAGGGGATTCCATGGGTTTTGACACACTGCCATCTGAGTTGTTCGCCAAGGATCCTGTCCAGGTGGGTCAACGGCTTCGTTTGTTGAGCTCAGCCTTTGGCCTTTTGAAGGCCGGACGGCCGTCTGAAACATACGGTGGATGGAAGAAATCCTGCACCAGTTGATAGGTGGTTTATCCCATTATTCATAGGGTTTCAACCATCCAAGGTGATGCAGGATTTCTTCCATCCACAGTAGGATACACCATGATACACCGGAAATTACGATGGAATTGTCATCATTGTCCGACTGAAAGATTTGAACGATTTGGAACGTGTCAATGGGTATCTACAGACCATTTGGCAATGTGGGCGAAGTCATCTTGATACAAACCTGATAATGTGGAGATATGTGAAGGGACATTTGAGGCTTTGCGATCTTTTGCATGTGAATATTGTCCTTGATGGAAGTGCCCAGCGTTGCACACACCTGTTGTCTCAGATATATGTATTGCAGGGAACTTGGGGGTGCAGTTGAGATTATTGTTGTAATGCTTCCAGATTGTAAACCTGGTAATAACATGTAATAACCAGCATAAGTTGGCATTTAAGCCCTAGACATATATCGACGTAGAAGTGGAACTAGACCCCCAAGAACTTCAAGCAGTTCAATCGAAAGTTGTGCCTATAGTGTCCATCTCATTCTCTAGGCCTCAATCTTCCTGGGGGCAGAAACCCAATGCACAGTGGCAGCAATAGATGAGGCTGGTACTTTGTTGCTGCACGATGGAAATGGAAACCACCGTTTTCCACTGGACAGACTAGCTGAACGTGGTGGCTTTTCACGGCTGTTCCACGTTCCAGCTTTATTACTGAGGCTGAGAAGGTAAAATTCTGAAGGTTCAGCATTGCTTCCTTTGATCCTAAGTAGCTTGGATTCTTCCTAGTATCCTCCCTAGGCAAATTCCCTTGTTGATTTGGTGCGACGCGGAGGCGTCTGACCTCATGTTGTTGGATGGAAGATGGTTGCCTGGTTGCGAAGGTGGAGTTGCCATCACAGAGGACTGGGCATGTGCGGCATGTGCCTATTCCCGAATGATTGAAAAGCACTCATTTTGGATCATTTTGACTTTGGCTCATTAACCATTATCAACCATCATTAACCATTATTAACCATTATTAACCATTGTTAACCATTGTTAACCATCCACTACTATCAATATTAACCATTATTAAGCCAACATCCGATGACACCGGCGCCCCGGAGGACGGCCAGCCCTGCGCGTTGCTGGCAGCGCCCTTGCGAAGTACAAGGGGCTGTCGATGGACTTTGTGTCCGGGCATCGCTTTGCGAGGCGGCGGCGGGGAGGATGGCCATGCTACCTGTAGTATCCTGTAGTTACATTGACATAGGGGGTGGATTCAGACTACAAACAATGACAAATGGTTAAAGATGCTTAAAGCATGTTAAAGCCACAGCAGATTGTCACAACAGGTCACAAAATGTCACATTGCATCTTGGCACTGATCACCAGCAGCTCATCCCCCCTGCCGGTGACGCCCTTGGGATGCACCGAGGCATTCTGACAACGATTCTGAACAGCTTCGCTGGACAAGTGTTGCCTCGAAGTCTGAAGGTGCGGCGATTTGTGGAGCTGGTCATTTGCTGGTCATTTGCTGGTCCTGTCATTTCCATTTCACCCCTTTTGTATCCTTTTGTGACCTCAAAGAATTTCAAACCATCGAAAATGATAAAGACACTTTACGACTTTAAGTATCTTTACCCTCTGGTTATTTAACATAGCCATGGAAAATGGCCCATTTATAGATGGTTTACCTATTAAAAATGGTGAAATTCCATGGCTATGTTAAATAACCAGAGGGTAAGTCTTTAAGTCGTATCAGAAGCGACAAATGAAACATTGACCATCTTTGACCAATGGTTTCATTGGTGGCTCTGTGCTTCCAGGAGAGTGCCCGGCCTGCCAAGTTCGCACCAGGCAGCTGGATTGGGTTATCAAGGACCATCAAGGTTTGAAGTGGTAGATACCTTGGATGTCCTTGGATTGTGGAAGTGAGCTGCTACAACTGCGAAGACAAACACTATATATATATGCAAATACAGCTAAATTCTGTGTTTGTGTCTAAGTCAACATATTAGGTCTGTAGTCTATAGATGTACGTAGGTGCACATAGATGTACATAGTCTATGTCCATTACTAATTCTCTGATCATTGGTTGTTCTCATCGCCGGATCCGATCCGCCAGGTGTGCCTTGGCCTCCAGGAATTGCACGACTGGAGGTAGGAGCTGAGGCGGAGAACTGGGATGACTCTAACTGGGAAACTCACTGGTAAACTGTCCCAATAACTATGGAAAATCATGGAAAATCACCATGCTATTAATGGGAAAATGACCATAAATGACCACTATTTCGACTGGGCCATTTTCAATAGCAAACTGTTTGTTTACCAGAGGGTAACTAACTGGGGATTTGGTGGATGAACTTTGGTACTGAAACCTCCAGTTATAATCAATTTAGAGGTTGAAAGCAAGACTGTGAGCATTTTCACTCCAACCAATCAGAAAAATGAGCTTTCATTAATTTGAAATGGGATATTCAACATCATGCAACACCTGTCTACATCCGTCTAAGTACACGAATCCATGAATGAATTGGTAGATATTGGTAGAATATTTTATACGTAGTAAGTTGCCCCGAGCTACTCCCAAACATCTCCAAAATTGATAATTATTTCTGCAACAAGTTAACACGCCGTAAAAGTGTGGTTGCGTGGATCCAATGCTTGATTGCCTGTATTCTTTTCCCCACCATTTTGGCTATGGATCAAACGTGGACGTGTTGGCACCGCATTTTGCAGCCAGGCATTTGGCTGCGTGCTGATTTCCGACCGCCACATACTGGTAGTCGCATCGAGTTTGCCGAGGTGGTTTTGACGCCATGGAATTGTCATAGCTGTTGGCAGCTGACCCCATGGTTAATCGCTGTGCAAACCCTGATATATATAATATATATATATAATATATATAATATATATATATAATATATATAATATATATATGTAAAGTGGTTTGCATTGTTGCAGGCTGAATCCAGAAAACTCCGAAAGTCTCTTTTTCCTCTGTGTGAGTTGCGTGCAGGGTCAGCACTGGTCGTTTGCATGGAGCCTATGTGATGGAAAGTTTGCCTTGTAGAGTACAACTCTTGCAGCCCATCCGAAGTGTTTGGGGCTCAGTGCCATCGCGTGTAGGGTCCTCGGGATGGGAACCTTTTGTTTTTTTGACATCGATAGCACTGACAAATAGATGATGTTCCCATTCATTAAGAGCTTTAGAATCATTTGTAGGAGATTGATGGGGATTGTCCATTGCCATGCTTGCTTGATAACCAGGGGTAGATCAAATAGCAATTTTGTAAAGAACTTCAAGAAACAATTGGTCAAAACAGGGCATCCAGGCCAAAGCCAAACTTGCACAAAAACCTGTCCGACATAGCTGTCATGAGAAAGTTCTTGTTGACGATGCAATTGCCTGTGGGAACCCCCAAACCAAGATAACCAAGGGATTTCTCTACTGAAAAGAAAGGCTGTCTGCAATTTTGGGAAAATCATGTTTGCTGGTCATGTTCGCATTTTTGCTCGTCAATCCTCGCATGGATCTTTTTGCTGGAGTATGTTAGCAATGTTACAATTTGTGTTGCTCAAATCTTCCAGTTTTGGTGGGTCTGCCTCAACCCTGGACCGTGTGTCGTGCCCAGCTTGGCCTTGTGCTCGCTGAAGTTGACTTCATGCCAAAGCAAAAGGCCAGAAATCTGACGCGTCAACCAACACGGATGGAGGGTCTGTTCAGGTGTTACCAAAAGTTTTCCACTGTTGTTCTTACCGCATATTTTCCGTGTTTTTCCCCAAATCACAGAGAAATCCAGACATGTTTCACTACCCCAGATGTTCCATGTTCTTATGATATGATAATATGATGCATGGTCCATGGTACATTTTTCTCCACATCCGGGTGATATTTGGGGTAAATGTTGAAATATTCCAGACATGGAGCACAGGGGTCATAGCCACAGTGATTTTCTTGGAAGGCCCCTGAAGCTATCCAATGGCCAGGCGGGGGAAAACTTTGGCATCAGACCTGCCGCAGTTTAAAAAACACCAAAATATGCTTTTATAGGGTCATCCTCTCCTCATATCATTGGATAATATTGGATATGTTGGATGGTAAATCTCAACATCACATTAAAACCGCATGATGCCACATCAAAAATGCATTTTTTTCCTGCAGATTTTTCTCCGAGTCAGCGCCGTGGCCAAAAGATCAGTTGCCGATTGACCCTCGTCTAGGTGTTGATGTTGATCTTCAAGAAGGGCAAGATCTGGTTGCCGTGGATTTAGAAGGCGAACCAACAATAATGGGTCTACAGTCGGTCTACAAGACACTAGGGAGGAGTGAGGATGACTGGTTGAGGGTTTAAAGCATGGTTTAGCAATGTGTCATGATGGGTCATATTAGTTGGAGTTCTTTCAAAATGGGTGATTCATCATCACCAGCAATAGCTATTTGGAGATGTCGCCAATCTAACAGCTTCGTGTATTCACATCATTCTTTGCCATTATTTTCACACCTACTTGGCAGATACCACACGGTCCGTAGCCATTTGGCTCAAGTGGTTCAAACGTCCCGTCCCTCCTTGATGTTGGATTGCTGCGCAGTTCCCACCGTCATGCCTTCCTACAAGTTGACCTACTTCGACATCCGCGGCCTGGCCGAGAACGCGCGCATCCTCTTCGCGGCAGCCAAGCAGCCCTACGAGGACGTCCGGTTGTCCCTGAGCTTCGGCACCCCGGGGGACTTCAGCACCATCCAACGTCCCGAATTCGATGAGATGAAGGCGAAGGGATTGTTGGATGTCTCTCTGGGCAAGGTGCCTCTTCTCGAGGTGGACGGCGTCCAGATTGGTCAATCCAAGGCCATTGAGCGTTTCCTGGCCTCCCAGTTGGGCATGATGGGCAGCTCACCGGCGGAGGGCGCACAGGTGGATCAGCTGGGTGAAACGGTGCGTGACATCAAGGATGCCTATCAGAAGGTGCGCGGAATCAAAGACGAGGCGGAGAAGAAGACAGCCATGGAGAAGTGGTTCGCCGAGGACTTGAAGAACTGGGTGGCTTTGGCCGAGAAGTCCCTTCCAGCAGGACCTGGGCCCTTCTTGGTGGGTGGCAAGTTATCCCTGGCAGACATTCTCTTCTACACCTTGCTCCTGGCTCCTGGGGGTGCCTTCGACGACACCGAGGGAGCCAAGGCTTCCTTCCAGTCGAGCCCCAAAGTCAAGGCGGCCATGGAGGCAGTGGATGCTTTGCCACAGCTGAAGGAATACTTTGCCAGCCGCAAGGTGACACCGTTCTAGCGCCGTCGTTATGAACCAACATGAACCAACCCGGCTAGATGTCTTAGCGGAGGGGTGGCTGATATGTGCGATAGATTTGCCTGTGTTTTATCAGGCGACTGGTGAGGGGAATTGAAAGGGGCAATTGCACTAGATGCGCTTGCACCTGCAACCCCTTACGGGTCGTTAACTCAAGTGTGGACAGCGCATTTGTGTGCCAAGTCCTTGTCGTCCAAGATTGATACCACACGGTCCCCAATGACTGTGTTTTGGATGGGTTGGCCGCCCACCAGAATTTCTCAGTCTTGAAAGGTAAAAGAAAGCCAACAGCGAAAGTGAACTGGGCGGAAGATTTGTAGTCGCACAGCGTTCAAGACTAGATTTTATACTATACAGTACTGTACATCCATCCTCCAGTAATTAGATTTTTTGAGGCTGGCAAAGGTAAATCACCTTACTTAGCCGGGAACTCTCTGGAAATAGATGGGAATGTCATGGAATGTCCTTAAATTTGAACATATTTGAACCATACCCACGTAGATTTGTCATTCAGTTCCCTTAATTTTCAGCACATGGAAACCGTTGAAGCTCTCCGACGCTTGGACCGATTGAATTTCGATTGAGCCAGGCCCAAAGATGGCCAAGGGCGTGCTTCAGTGTTGGCTGGGTGCACGCCATCAACCACAGGTCATTGCTTGCACTTCGATTCCACCCACAATTTTTTTCAGGGATGGTTTCTGGTTTACTAGAAACATTATAAACTAGAATATATATGATATTAATTGATGTTATACAATATTATACAATCCCTAATGATATCCCATTAGTTCTAGCGTATCACATAACTGTTCATGCCAATAATCCCAGAATCATCCCATGCCAGGGATGATTGTTGCGAGTAAATTATGTGCTATGTCTGGGACTGTCACCAGAAATGGATGGGTATATTTTTTAACCATGAAAATTGGAGGGGGTTAAAACCATGCATTGGGTTTGCCAGGTTATATGTTCCTTAAAAGAACATACTGTAGAACCTTGCTGATTGATTCACCAGCTCCTGATCTGCCATGGTCATATGGATAACTTTTACATTTTACATCATTACAGGCTCCTGCCAGGGCAAAGTCAGGGGTTGGGAGTCGCTGGTAGAACCGGCCATGGCGGCTGAAGCTGCTAACAGGCACCTCCTGCTTTGGAATGTGGCCTACCTTCTCCAGGTGAGAATCTGCACGTTGATGGCATCAGACGTCACAGCTAGGTTAACCGACTGGATGGGTACTTTAATGGGTACTTTAATCCTTTAGTCTTTTGGTATCAATGGGATTATCTGCTAACCGGCTAAGAATTTAATTTTGTGTAGGGTATCTAAGATTGGCCATGACAGAAGGAACCAAAAATCCAGCTACAGGCCATGATGGAAAGAGCGTCAATCGGGTCCTGCGACAGCTTGACGACAGGTTTGAGTCAAGCCCACTTCTTCTTCGAAGCAAGGAGTGCCTCGTGGTTGGATGCCTCTGTAACTTGTTTCAATGCAAGCTGTTGGGATTGAACATGTTCGAAGCAGGACCCACGCCCTCTTCGGGATTGCCCTTGCAGATAAGGACGACCAGGGACTTCGGGGACTGTGGTGCCAGGTAACTCACTGCCTTCAATGGCGCTATCATGTAGTGTTAATGTATGTTCTACGCCACAGGGACAGATACATTCATCAAGATACCATGCATATGCAGTGTAGGTGTAGGTGTGCGTTGTTTGTGTAAGTGCATAATGTTTTTCTTGTGTGGATCGGTTCTTGATCTCTTGAACCAGTAAAACAGATGTGCAAACTTAGATTCAGACGCTGACCAACTTCTTAAACGAATCATACTATGTCAGGAGTTTGTGTTTACCTCATTCCATGTGCCCCTTTTTTGCGGGGGTGTGTCATGGGGAATTTGCCCACATTTTGCGATGGACCTTTCTGCATGGCTGCAGCAGGAAAGCAGTTCCTCTTGCTCCAGAGCACGAGCAGTGCCCTCGGGGGGGTTGAGAGAGACCACATGATGATTGTGCTTGATGACTATCGCGGATTTACCATCAAAAATGATCAGACATGGTGATTCAAGTGGCAAACATATCATTTAATGGTTCTCGGCATATCACCAGAAATATCCAGTTCTGCTGAGAATGGGGGATTCGACTGTCCAAATGGCATACTGAGAGGGGAAGTGAACCCCCAAAAAAGGGTGAATAAATGAATGAAACCAGTCATGAAGGAATCCATCATTCAAATCCTTTGGCTTAATGTCGTGGTTCAACATGCTTCATTTCGGATGGGTTGTAGGATATGTTGATTTTTCAGATGAGGCAGCCAGTTTGCACATGAACACATATGAACGGTGTGTGTGAGACCCACATGGGATGCATTGATCATTTACCAGGTCCTTTCCATGCTACCTTTGAGACTTAGCTTCAGTTCTGCACTCCCATAGGATGAATTGCTGCTGGGGTACTGGGGTGTCATCAAAGATGAACAACATGTCAAGAAGAGAATGAGAAACAATATGCACACGCAGTCTTACACCCCGAAATCACACAAAACGACGAGCAAACAGAGCTGAAAATCAAAATTAACAAACTTGTTAGCGCAATCCATATTGATGCAGGATGGAATAGTAGCAAGTTCAGCTGCAGCACACTGATTGGTGCTATCATCACCGCCCGCCATTAGTAACACCAGCACGCCACAGTGCCATAGGTTCTCCCTGTCCGATGCCACGGCGTGTCCGTGTTCCAACTGAAGGACTGAGACTGGGAGCATGATTTGGGATGATATGGCTATGGTAAAAACCATGGTAAAAACCTTGGGCAGTTGACAAAGCCAGCAGTTTTCCCTTCCTGAAACAGACCAAGTTGTTCCATTTCTTGTGTTTCAAAGCTGTAGAGATGGTATAATTAATTCATGTTCTGCAATGGATGTGGGTCAAAATGGAAGACCGTTAAGGGGACCACAGATTGAAATGTCTAGTTTAGTATTAACCATCCATAATTTTGGGGTACCTAATTTTGACCCATACCCCAATGACTAAATTAGGCAAGAGACACATGGGCAGATCATGGGTATGTGCGGTATGGGTATTTATTATGGGTCATATTTTTTTTGAAAACTTAAGCTCTTGCAACATAGCTTGCAACCAAAGCTTTCGGGCAACAGTTAGGAATGGGGGTCATCCGGTCATCCAGTCTGGAATCCAAAGCAGGAGTTGCAGCAATGCCTTTCAAAAGGACCCCAAGAGGTGCCAGGAAGCATGTCCCAAGATGTCCCAAGCATTTCCATCCATTTCCTGACTAGACATGTCATGACATGTCAAATGTATAATATATTAATAATATATTATTATCTATTCATGGATTGAGAAGCCATGCCCAAGGCACTCCGGAGATCATTCGTTGATGGATCATGATCAGATTTTAAGCTCGTACTCACATTGAACAAATTGCAACAACATCTAATCATGTGTGCTTGCGTGCATGTCCAACAATCCACAGGGCACACGAGCCATGTCTAGCCATTTGGAACATCCACAGATCTGAAACATCCGCCCCTCCCCAGGTGAACAGCGCCATGAGGCTGTGGATCAACAGCTTTGATGCACGCTGGACGCCTTTGAAGGGAAACCTGGAATGGCGATTGGAGGCGGGAACGATGGCGTTTTTTTTTCGCGTGGTCACCACACTCTGGTAAACTAACATAGATATATGGAAAATCAGCATTATTAATAGGTAAATCAACTATAAATGGGCCATTTTCAATAGCTATGTTAAATTACCAGAGGGTATTGGTGGAGGATGATGGAATAAATCCCGGAACCATGGTGAAGCAACCATGGAGGGCTTGTCGCATTGAACAGCGAATAGCTGCCAGCAGCTTTCAATGCGAACAGAACATCCGGAGCTTGAACCTAGGCCAGACCATTTGCTGCAACTTCAGCGCTTTGAGCGAGAGAAAAAATGCATAAAAATGCTGGATTGGATTTCTTTGTCAATTTTTGTTGAGGGCTGGCAAATCAGCTGCTACATGTCTTTTTACTGTGCAATGTCTTTTTACATGTTGTTACAGTGCAATCGCTCCTTTGCGTAGTCGGGCTTCAAGAATCTTCAAGCATTCAATGCTCAATTTGCAGTCGTGATGGCAATGGGTCAAGATTAAAGGCCCCAGCACATGTGATCGCAGATGTTGGGCCACAGTTAAACCATGCTAGACCCTCCCATTTATGGTTCCCCAATGGTGACTCAAAGCAATACACAGATCTACACAGATCTTGAGCCCTTCCCTGGTGGGATGGTGCATCGCTTGGATCAGCTGAAGGCCGAGGAGGTGGAGTTGTTAAAGCAATGTGCCGAACTGGAGCAACTGCTGCGTTCGGATCCCCTGAGCTTTGAAAATGAGGCGCTCGAAGTCCAGTTGCAACAAATCCATGCAGACCACGCGCAGCTCTTAGAGGAGCTCAAAGGTACCCGTGAGTTTTATGGTCGCAGGATCAACGATATGACGTCGCAACTGGAGGATCGGTCCCGAGCCACCTGCACGGCCCAGGGACATGCAGATTGCCTGGGCGATTTGCTGTTGTTCCATGAGGACAACTAGGGGAAAAGTGGGCATGGGGGTTGTATGGGACTGTATGGGGTTGTGGTGGTGGTGATGGTACTATATATATATATATTATTAATTGGCATATACTGATACTAGTTCCTATATACTATATAGTTTAGTTGGTGATAGGAAATTGCCGGATGTTTTCACAGAGCTTGCCATCCAAACATATCCAAACATCTCGGATTCACTTCAGGACAATGGAACTCTGGCAGGGAGCTATTGGCGCACCCAGTGCGTGAAACGCGACGACAGCATCCGTTTCCTGTCACTGAAGCTGCAGGAATACACGGTGAATTCGGCGGAGTACCACAAACGCCGCTCCGCCAGCTTCTCTGGGGACTCGGAGGTGGAGAAAACTTCCGCAGAGTCGCCGACATTGGCACGGACGGCCTCGGCGCCGATTCAAGGCGTGGGGAAGTGGATGGGTTTGGTGGAGGTCCTACTGGGTTGATTAGTAAATGATTACGGCTTTTGATGGCTTTTGATGATATATTTGACAGCCACTGTCAAAAGCCCAAGGGATTACTGCCATTTCACCCAAGTTTTTGATTAGATGGTGATATTTGATGATTACAGATTAATTTCATATGTTTATTTACTTATGTTATATATATATATATGTATTAACATATTTATATTAAATATACATTGCGTAGCATTCTTGTGTAAACCAGTGTTTTCATACATATCATGAACCAATAATAGAATTGTCAGTCTTGGAACCTGAGGTGTGAATCAGGCAGCCTTTAAAGCAGCTGAACGTGCATTCAAAGCACTAAACGAACGACACTCTGGTCTATGCGAAGAGTTGCAACGAGCAGAAGAGCAGGCGTGCAAATTGGAGCAGGCTATTGAAACATGTGAACTGCGATGTGCTGGCTTAGACTTCGCTTCCGAGAATGATGAGAGTCATAGCGATTTGAAAGACGAAATCCGCAACTGGTTTCAAACATGTTTGAGTATTGTTGTTTCTATCCCCATAATCATTGAGGATGATTGTCACTATCCAGTCCCTATACTAGCCATACTTCGCCACCATCAACTGCAAACCACCTTCAAAAGCAAAACCACCCTGAATGTCGCACACCCAGAAGTTTGGCCCATCATTATCTTCCCCACTAACATTATGTTATTGTCGTTTTAATACATTTGAATACTAAATTAGTAATTCTAATACCCATATAATACCCACATACCCATATATATATAATTAATACTAATGAATGCATTGGTTATTGTTGATTTTGTACGAAATTAATAATAAAAAACCATCCTTCCTGAGGTCAGTGTCAGGATGCCCGCGCCTCCGCCCATCAGTTGCCCAGCTGGGCCTTGCGTTGCGCCTGGCGCGACGCGTTGGACCTCCGCGCCGCGCAGCTCGAGCGCGTCTCGGCGCAGCTGGACAGCACCAAGCGCTCCTTTGACGCGGCTAATGAGGAGAGAATGGCTGGATGAAAATGGAACTGGGACTTGGAACATTTTGAAAAAGGTCCAAAATATGAAAACACCTCATGATATCCATATGATATCATGGTGGACAATGGTGGACATATGTTGTTCATAAGGCAAAGCGAACTTGGAAAACCAAAAAGTTTGATGGTGCTGAATTATTTGTTTTATATTTTTTATTTATCATATTATGGTAAAGCAAGCGATTATTTAATTATTTAGTTGATGTTTGAATCACTTCAAATTTCAAGAACATTCCAAACAAAATCAACAAATTACAGTTTATAGTATGGCATAGTATGGCAAAGGAGTTTGTTGGATGACTTCAATTCTCAGGACACACGGATGAGTCAAAAACGAATTGAGTTAACAAAGCACCCCTGAAACATGCTGCTTGCGATTGTCGTACTCAGTACAGTACATCTCATTACAACATGTCAGCATGTTCATACATTTCCTCTTGGCAACTAGTATAATGATGGGATTACCGGGTATGTTTGATGGTTCATTTGACATTTGGATGGGATGGGTATGGATAGTATGGATGGGTGCAGAGGAGCTGAATTGGCACGCCACTAGTGCTGAAGCCCTGCGAACGCGCCTGGCAGATGTCTTGAGGGCGACAGCTGCAGAGAAGAGACGAGGGAGTGAGGCGCTGGCGGAAGAAGTCAGGAGGAAACAGACATTGCAGGCGAATCTGGCGAGAAAAACCGTGAAAAATGGTGGGATTTCACCAGGAAACATGGAGATATCATGGGGATAACATCATATCCATATGGTGTGTGTCTGAACATGGGTTATACACCCCAAACATCCCCAAACATGGTCATTGTCATTGGGAAGAATGATGATTAGCCAACGGATCTAGGGGTACCCTATTTTCAGACACATACGTACGAGCCATTAAAAATGAAAACCCCGGCCCCTGTTGATGGGTGCCCAAGGCACTCTCAAAACACTGTAAATAGTGGGCCATTCTGGCATTCCTGAAATAGGTAGGGCATTGAACAAGTCATCCTGAACCTGCACATGCTAAAACCCTGCAACCTTACACCCTACAGTAATCCTCAAGCCCCAAACCTTCAAACATTTCAAACTCATGGAAAAATACCAACATCTACGCATCTAAACCCTCGAAATCCCCAGAACCTAATTCTTAAACCCTAAACCTTGGAAACATGTGGAAACCCAGCACTGATGTTGGCAGAAATGAGGTGGCGCAAATATACTGTATCAGGTCATCGTTGGAGATGATTATAATTATAATCCATACATATCCATACCAAACAGGTTAACCACTATAATCTAATGGGATGCGATGGGTGTACTTGTCGTGGCTCATGTAGTTTTGTCATGTTTTGTCCAAATCTATATAATGAATTATGATGATGATGATGATGATGTTGATGATGATGATGATTATGATGATGATGATGATTCATGGGATCAGACAAATCCATAATATGTGGTAAAGGTAAATAAGAAACACGAGGGTTTTTTTGCAATCCACATGTATCCATAGGTCTCCTGGTAATTTAATTCAGCAAATTTTGTAGGGGCAAAACCAGCATGATTCTTCTGCAAAGCATGTGGGTTCTCATTGCCAGATTTGTTTACCGGGTGGCTGGATGGTACATTGAAATTCTAGACTCTAGACTTGTGGCTGTTAGAAAGTGGCCATGTGTGGATTCTGGTGGTAGTCATCTAGGCCAAAACCAGCTGCCAAATTTCAACAGCCATCTTGCATTGACACGTTGTGTTATGGGAATTTCCAGCACAGACATTCACCAAAGCATTGTCAGCCAATGTGGGGGACGCTCAAAACCCACGATACTTTATTCTGACGCACATCCACAAAAAACTTACTTTTTTTTAATTTTCACCACGGGATTTCTTCTTTGTTTTGACCCATAGCCCATAGCCATTGCTTTCATCGAAAGGAGCTGCTGGACCGTTGGTTTGCTTTGAGACCAGAAGTTCCAGTACCAACAGCGTGTGCGCAGGCGCAGCAGCTGCTGGCTGAGTGCGAGGGCAGTTAGCGGCTGGGCTGCTGCCGGCATCGGTGGCCAATGCCATTCGGGAGATGCGAAAGTGGTCTACAGCTTGTTTTCGCCATGGTTCCCCACTGGTGCGCAATGCGCCACATTATCTTGGCTCCTACTCCAGGCTCGTGGGCTGTGGAAGAGAAGTGCCGGAAAGTACTGAGCCATACTGAGACCGGTGAGTAAGTGCTTCTTGAACTTCTTACTTGCAAGGGGCGTTGCATCGGTTACCTGCTCATAAGTGTTTACTGAGCAGTTCTTTCTCTCGAATCCTGCTGTGTGCATCCCTGCCCAGGGCTATAGTGAGCACCTGGTTTCTATCCGATGACCCAGCACTCATTTTGGACCGTGACATCGCAGGCTTGGAGCAACAACAGAGTCGATTCCACTGCTTGGTATGTTTAGTCTCCATGAATTGATGTTTTGAGAGGATAGCCTAGGATAGCTCACAATTTCTTGATATTTTTTCTCAATGTCTTTGTATGTTTTTTTGGGATGGAAGTTGTTTCACACGTGTCCTCTCGGATCGTTTCATGAAATCCGGTTCGTGTGCCAGGTCTTCAAGATCTGCCAGAGCAAAAGCCATCACAGACTAAGTGGCCAGGTGGAGAGGTGCTTCAGTGGCACATCAAATCACACGCTCCCAACAACACAAGTGCCCGAAGTGCGCACAGAGATACGGGACAGCAACCGGAAT
>Ga0126342_10003561_pt1:10000-25812 | contig 25812 bp, 29 predicted proteins | sample Cyp1metagenome_FD_92528 | JGI IMG/M metagenome (GOLD analysis project Ga0126342, IMG submission 92528) | Coral microbial communities from Lord Howe Island, Old Settlement Bay, Australia - Cyphastrea 1 metagenome | ecosystem: Host-associated > Invertebrates > Cnidaria > Coral ... | reverse complement strand
CATCGCCGGCTGCAACCACTTTACACGGAAAAATGCAAGGTTTCGTGCTCCGACTTCCTCCCCAAAACAAAGCCCATTGAGCATTCGTGCAGCCACTACAATGCGTTTAGCAGCATCACGGTGCTAACCCGCATCTCTCTACCCATATGGCAACACCAGATGACAACAATCATGCGTCCACGCCACTGCGATCTGCAACCAAAGATTCAAGAAACGCATAGAACTACGCAAACAGACACAACCACTCGTTGCAGCACACGGAAAAATACAAGCTTTCGTGCTCCGGCTTCCTCCCCAAAACAAAGCCCATTGAGCATTCATGCAGGCACTACAATGCGTTTTGCAGCATCACGTGGCTAACCCGCATCTCTCTACGCACATGGCAACACCAGATGACAACAATCATGCAGCCATTCCACTGCGATCTGCAGCCAAAGATTCAAGAAACGCATAGAACTACGCACACAGACACAACCACTCGTTGCAGAACCCAGAGGAGGAACCGATCGCGTCCGGAACGACCGCAGCCGCAACCGCCGCACACACGAGGTACCTTTCATCGCCGGCTGCAACCACTTTACACGGAAAAATGCAAGGTTTCGTGCTCCGACTTCCTCCCCAAAACAAAGCCCATTGAGCATTCATGAAGCCATTGCAGCCATTGCAATGCCTTTTGCAGCATCACGTGGCCAACCTGCATCTCTCTACGCACATGGCAACACCAGATGACAGCAATCATGCGGCCACGCCACTGCGATCTGCAACCAAAGATTCAAGAAACGCATAGAACTACGCACACAGACACAACGACTGTCGCAGAACACAGAGGAGGAACAAATTCGCGACAGAAACGACCGCAGCCGCAACCGCCGCACACACGAGGTACCATCGCCGGCTGCAACCACTTTACACGGAAAAAATGCAAGCTTTCGTGCTCCGGCTTCCTCCCCAAAACAAAGCCCATTGAGCATTCATGCAGCCACTACAATGCGTTTTGCAGCATCACGTGGCTAACCCGCATCTCTCTACGCACATGGCAACACCAGATGACAACAATCATGCAGCCATTCCACTGCGATCTACAACCGCAGATTCAAAATCGAATAGAACTACACACACAGGAACGACCACTCGTTGCAGAACACAGAGAAGGAACACATTCGCGACAGAAGCCGCAACCGCCGCACACACGAGGTACCTTTCATCGCCGGCCGCAGCCACTTTACACGGAAAAACGCAAGGTTTCGTGCTCCGGCTTCCTCCCCAACACAACCCCCATGCAACATTCATGCAGCCATTACAATGCGTTTCGCAGCATCTCGTAGCAAACCTGCATCTCTCTACACGCATGGCAACACCAGATGACAACAATCATGCAGCCATTCCAATGCGATCTGCAGCCAAAGATTCAAGAAACGCATAGAATTACGCAAACAGACACAACCACTCGTTGCAGCACACGGAAAAATACAAGCTTTCGTGCTCCGGCTTCCTCCCCAAAACAAAGCCCATGCAACACCCATGCAGCCATTACAATGCATTTTGCAGCATTCCCTTCATCACCACTTCCCTTCGTCACCACTTCCTGTCCTCACCACTTCCCTTCGTCACCACTTCCCTTAGTCACCACTTCCCTTCGTCACCACTTCCCTTCCTCACCGCTTCCCTTCGTCGCCATTTCCCTTGTCACCACTTCCCTTCCTCACCACTTCCCTTCGTCACCACTTCCCTTCATCACCTCACCGCTTCCCTTCGTCACCGCTTCCCTTCCTCACCACTTCCCTTCCTCACCACTTCCCTTCGTCACCACTTCCCATCGTCACCACTTCCCATCGTCACCACATCCCATCGTCACCACTTCCCTTCCTCACCACTTCCCTTCGTCACCACTTCCCATCGTCACCGCTTCCCTTCCTCACCACTTCCCTTCGTCACCACTCCACTTCCACCACTTCCCTTCGTCACCATTTCCCTATGGTCACCACTGTCCTTCGTCACCACCCTGTGTCATAGCCTCTTATTCTTTTGTGGTGTATTGTTATGTGATGTAAAGTCTCACAGCACCACCCTTCATGGAGTGTATTGTTACAGGTAAAAGTCATCCGTAACTCTGAAGATTGCTTCCCAACTTCCTTTGATAATTATTTATTACACATATATATATGATTATATATATATATTTGATTGTACGTATACATATATATATGACAATATGTATATATATATGATTATATGTGTATATATATATTTATTTGTGTTCATATGTATCTACATTATGTACATGAATGCCCAGATGTGATTCCGCCTACCTTGGCCGCAGTGAAGATTGCAGCAACAGCCTGTATCGATGTCAGAGTAAAAAGGTCCAAAAAAAGCAGGGGCAGCCGGGCAGCCACTTGGGAGCTGGACCAAACCCCAATGATCCCCAGAGTCTTTCTCACAGCTTGGTATCAAACAACTTGCTGTCCTTTGGTCGAAAAACCTAGGGACATCCTAGCTGTATGCGGTCAAAGTGCTGCGACTGACATGAAGTATGCAAATTCCACTTTTCTTCCCTTTTGAATTCTTCAGCGACTGCAAAGTTGGACGGCAGTGTTTTTTCTCCTTACATAGTGAAGTTGCCTGGCCTTTTTCCCTCAACGTTTTCAATAACTAAAGTTCAACTGGAGAAGGGATTTGATTCATTGATTTGAATTTATATGCATCAGTGCGGATGGCCAAGTGGGGGCCTAGCTTTGCTTCCTTGCCAGTCTGGGATTCTGGGATGGGGAAGATGTCAGGAACACCCGGCAGTTTTTCTGGGATGTAAAGCTTCACTTACCAACCAGATGTCATAATGAGGGTTTGTCCAAAACATGGAATATACAGTACCCTCCACATTTTACTAGGGAACATGATAATCCATGATAAAACATCAACGCTGGGTAGCCGATTTTCAGGCAACCGAATACATTGAATACATGATTGTTTATCCACGCTCGGACTCCGCATGAGAGGTCCGCGTTGCCGTTGCGGAAGAGTTTCACCAACCTCTCCTCAGTGAATGAAGGGGTTGAAGGCGCGACTGCTCTCACAGGCTGCAAGTTGTGATTGGTGCCCCAGTACATTGCACCTCTGGCTTCACGTCTAAGAGTCTAAGAAGTGTAAATCAGGTGGGCTTATGCGGGTTACCCACATAAGACCCAATTCCTGACGAAGTAACATTTTTGACTTGAAGTTTGCCATCCTGCCATCCTTGTCCCTGTGACCTTCTCAGCTGTTTTGTATCACCATATTCGTCCATATTCATTTTTCATTTCAATCTTTGTGCAATACCGAGAGAGATGTGCCGAGTTGCCCTTATGGGCATGCAAGGCGCAGGACATGAAAGTGAAAGTGGAGGTGAGCACCACCAATGACTACACCATCATTGACCACTATGAACCATTTTTAGCCACTATTAGCCACAACATGTCATTCAGTCCATGGTGGAATGTTTGCAGCATGATGCGACCACCAGCATCAACGTTGCTCCGGGTGGGATGGTCTCCCACTATCCAGTGGCGAGGCTGCGGAGCTAGGAGTATCCATATTCCCTACAAAATAGGGAAAACGGGAACTATGAACTGAGTTTCCCCACCACTGGATAGTGTAGAAAAAATGCCTTGTAGAAAGGACTGGTGATGAATTATGGTGAAAAGACATGACAGGTGTTGAGGAAGCAGGTGACCGCACAGAAGAACGCTACGTGAACGTGTCCCTCTGAGAGTGGCATGTTAGGTTAGTTGAAAGCCACAGACACCAGCAGCTGCGCTGGTAAACAGTGGCACCAAGCCAAGTACCGCTGACATATGGTAACCGATACAACCCCAAAAAGCAAACGAACATGCAACATGGAACCAGCTATAATTTCATGGGGACATTTGCAAGATGTTAGATCACTGTCACCAAGAAGCTGATTAGATGGTGTTGGAATGTGGATGAGATCAACGCTCCAAATGGGATTTGACCATTTGCGAGCTCAGTTCAGCGCACAGGCCTCGGTTATCTATTCATGATCTTTGGCCCGGCCATTCGCCTTGTTTTGAAAGAACTGGAGAGTCAAGAGACGCCCAGAACTGGCTAGCCCCGAGGGAGGCCAGATCTTTTTTTGCAGTTGGACCGGGAAGCTGAAAAACTCGCCGTTCCAAACCTATTTGCCGATTTCAGGACATGATTGTCCGAGGAAACCTTAGGTATATAGTTCAATTCTGGAATCATATACAATTTGTTGCCATAAATGAAGGGATATTACGCCTAGCCTAGCTGATCATAAAACTTCTGCACGACATCAGCCCGATAGGTTTATCTGAAAATGGGGCAGCCCCAATTAGAATCAGAATGGATTCTCATCCTTTACTCGGCCAGCTGCAGAACTGACGTGACTTGATAAAGGCCCCGGCAGAGATCAAAGACCTCGGGGGTTTGAAAAAAAATGAGAGACCGCAGGGGTGAACTGGATGTTCCGACTTGTGAATCACGATCTTTTTCTTGGAAACCAGTTGGCCAACTATCTGGATGGTATATTAAATATTGGTGTATAATTAATAGTAGATGGTGGACGCCTGGGAATCAACGGGGTTGCGTGAAGGGAACTTCGCAGAGAAACCATGCCGAATTTTGAATACCCTTGAATTTGGAGCTCCGAGGGTCCTAGGGATTCCATGGGCCCTATCGTTGGCCACTGGCATTTGGGGGGATGCAAGCCCCAATTTGGTGAACAGATCATTCCCGATATGGATCTCCAAGGTACAATGTACACATGTATCACACGTCTCACATGTGCATCTTTATCAATTATGTCACTTATGTCTCAAGACAAACTGACATACCAATACATGTGACAAAATGTGTACATCTTTAGAGATATCCCCACTAGCCTCAGTCACCTTGCTCAGCCTTGAGGTCCAAATCGCCCAAGTCGTCCAAGTCGCAAGGTGCAAGGGATGGGCTGTGGGAGCCATGGGGTGCAATTTTCTGGGTAAAGTACAGTAACTGGTGAATGCTGGGTTCAAGGGCAAACGGTTTGTGCTATGAAAGGGACATGCCGTGAACACAGCTAAACAGTCTGCGTTCCGAAGAGCCATGTTAAGAGCGGCAGGAAGCTGTGGCTTCAGCTGCAATGTCCATCTATGCCCATCTATCTGCAGCCATGTCCATCTCCCATTGGGTTTATCTGGGTCCACCAGAGAGACACGGCTAGCATTGCAGCATAGCTAACATGACCCGACCTGGCCATTTCAGGCCTTTCTGAACCTGAGCCCGTCAATGCTGTGTTTGAATGACAGCTTGAGCCTTGAACCTATGGGATTTGGGGCTCAAACTGACCATCAAATATTTGATCTGGGGCCTCAAGAACTCAGTCTTGCAACCGCTGGCAAATGCTGCACTTCGCCCCATGGTGCTGGTTCCTGCTGGCCAACTGCCTTCTTGCTGGAGCGGAGCCAGTTCAATGCCAGGAGCGCTGTGAGCTGTGTGCTGATGTGGGTATGTCGTGGAACTGAGGACGGCCCCCAAAACGCATGCTTCATTCTAATCTGGCAACCCAATTGCCAGAAAGGGTTGGAATCTTTCCAGCTGGTCTGGCAGATTGGTCACTTTCAGGACCACCTCTGCCGATGGTCCTAATCATCCCACTTCCATATCTTCTTTGTTTCTGTACCTACGGTAGCATCATGATCACCATTGCACAGATTAGCACAACCACCCATCAGAGTGCGGGGTGCTATCAGGAGTATCAGGGCCCTCACAACAAGACATGCGTCCTGCACCTTGCCAAGCTTACAGCCCGCTGGGATCTGCCAGGATTTTTGGCATTTTTTGGGTCCATAATTCAGCCCTTAGGGAATCCCCAAAACTCTTGCGCTGATCCCTATGTGTCTTTTCTCAGGTGTGTGAGTTGGGTATCAACAAATCATGTGATTCATTGATGTTTATGACACTTGACCCATTGATCTGACTAGGGACATTCCGCATATCGCATATACTGTAATTTTCACTGGGATGTATGGTTGTGAACCTGTAACCATTCCTGGGTCCCGCACCGTGGCGGGGCAGGAAGGACAACCTGCATGACCTTGTGGGCAAGCAAAGTCCCGTCATCCTGGAGTGGGACGGCGATGTCATTTTGCCGGCGGGTCGCTGGGATGAATTCCTTCATATATTTTTTCCAAGATATCTATCTATGTATCATGGGATTGGTTTAAATGGAATATATATATATATATATGTATGTATAGAAGCAAGCATGGTTTTCCTGTAGATGTTCCGTTCAAGCAATCCGTTGAATGTATCCATACACATATACAACTGACATATCTAGAATGGAGAATTCTCTCGAATATCTATCTGATTGTATCAACCTTTGGAATCATCCCACTAGCTTGCTACGTGGTACCTGAGGGCATAGACAGAGCTTCACCGTCAACAGCCTGGTCTTCAACGTCGCTGGCACCATCACCTTGGAAAAAGGCTCCAGCTTTTTCCACACTGGTGACCTGAGGCCCTTCCGAATGGGATGGCCGAGTTGTAGCAGTTGTCGATGCTTCCACAGCATCAATCCAACTGGCTCACCTGTATTTGCGGTGAGATATATCAGATGTTCCAAGCAGTGCATAAATCTTCCGGTAGGGTCCTCCGAAGTCTGGTTCCTAAAATGGTCCTTCGTTTTGCAAATCACTTCCCCCGCAGTCATAAGACGCAAGATCCACATTGACATGTTTGTTGGTTATATATCTCAGTCTCTGCAATACTCATGGTTAGTTTTCCTCATTTTTCCTGCTGGTCCCAATACCCTTCTACTTGCCTAAAATGAAAGGTACTTTTTGCGAGTTTATTCTTAGAGTTTAAGCAGCACCAGGAATTTAGACATGAAGCTTTAACCCTCAAGAATTTTACCTGCAAATGTGTTATGGAATTTCGGATGGGGGGTGACACAATCTTCACTGCAGCTATATAATATTATAACGGCTCATGAACTATGTCGGTAGGGTTGGACACTTTTTACCAACAGGAAGCTCAAACCCAGATCCATCCATCCATCCATCCAGCCAGCCACCCATCCATCCATCCATCCATCCATCCATCCGTGCATGCATGCAGAGATATGATCTATCTATCTCTCTCTCTATATATATACATATATATATACATATATACATACATATATATATATTATATTATATTATATTATAATATGTTATATAATTATATATTGTATATGCGTATACATACACATACATACACATAAACATCATATACATACACATACATACACACACACATACACATACATACACATACATACACATACATACACATAAACATAATAAACTTACACACACACAGAGATACACACTCAAACACACACACACACATATATATATAATATACATACATACACACACACACGCATATATATATATATATATATATATTATATACATATTATATATATCATATACATATATATACATATCATATATATATATATTATATATGTACATATATATCACACACACATATATATATAAATATACACATAATATGCGCACACATATATATATATATATTTACATATGCACATTTATGTATTTACACCAGCACATGCACACGCATACATTTTTTTCATACTTACATAAATATAATTATTGTTGATTATACATCCCAGAATCTGTATTTTTATTGTATCCCCATGATTTGCTTACTATATAGCAGTGAATATACCCATATCATCATTGGTGTGACAAGTCAATGGAAATTTCCGGACCCTGAAATAGAGGTACAGTACGCTGTAAAAAGTATTTTGCGATCCCCGCTATCATAGCCCTTACAGTATTACATAGGTCTTATATATGGCAGGTGCCTCCAATTTCAGTACCTAAAGTGGACATTGAAAACGAGAGAAACCAGAATTGGGATTTATGGGACAATTTGGGGTGAATCCATACAAATTTACAGCTGAGGCCCATAGTTTCCGCTTCATAGATTTTCCCTAAGAAACCATGTTTTTTTCCTTGAACAAACCAAGATGATCCGACAACCACTGACACGGGATTAAGAATCGAGATGATCTCAATATCAATGACAGATGGTTAATAGTTCCTTTTTTAATATTGGGATATTAACGTATATTTCTATTTATGGCATAAATTTTGTAACTATTGGAGGATCAGCTTGGTTATCGGGATGGTTAATGATCTCCGAACTATGGTGAATAGATGGTCAATGACCATCTACTATCATTGATTAAATGGGTAATCACATAAATGCTTAACAATCCCCCGTTAGTGGTTATTGTTGGAAGGTCATCTTGGTTTGTTAAGGGCGGATGAGGATAATCCCTTTACCCTGCGGTAATCAAACACAGCAATAGAACATCCACCATGAACATCCTACTCAAAACTTCGATTACGGAAGGGTAAGCCAGTTCTGGGATGCCTTATCAAGGTTCATTTCCTTGCGTTTACCAAGGTTCATTTACCAAGGTTTCATTTATTGGTATCATTGTTCGTTCATGATATCCCCATTTTAGATGGTTATATAAATCATGTTACAGTAAATCGCATCAAATCCCATTGCCACCGAGCCTTCCCAAGTCCTATCAAACCACAATTTCTACTGGTTCAAACCCACATTCCGGACGCCTAGAAAAAAACCAATTCTTTTAAATCCCCAATTTCGAATGGTTCCAATGAAAGTTCAAATCCCTACTACAAGTCCCATTAAGCCATAAGTTTTTCCATATTTTTCCAAAGGTTGTCCCTAGATTTGTTGGGGTTAAAATATCTCACCCCAGGCCCCTTACGGCGCCAGGATTTCAGCCAACGGCTTCCGCTTCGCAGGGCTCGTGAGCGTCCGCGCCCGGGCGTTGACGCTGAGCCACGAGAACTGCCAGCAGGTGGGAGCCCCACCGGGATAGGATCAGCCTGGAGCCCTACAGAATAGCTGGGTGTTCATGGATGGTGATTCTGACATATTAGGTAATAGGTTCACTATCCATCTCCACATAGTATAAATATGGTGGTTGAAGCCGAAACATCAAACATGGGGATCTAACTAATGAATATTGGAAATGGATGGTGCATTGTGAATGTGAATTTAAAGCAATCATTCCAAAACTTCACGGGAATATGATAGGATAGATGATATAACTATCAATGTGATACTTGGGGTTGCCCAGAAATGGGGCATGCTCCAAATTGTAATTTCATCGGGAACCGATGATAAAGCATTGGTTTCTATTATTCGACAAAAATCTTACGTATGCTTCCTGAAATCCCAATTTCTATCCGTGCCTTTTGTCCTTGATGCATATACAACACGGATAGAAATGGTAATTTTGGTCGCTTCGAGACGACAACCGCCCGCACCCGGAATTGTTTCTCAGGCAAAACGTGTGAGCCCTCTCAGAAAGACCAAATTGGTTTGTACAGTTTTGTTTTTGAAACTTTGTGAGGCTATTATAGTGCATTTTTCTGGTCAAGTCCAGATAGAAAATATTTTACATTTTGACTGTACAAAGTTCGAAGATTCTCCTAGAAATCCTAGTGTGCGCTTGTTTACTCACTATGTTGGGCTCATTTGTTGATTTTGGGGCAATGATTCACCATGCTGTTGAGCCTAAAGTTGAGGCTATATTGAAAGAAGTTTTGCCCGCATGGACTGGGGTCAGGTCCATGCCGGACGCATTTGAACCCCATGTAGCCGATGTTGGGGCACCACTGGACATAATTTTGGCTTGTTTGATGTTTTCGTCTTCTTCTTCACTTTGCAGGCAACAACAAAAGTGATCCTTACTATGTTTTTGCGTTCTTTCTGATGTGGGAAGAGAAGGATTCAAAGTGAATCAAAAACGCCCAAAACCAACTTCAAACAATGATTTGGGCCTAAAATGAGGCCCTACGTCGTTATGTGGCCCAATTAAAGCTTGACAGATCCTCAGTGCAACGCACACCTCAAAGATACCAAATCAACCCAAAGTGGGCTTAATCTGGGAATTCCGGCAATGCAACGCACCCCAATTGTCACAGCATGGGACCAATAAACACTGAACATAGGTTCGATCTTGTTTTGGCACGGGCGCGAGCATGACACACACACACATACACGGAAGTACTTTTTTTTTGCTGCTGTTTTTCCAGGTTGTTATGCTGCGCTGTTTTTCCTTCGAACGACTTGAAATATGACCACATTGGCATCGAAAGATCTATGTTGATGTGAAAGGGAGCGGATTTGGAGCTATCTTGGCCCTATCTTGGCGCTTTGTTGGGCCCATGTTAGGCCCTTCTTGGGCCTGTATTGCTGATTTTGTGGTAATGTTGGGCAACGAAGAAACATGATTCTAGAGCAAACATGACAACCCCTAAGCCAAAACTTGATGGGTATATATATACATAGGTATACAGATGGTAGTTGGGTTTTTTCAATTTCACCATAGCTTTTCTCGCAGTGCCCATTTTGGGATGAAAACATGGATCCAGGGCATGGAGGGAGACGGCTTCCAACTGCAAGCCTTCCAGAAGTTGATCCTGTCGTGTCCTGGTGGCAGCGTGAACTTCACCGGTGCAGAGTTCTATACCACGATGATCCCCGCAGCCGTGCTGTCCATACGCGCCAAGAGCGTGTATTTGGAGGAAGGGTTTTGGGATTGAGTCCGGGATCTTATAGTTAACCCTCTGAAAAGCAAGGTTGCAGATACGTCTCCGTAAATACGGGGAACCATGACAAATGCACACACGCACAGATAGAGAGAGAGAGAGAGAGAGAGGGAGTCTAGAGAGAGAGAGAGAGAGAGTCTAGACAGAGAGAGAGAGAGTCTAGAGTCTAGAGTCTAGAGTCTAGAGAGAGAGAGAGAGAGAGAGAGATAGAGAGAGAGAGAGAGAGAGATAGAGAGAGAGAGAGCAAGAGAGAGAGAGAGAGATATATATATATACACATGCATATCATATGTGTAAGATTCATACAATGGTGGCCGTGAAGTCAAGGCGTCAAAACACACGCTTCCAGTCAGGTCATCTAAGACCGCCACCAAGAATTTTGATAAGCGATGCAAGATTTGTGAAGTTGTGAGCCATAATCTCCAGCATGGTCAGGGGCATCCCCATTTCCTCATGGGCCAAAAACTGCGCAGGACACCCAGACAATGCTGAAGGCAGGGCCCCTCTCAACAGAGGATCCAAGGGCCATGGCAGGGCATCTTCCCATGATTTTCCGATTTAGGCCATTTGGCCAAAGTTCAAGTAATGCTTCATTCTGCCCCATGGGCGGATCTTAGGTGCAGTGGATGGAAGTGGTGTCTAAGAATTTTCCATCTAGCCATGTATTTCAAAGATTCTCCGAAACGCTTTCCCGAAACGGTTTCCCCTCAGTGCGCCTTGGCGCCTCCCGGCCCCAGCTGGCGCCTGGCCCGGCAGTCCTTTGCGGTGCAGCTCTGGGCGGAGGAGGAGTTACATCTGAGAGCTGAGCCTGGAGAGGACAGCACTTTGATGGTGCACGGGAAGAAGGTGATCCTGGGATGGAAGGCCGGCGCATGCATGGGGATGAGCATCAAACTGTGGTTAGGTGGTTATATATACGTGTATATATATATATGTATATATATATAGATGTGATATTATATTTTAAATAACAACTTAGTAACTGGTTATATAATCATCCTCGCTAAAAGAAGTTCTGTGGGCCATAGGTCACAGCTACCAACCAGTTACTCAGTGGGATGATCCTCCAAGTGGGTGAGGCGTGGGATGGGATGAGATGAGATTAAACTATCTACTTTTGGTGGATAAGTGGCTAAGTTATTGCGACATCACTGACTGACCCTGAAAAAAAACACTAGTGAAACAGTTTTGTTCCTCACAGTAGGAATGATAATTTGTCCAACATGGGTGGCTAGGTGATGCCTGTCAATCAATAAATAAGAATGATTGCAGGGCTATGTTGAAGACGGATGACAGCGATGGAAGCAGCTCTTGAACTGTGAGAGAATGGTGGAGGAAAAACGAATTTTTCATAGGCCAAGAGTGTTTTCCGATTTGAGGATCCGCCAAATATGCCAGTTGATGGTCCATGACCAGAAATAGGGCAAGCATCCTTCTGTTGGCACCCTTTCCCCTACTTTTGGACGCCGCCCGCTTATCTTGGTTGAGCATGGCTGAGCCGCACTTGCTCCAAGGGGGGCAGCTGGATCCTTCAGAAGATGACAGTTGTTGGTGGCGCGGCTGCAGTTAATCCAACTTTGTGGGCTTTCCCTAAAACTGAATAGCTTACCACAAAATCCAGGGTTAATGTGGTCGTATATTGGGGCGGTAATCACCATTTCCGACACCCCCAAGTCCCATATTTGTTGGTTACCCCAATATCCCCAATGTGGCCCCCATTCCCCTTTGGTTCCCGTCAGGTGGATCGGTGCAATTTGCTCCAGATCATCGGGTGGAGGTAAGAAAGACTCGCACCTGCAGGAACCAGTATCTATTGCAACTGGACGAAGCACGACAGAATGGGAGAGCTTTCCATCCTCCTAATGTTTAGATACCGGCATTCAGGGGCCCAAGATGAATAGATTGAATGGTGTCATGGAGATAATGGAGAGAGAGAATATCAAACCAGTGTACCACAGTGTTTCTGTGGAGGTATTGGATATTATGGGGAAGAGATTGGCAAGGTAATCTTCCCACACACTTGCATCGTCACATCGAAACAGAAATACTCAAGATGGAAACATGATGTATGTGAGCGCATGCTAGGAGAGGTTGTACTTGGGGGTGTGATTGGGGTGTTTAATGCGTGTAACCATGGTAATAAACCCCACAAGTTGGGATATACTTCCTATTGTAGCTATACCAGTAGTACTGCACAAGGCGGTGGCGGAAGTTTCAAAAATCAGAAACCTATAGGAGAGGTTGGTTGTTGTGAATCACGGATGGCAGAGTGAATCCACTGATGGACCGACAGGTTGTTGGAGTTGTGTTTTTTGAAGTGGTTGCAATGGTTGCAGTGGTCACCTTACCACAACTGCTGGATGTAGTGTGGTGTAGTGCAGTTGCAGTTGTAGTTGCAGTTGTAGTTGCAGTTGTAGTTGCAGTTGTAGCTGTAGTTGTAGTGTAGTGTAGTGGAGCTGTAGTCGTAATGTAATGTAATTAGTGTATATAGTTGCAAGCGCAGTTGCAGTTGTAGCCGTGGTGTGGTGTAATTAGTGTAGCGTGTAGTGCAGTGTAATGCCGTGTACTACTGTTGTGTAGCGTAGTGTGGTATAGTGTAGCGTAGTCTACTGTAAAGTAGTGTAGCTGTAGTTGTAGTGCAGTGTAATTAGTGTAGTGTAGTGCAGTGTAGTGTAGTGTAATGTAGTGGTAGCTGTAGTGGTAGTGGTAGTTGTAGTCGCAGTTGCAGCTGCAGTTGTAGTTGTAGCGTAGCGCAATCTAATGAGTATAGCGTAGTGTTGTGTAATGTAGTGTGGTTCTAGTTGTAGTTGCATTTGTAGTTGTAGCGTGCTGCTGTGTAATTAGTGTAGCGTAGTGTAGCTGTAATTGTTGTTGTAGTTGTGGTAGTAGTAGTTGTAGTTTTTAGTGTAACTGGTGTCGTGTAGTGTAATTAGATGCAAGTAGTGTAGTGTACTTAGTGCAGTGTAATGTAGCGTAGTATATTTGTATTTGTAGCTGTGGCAGTAGTGTTGTGTTGTGTAGTGTGGTGGTAGTTGTAGTTGTAGTTGTAATTGTCTATCTCTCTATCGATCCATCTATTTATCTATCTATCTATCTATCGACCTATCTATCTATCTATCTGTTTGTCTGCCTGCCTGCCTGTCTGTCTGTCTGTCTGTCTGTCTAACTGTAAGCTTGAAAACGCAGCAACTCAGCGAGACTTCCTTAATTTTTGCACTTGACAACGTCAAAAACGAAGCAATTCTGCGAGACCTCCTTCAAAAATAGAAAGTTGAGTGCAGAGCTGACGGCCTCGTACCAATGCGTTTTGCGATTTTTCGACCCCACCTGTCTAAACTACTGCGCCTGCCACAGAAAAGTGATACCGGGTCATACGAAGTGCTGCACCGGTCACGCAAAATCATTTCAGCAAACCTGAAGATTTCACGTTTTGCTCACTTTTGACAAGGTGCACAATCCCCTGCGCCTGCCACGCGAAACGACATTTGAACGTCCAAAAATGCTCCGAACCCCTAAGTTTTTGGCACTTTTGACTTCGAAATGTGCTTTGTGCCACAACGGCGTGCACTTTTTCGACATCTCAACTTCCAAAAGTGGTCCGAACCTGGTGTGTTTTGTGCATTCTGACTTCGAAATGTGCTTCGCGCCACAACGGGGTGCATTTTTTCTTCCGGAGCCACAAATCATTGGAAAAACATAGTGTTTCGCGACTTTCCTACCTTTTCGCGCACCTGGATCTTCTTTCTTCTGAGACTTTTTCTTTTTTTGATCTTCTTTCTCCTCTCTTCTCTTCTCTTCTTCTTCCTCTTCCTCTTCCTCTTCCCTTCCCTTCCCTTCCCTTCTCTTCTCTTCTCTTCTCTTCTCTTCTCTTCTTTTCTCTTCTCTTCTCTTCTTTTACTCTTACCACCTCTGCTTTTCATCTGTCCAAATTTCCTTCGATCACTACTTACTAGTGGAACTGCGCCCCCAAGTAGCATTAGGGCATAATCAACAGCCAACAGACATTTGAGCTAAGGCAGAGAGACCCCTGCGAGGAATTCCTCAACGATGACCAAGGTCTCCCCGAATTTGGGCTGCAGCCGTTTGTACTTTCCTTGTTACACTTGTTGTGGTAAAAATCAAGGTATTCAACTTGATACAACAGACAAAACCAGGGGTGATGGACAGGTGGTGTCTTTTCCTGCACACAACTGGCACAAAAGCCATGGGGAACCCTTTCCCTCCAGGACTAGTGCCTGAAGCCTTGGAAAACCATAGAGCCTCGGCCCTGTGGTGGGCAAAAAATGCGCCAGAGGTCAACTTCCCGAAAGATAGAACAGTGAAATCCTAGTAGAATTAATTATGGTCGGTTGAAATACCTTTCCATTTTCTCTTAAAATAGTTGCTACAAGAAGTCCCTTCAAAGGTGGAGCTGGACGACATGGAGTGTGAAACACATTGGAACTCAAAATGTTCGATTCTTCACTGGGGTGGGTGGCATTTCTAGGCGCGCAGTTGTGATTTGTGAATCCAGAAGGGGCAGCTAACGTGACGACTTTGTGCCACGGCAGCCACATGCCACATGGAGCCATGGACCAAAGAGAAACATTTTGCGGGGGTGATTCACATCCCTTGCCTACAAATCCCGAACCCAAAAAACACATGAGTATGTCGAACTGAACGTCAATAGGATGGACCTGGCAAGGGCATCGCCACAGTTTTTGCCGCTCTCAGGTGTTGATTTCGCCATTCTGGCAGAAGGTCCTTTGGACATCGGGCCTCGTGTACGGCTCGTTGGGGCAGCACCCTTCCTTTGCTCAGGTGGGGTTGTGGGGATGGTCGGTGCACCTTCAGGGGTTGTTCAGGGGTTGTTCGGTTTACAGCAGCTGATCAAAGATGGGTCGGGTGTGGTGCAGCCTTCCAATTAATCAAACTACTTTAGTCGATAAATATATAAATAAATAAATATAAATATATATATATATAATATTGACATATATGTATATATACACATGAAACAGATAGGTATAGATATAAAGATGAATACAGATATACATATAAATAGGTGATAATATATATATAATTATATCTATATCTATATATGCATATATGCTCCAGGCCCTGCCACCCCCCCGCCTCCCCCCCACATGGGGTGAG
>Ga0126342_10003561_pt1:0-7500 | contig 25812 bp, 29 predicted proteins | sample Cyp1metagenome_FD_92528 | JGI IMG/M metagenome (GOLD analysis project Ga0126342, IMG submission 92528) | Coral microbial communities from Lord Howe Island, Old Settlement Bay, Australia - Cyphastrea 1 metagenome | ecosystem: Host-associated > Invertebrates > Cnidaria > Coral ... | reverse complement strand
TTGGGGAAGCAAGGGTGATGAACCTAAGTAAAGGTTTCTATTCATATCAATCTGCTTTCAATTCATGTTTTTTTCCGCTGAATGGGTTCAATCTGATTGGGTCTAAGCAAGGTGCAGCAGCTATAGTGGGAACGGTGGATCGGTTGTGGTTGTTGTTGTTGTTGTTGTTGTACTGGGAGGGGGCAGGTGGACCTACAAAAAGGGAACATATGTCTTGGACCGCTTTTCCTCCTGGAACAAATGGCTTTGAGAAAAAGCACGGACACAATACCAGCCTATTGGACTAATGACCATCCAACATTGACCCATTTACAACCCACACACCCATACGCAACCACGTGTAACCATGTAAAACCACACACACACACACTATGTATATGTATATGTAAATAACCAAATGTATACATAAAAATGTTTGTATACTTTTATGTATATATATATATATTTATATATATATTTATATATATATATATATTTATATATATATATATATGTTAGACATGCATGATTGATCTTCTCCATTAACCACGTGCACACACGCACATGCATTCATATATATATATATAGATAGTATGTAAATACATTTGAATTTACATATCTCAATCAAGCAGTCAATCAATCAATCAATCAATCAATCAATCTATCGATCCATCCATCTATCCATCTATCCATCTATCCAATTTAATTTTTGCCAATCTAAATCTAATCTAACCTAATCTAGTCAAATCTAGTCAATCTATCTATCCGTCTATCCGTTTATCTACCCATCCATCTTTCGATCGATCCATCCATCCATCTACCTATGAATGTGTCTATCTATGTATCCAATCTATCTATCTATTCATCCATCCATCTATCGATTTGACCATCCATCCATCCATCCATCCATCCATCCATGTATCCATCCATCCATCCATTAGCAATCTATCGATCTATCGATCAGTCAATCTATCCTTTTTATCCTTCTACCTGTTTGCTTATCTATCGATCCCTCTATCTATCAACCTATCTTTCTATCTATCTAATCTCATCTAGCCTCAATCTATTCTAATCTAACCTAATCTATTCTGTTCTGTTCTATCCTATTTTATTTTATGCTACCTTATTCTATCTTATCGTATCTTATCTGATCTGATCGTATCTGTCTATCTATTTATCTATCAATCAACCAACCGACCAATCAATCCATCTATATGTGTATGCCCAAGCTTCCCAGGAAGCGGCGCCGTCCTGACCAAACAGGGTCTCACAGCATGTGCGAAGCCCGGACGCATCACGAGGCTGGACCTGAGTCATTGTCCCGTCCCCAGGATGTAGCAACGAATCGACATCCCCAAAGTACCAGGATGTATCAACAAGACATCACACACACATATACATACATACATATATATATATGGACCTATATGAGTATATATCCATATATGTATACATACATGTGCACGTACATTTTGTACGAAGCAAAGGATGGGACAGATACATGTATATAAAGTACATATTTGGGTCTATATTATACCATCTGTTTAGGATTGGCGCGGGCTCTTCGCGCTTTTGTGGGTGAACTGCATGACTTTGTGATCCTTGAATCCTCTCTGTGTCTACGTGATACTATATATGGGCACCACTTCCAATGCGTTTATCATCATGTTCGCACTTCAAATGACAGACATCACATTGTTGGCTAATTATAGACCAACATAAAGATTAATGATGTATCATTTGTTATCTCAATGTTGTCAATCATATTATTGGGAATTATGAATTATATCTCATAATGAATCATTTGTCAAAAATGGCAGCTGTCAGGCACTTCGATTTCTCTGAGACGGCGCTGCCAATGGCGGGTGCCGCTGGGGGAGGCTGTGCAGTGCCGCAGGCTCAATGCAAGACCGCCATGTCAGCGCTCACCACGCCTGTGTCGTCAGGTGGGATGGGTCGAGGTTCCATAAACACAGACACACCAAAGTGTCTACCCTAGGTATAACTTAGTTTATTAATGTTTATTAGTCAGAATCACCACTCGTGCAACAGCACTTGTATAGGCAGGAGTTTTAGCTCAGGAGTGTTTCGTCATGTTTCGTCCTTGCGGTAAGGGAACCCACAAGGAAGGTTGAAAGTTGGAAGGGCTTTACCAGTGGACCAGAACGAACTCTGTAGCGGGGTAAACCTAATACGAAACCACTGAAACCACGCTTAATTTGTTTGCGTCAATTTTGGGGGGTCTCAGAGTTTCTTTGAAACTTAAAAAGATGAGGGTGAGATAATTGATTTCTCCCAGTAATTTGATCTCATTTTGGGAATTCTGCTGGGTCTGAAGGTGGTGGATTGGTCTGGCTCTCGGCCCATACCATCATCCTATATGGTGGTGTTCGCATCTCAGCTGGTAGGTGATTTGAATTTGTTCATCCCATGGGAACGCGGCAAACTTGGTAAGATAATCATGTACATAGATTATGTACGTATATATACATTGTGTATATGCGTATGTACATATATATGTATATGTATATGTATATGGTTATGGATATGTATATGTATATGTATATGGATATGGATATGTATATGTATATGGATATGGATATGTATATGTATATGTATATGGATATGGATATGGATATGTATAAATATACTGTATATGTATGTATATATATATATGTATGTATGTAATGTATGTATGTATGTATGTTATGTTATGTTATGTTATGTTATGTTATGTTATGTATGTATATATGTATGTATGTATGTATGTATGTATGTATGTATGTATGTATGTGTATATGCATATGCATATGCATATGTATATGTATATGTATATGTATATGCATATGCATATGGATATGTATATGTACATGCATATGTATATATATATATATGTATATATACATGCACGTAATGGATTAAACTAGATCTTTTTGGCATGGTTGAATACCGATCGCTAGAATCTTGAGTTGGATCCTGTGGCTATGCCCTTCTGAACCTTGGACGCCTTCGGAGTTTTGCACTCGACGGATCTCCTGGCATGGACGAAGGGGAGAGGAAAGTAGGAGGTTTTTTGTTGGTTTCTCCGTGCTCAACTTGACATAACCTTTGCCTTGAGTCACTTGAAAAGCAAGTTGCCTCCCATCCCTGTGTTTCACGGTCTGAGGTATCTCAGCTTCAGGGCTCAATGGTGGTATCCTGCGCTATGCTTCGTGGACCCTGGCCTCTGGGGGTGGTGCTGGTGGGCACATCATTGCCATCAGCAACCGCTTCGACTTCCTCTGCGGCAATGACGCAGTCAGTGGCAATGACGCAGTCAGTGGAACCCTGGAGTGCGAAGTGCCGCGACTCATTGCCAGAGGTGGACATGCTCAGTGCATTGCGAAGTCGCCAGCTGTGGGAGGTCCTGACTCGGCGTTGGTTTGGGGAGGTTTAAAGTGTCAATGAGACAGCTCATGTTCAAGCCACATTTGCTTTAAAACTATCCAAGGTTTGCGAATTTCTGAAGTTGAACTTTTCAAGTGATCTTGTACATGTATAATTTATACTTTGCTTCTTGTTGGCCACATCTCTCCCAGCATTTTCGATCAGGTGCGGGTGGTGGTGGATTCATCGGCTTGAAACGCAACAATACCAGCGTTCACGAGATTGAGTTGGATGCTTGGATGTTATCCAGCATTGAAAGTCGTCAGATCAACACCAATAACCCTCCAAAATTCACCCAAGACCCAAAGCTATGTGTTTTTGGTACATTTTGGAGTTGCATTTTTTGCCCATGATATTTTTCACCATGGCATCCCGTTGTGAGGATGTGGCAGGAGGTCAGCTGACCACCGGCTGCGCGGATGCCCTGCCGCAGAAAGGGCGCAATTTGATCATTGGGCGCCCCGGCTTGGCGACCTCTTTGGTGCCATGCCAGGAAGGCGGGGGAGTGGCTACAGCTGGCCGCAGCTGGCCCCTGGTCAGTGATGGTCAGTGTCCCAAGATTGACCAAAGTTTGGACTCTTTTGGACCAAAGGTGCGCAAAGATCATGGCACTGGCCCATGGTTTCCATTGATGTGTTGAAATCTTTGGATATGAAAATTCGAACGGAAGACCTGCGCTCAGCGTGGCTCGTGTCAGCCGTCAGGCCACGCAGGGCCTTTTTGCTTGCCATGTCCAGCAGCAGAGCTGCACTTGTTGTTTGAGATGGTGATATCAATAATTGGATCCTTCCTCCTTTCTTTCCCACCTAGCCCAAGAGAGGTCGCAGCAGCAAATGCTTTTGGAGTTTAGGGCGAACAGGCCCTGAACAAGCATGATCTTTCTCTTCATCCAACAGTTTCTGGAGTCTCAGGCACTTTTCTGATCTTTCCTGGGGGCTCATATTGCAGCCCCCCGTGTTGGATCTGCTTGTGGCTGACTTCAGAATCCAGTTGAATTTCCTGCTGAGGTGGGTAGCTGGGGAGACGGAGAAAATCCTTGCCGACCATGCGACAACAAGGAAGGTTTCGCTGTGTATTCAGCAGATGCATGGCCCAACAGCTCTTGTCTCTACGCGCCTGGGTGGCATGGGCCAAGCAGCGCGTTGGGAGTTTACAACGATCCAGCTAACATGGCATGAATTGTGTTTCGTGTTCTGGTCAAAGGAGTAGATGGGTCTCAAAATGGTCTGAAGATGGTTTTTCTTCATGATACTCGGGCACCTTTTTCTTTTCGAAATACCCTTGGCGCCACAAAAAGGAATGTGATCTCGGCCTGCCGGATGTGAAGATCAACCCCAAGTGCCTCAACAACATGGACTTTTCCATGAGTTGTTTCGGTGGACGGGTGGGCTTCGCCACCACCTTGGCGTGTCCGCTGATCATCTTCATCTTGGCGCGCGGCATCCATTGGTTGCGCCGCCGTTCCCAGCGCGGCGCCCGCGGCGGCTGTGCTCCCAGAGGGCACGGCCGAGATCGGTTGGGCCATTTTCAGGTGGAGCAGCTACCGAAACACATCTGCAGGATCCATTGGCAAGGCCGAAACTCCAATGAATCTTGGCAGGTTTGGGGCAACAGATGGTAACACAATGCAACACAAGTATACACAGGTATGGCATAGGAAGGGGTTCTAGTTCCAGGTTGGTGTATGTTTAGCTTGTTTTGGAGGGTTGGAAGAGGCTTGCGTTCTTCAAGTGGGCAAGGCCCGAAAATAAGATGTTTGATGAGCAGCTGGTGAACAGCAAAGACAAACAGAAGAAAGCACCGCATTGCATAGCCAATCACCATTCACAAATTAGGATATATTATCCCTATTCTCGCAGGAATCATCTCACTTCCGAGGTTCTAGGGGGTAGAGGGTATAATATGGATTCCTTTGGCCATAGAAGCCTCTTGATTAGTTGTCTTTCGATTAACAAAACTGAGGAATATGGGGAATCGTCCCTCTAAGGATCAACCTTACATCTACCTGAAGACAGACACAAATATAGAAACAACATAAACGGAAAAAACAGCTAGACTGACGGACACTGTAGATACGTAGAGATATGTACAACAGGATAACATATACCTATCCGTATATATAATCTCTCTCTCTCTCTATCTCTCTCTCTCTCTCTCTCTCCCTCTCTCTCTCTCGCTCTCTCCCTCCCCCTATCTATAGACACACACACACACATATATATATATATATCTCCAGATCCATTATAATTATTTCATCCCAGTATTGCTGCCTTTAAAACCAGGGCCGTATCTGCTCAAGGACTCCCCATGGAAGATCAGCGACGCTGACGCGCTGATCTCCTGCCACCCGGGGCTACAGCAGGCGGCCAGCACCAAGGCTTGGAAGGAGCTGGTGGAGCAGCTGCGCGAGGTGGTGAAAGTGCCATGGTGGGAGCCGAACTGTGGGGACACTCAGAGATTTGACGCGAAATGTGATGATGGACGGTATACGGATATATATATATATATATGGATGTAAATGTAGAGTCAAGTATGGTTAATGGTAATCAAATTGGGGTGAATTGATGCAGATAAAACCCAAGTGTATCCAAGCGTGGGGGAACTCAGAGATGACATAGGGAGGTGCTGGAAATGGCAGAAAATGATGGTAGTGGAATGACTAATAAAAATGAGGCCGTTCTTTCTTTTTTGGTGGGAATGGTAAGGTGGAGGCCGGGCGGTTTCTGCACTTGAGACAAGCCTTGATCAATTGGTGCTGGATGGTTTTCGAACCCATCCTGTTTTGTACACCTGAAATTTGGGTGCAGTCTCGCAGATTAAGGTCTCTTTGTGGTGTGGCTGGTGAGCCTGCAATTGTGACCCGCCTTGGGTTTGGATTGAACTCACAACTCCATTGGTACAGGCCCATCATTGTACAGCTTACAGTGGGCTTACAGCTTACCATTTGAGAACATCGGGCTTGTGAATGCCAACATATAATTGTTCTACCCCATCTTTTTTGATATGGTTCTCCTGGCTAGAATTGGATTATGATTCTACCCACGAGTTCGGTAGATACAGCTATAAAATGTAATAAATCAGAATCATTTTCAAGAGGATAGGTCATACCAAGCACACGCAATGTGTATACATACATGCATACATGCATACATGCATACATAACATAAGATAAGATAACATAGCATAGCATTACTCTACATTACATTGTATTATATTGCATTACACGGATATATACGGATATATATATATATGTATATAAGAGATAAAATGAATAGTGAACATCACCTTGAGCATTGGTTATGGCCATCACGAGATTCATCAGATCCAATTATCCATGGTTCCCAGGTACCAACTCCTGTCCGTGGCCTTCCGCGTGCGTCGTGCCAAGCAGGTCAGCAAGCTTTGCTGCAACGAGGCACTTTGGGCCAGCGCCTTGGATGGTGGTTATTGTTGAGACTGTAGTTTTTTTTTTTTTTGTATGTTATTTTTAGAGGCTAATAGGTTGGTTATTGTTTGTTATTGTTGGTTATTGTGACCTAGTTCTATTCCAGGCTATGTTTTTTTTTAAAAATCTGCAGCCAATGCTGAATATTTTTAGAGGGTAACTCTATCTTTTAGAGCTACATTTTCTGAGGGGAACATACATTGTTTAAACTGTAAGTTTTCCTTAAAAACATAATCCATTCAAGTCAAAATAGGTAAGACCTATGGCAAAAGAAACCAAAAGAGTACCAAAACACCGTACCCTCATAAGGTGTGCCGGGATCCCTGCAGCTTGTCTGCAGGGAGCGAAAACCCCCCAATAACCTTCCCCAAAGATAGGTTTTTAACACAGAAGAGAAGGAATAGGAAAAGGGCTGATAAGCGTAGGCTATGGAGATATTTCAAATCATTACACGGGAAGGCAAGGCCTAAAAAGGCTCAGGAAACCAGATACACTCGAGCCAAGAAAAAAGAAATGAAAGCTGCCTTTAAAAGCTTTTATACGGAGATTTGTAAACCTGTAGACTCTTTAGCTCGGAGTCACAAAACAAAGGGACACAAACTCCCATACGGATCCCCACAAAAAGCCGCTACCTTAAACATACGAGGTCT
>Ga0126342_10003560_pt1 | contig 25819 bp, 22 predicted proteins | sample Cyp1metagenome_FD_92528 | JGI IMG/M metagenome (GOLD analysis project Ga0126342, IMG submission 92528) | Coral microbial communities from Lord Howe Island, Old Settlement Bay, Australia - Cyphastrea 1 metagenome | ecosystem: Host-associated > Invertebrates > Cnidaria > Coral ... | reverse complement strand
TGAATGTTAATGTATGATTATGAATGATTATGTATGAGTATGTATGATTTTGTATGATTATGAACAATTATGCATGATTATGTCTGATTATGTATGATTATGTATGTTTATGAATGTTAATGTCTGATTATGTCTGATTATGTATGATTATGTATGATTATGTAGGATTATGTATTATAATGTATGATTATGTCTGATTATGTCTGATTATGTAAGATTGTGTATGATTATGTATGATTATGTATGATTGTGTATGATTATGTATGATTATGTATGATTATGTCTGATTATGTGTGATTGTGTATATATGATGATGTATGTATGATTTTGTATGTATGCATGTATGTATGTATGTATGTATCTGTATGTATGTGTGTATGTATGCGTATGTATGCGTATCTATCTATGTGTAATGTGTATGTATGTGTATGTATGTGTATGTGGGTGTGCTTGTATGTGTGCGTGTATATGTGTATCTATGTGTGTGTATGTGTGTGTGTTTATGTATGTATGTATGTATATATGTGTATGTATGTGTGTATGTATGTATGTGTATGTTTGTGTGCTTGTATTTGTGCATGTATATGTGTATGTATATGTGTATGTATGTGTGTGTATGTGTGTGTGTTTATGTATGTGTGTATGTATGTATATGTGTGTATGTATGTGTGTATGTATGTATGTATATATGTGTGTGTATGTATGTGTGTAGGTATGTGTGTAAGTTTGTGTGTATGCCTGTGCGTTGTATGTGTGTATTAATTTGTGTATGTATATGTGTATGTGTGTATGTGTGTATGTAAATATGTGTATGTATATATGTGTATGTATATATGTGTATGTATATATGTAAATGTATATATGTGTATGTATATTTGTGTATGCATATATGTATATGTATATATGCGTATGTATATATGTGTATGTATATATGTGTATGTATATATGTGTATGTATATATGTGAATGTATATATATATATGTATGTATATATGTGTATGTATATTTATGTATATATATATATATATGTATGTATGTATGTAATGTAATGTAATGTATGTATGTATGCATATATGTGGATGTATATGTGTGCATTTTTGTATTTATGTATGTATGTATGTCTGTCTGTATGTATGTATGTATTTATGTATGTATGTACGTACGTATGTATGTATGTATGTATGCATGTATGAATGGATAGTGTATAATATATGTATATATATATATCATACATATATATATATTTATTCATAAGCACATCATCATATTCATCTCACTTTCTATACACATACGTACATCTAATCAAAACACATGTGCATATTCAATCTAAATGTGCATGCCCAATCAAGACCAAATTCAAGCTGCCACGAAATGATTGATAGCCTCATGGGTTGGGATAATCCACAAAACCACCATGCTGATCGGTGCATGAAATGTCGAAATGTCACGACTGGTGACTGGTATGGCGCCAGTATTTTTTTCATGTTTCATCTGCTGTGACGCCACCCCACGTGGGCAAGGCCCAACATGAAATACACGACGTGCAACTCGCGTGTTCGGCGAAAAAGAGCTGAAAGAAACAGGGAAAGGATTGAAAACGTATTGAAGCCAAAGGTTTCCATGTAAGTATCCGATTATGTATTTGAAAAATTGGATCCATGATGATCCATGTTAGAAAGCCTCCATGAAGTCAAAGTTATGCCTCCAAAGTTAGACCTCCTCGCCTGGCCGTATGACTAAGTTGCTGTGACATGGTGTAGCTTGACGATCGGATTTATGGTAGCTATACCTATCTGGCCTATATATGAAATGGAAAATAACAAATGTTCCAAAGCAGGAACATATAAAAGGGTTGCTGGATGGGTTGCTGGGGGTTGGGATGATTATGAAACTAGTGAGCCAATGGTTCATTCCTGAAAATTCCCTGCGTAAGTAAATCAGTGTGTTTATTCTGCTCACCGCTTAAATTGCCGCTATGCTTTCCTCATTATTTGACTCACCTGACTTCAAAAATGTCCCCAAAATTGGACCGGCGGAACACGTCCCAAGCATTCAATGGTTGAATCTTTGGATGTCACCAGAAAAAATCCCGTTAAAAGAAGCCCTCTGAACAATGATGGAATTAAAGTCAGTTGGGATCTGACGACACTCCCAAGTGAATGGAAAAAAACATGATCCAAACCACCAACCAGTATTTGTTTGATTGATCCCTAAGATGTTGATGGTTGCAACACTTTTTGCTGCTCAAATGTCAAGAAAAAAAACTCCCGAGTCTTTGGCCAAGTGAAGTCCACAGCTTTTGCAGGGGAACAAAAACAAGATGCACGGCAGTTTTGCTAGTTAAATCATAATGTTAGATCATGTTAGTTGGTTTATCAACGATATGCTTGCTTTGGCCAACATGTTCATTGGTTCAATCCTCCATTTTGATAGGTCATATCCATATGAAATCCATGTGAAATCCCATTTTTTTTGCTTGTGAAATGATGAAATTCTAGGCTTTTCCCATGGTTTTTCCCATTTGTGTAGGGAAAATCATCATGAACCACTGGATTTCAGCCATTTGTTTAGGGAAAACCATGGTTTTCCCATGGGTTTTTCCCAGCAAAAACCCGAAAAACTTCCCACGCGATCGCGACGAGACACGGAGGAGTTCCAAGGGCCATTCGCTCTGGGCGTCGCTGCGAGGCAGTTTCTGGAAACTGCCTCGGAGATGTCATGCAATAGTGATATTAGTTAATAGTGGTGAATAGTGGTTCATAGTGATATTAATAGTGGTTTTCATAGGGTATAAACCAACCACTTTATGGGAATATGATGGATGGTGTTGAAAACAAACAAGAATACAGGAAGGTGCCCCCGGCCGTTCGATAGCGTTCTTTGTTGGTGCGTTTATAACTCCAATTTCACTAGGGTTTTTGTTGGTGATATATCGAACCAGTTTTCATGGGATTATAAACCCACCTATAACTTGGGGGGCACCACCTTGTGGAATGTTAACCCAATCAAAGAATCTAGGAATCATATGGAATTCACGGGGAGATATATAATTGATATTAATTGATGTTGTTTTGGGAATCCATCAATCGCATCAAGGGTTCTTGCTCGTTTATGACATTTCAGGAGATTTCATGATATTTAGTGAGATGTAAATTATTTATGAGATTTTGAACAGTTGTTACACGATGCTTGGGTGTGTGCTTGGGGCTGTTGACGTGTATAACCATGATGATGGCTCACAGAAGTCAAAATCAACCCCATGTCACATCATTTTGTGGCCATACGGTGGATGGAGGAAATCCTGCAGCACCTGGGATGGTTGAAACCCTAGAAACAATGGGATACACTGATCAACCGCCTATCAACTGGTGATTCGGATTTCTTCCATCCACAGTATGATTACACTTGCTGCCAGAATCTATCCTTCAGCTCTCACAGGACCTGTGGGGACATGGTTCCGCTGGACGAGAGGGATTCGGGGAAACCGGGAAACCTATGCACTCTTGGGATACAAAAATGAGATAAATGGGATTCAATCGAAGAAGTCTGTGGATGGAAAACTTAAAGCACAAAAAATTCTCTTCGAATGCTTTGGAACACAGGTTCGATTCTGTTGTTTTTGAAGGTTTGCAGTGATTTGAACATCTTTGAACGTTTTGTTTCTGGCTCATTTCCTCATTGGGAACTCCTCCCGGCCCACCGACCCACCAGGCCCAACCCTTGAGGCCCTGGCTTGCACTAGGCCTCAGCAGCATGAAGCAACTTCAAGCTGGGACAGTACAACATCCCACTACCAAAAAAAGAACGCTTTTAAAGAATAAAACAACATATTATGTCAATCATGTAATTTGAATACACGTAGACTACATATATAATAGGAAGTTGATTCCATCTCTATAAATATGTCTTGTAGAAGAATCGCTGTATGTCATCGTCATCAGCTGTTCAAACCGACAGTTCACTTCTCTTGTTCCGCCGTGCTCTGGTAGCAGGTGACCTTCAAAATCTGGGCACCCTGCAATCCAGGGGTGCATCTTCATCGTCCCATCGTCCCAAACAAATGGAATAAATGTGGTAATACATGGACATATGCTGTTATTAATGGTTGGTGGTTAATATACTGTTAATTTGATGGTTTATGATGATGCTTATTATATGGTTAATGATTGTTAATGTATTTCTGGTTGGTGGTTGACCTACCCTTCTGAAAAATATGATTTCGTCAGTTGGGATGCTGACATTCCCATCTGAATGGAAAAATAAAAAAGTTTCAAAACACAAACCAGTATATAAATGATAAACACACTACCAACATGGGAGGATATCACATGTTTTTTTTGGAAACCCAAATCATATTGTTGGGTCACCTGTTGGGCCTGTTGGGTCTATCTAGAATTATATTCCCATTGCATTCCTATGACATCTCAGTTTTTTCCCATGCATTTCTGGGTCTGATACCTATAGCTTACCCTCTAGAAATCAAACGTGGATGGCCCGTCAAATCCGCCACTTGCTTCGATGATTTCCCAGCTATAAAGCTCCAGTTATAAGTTTGTGTTTCCACAATTTCCATTGATTGTCTTATTAAAACCGACATGATATCCCAAGCTTTGACTCCTTCGAAAGACGACGAAATACCATGGATATCACCCATCCCCTCAGTCTCCGAACGAGGAGGTGTCGTTGGCTTCTTCTTCTTCCTCCTCGTCCTCTTCCTGCTCCTGCGACCAGTAAGGAGGGGTCATGGCGTTTCAGATCACTTGGATGTGCTGATTCGAAGCACAGGACAGTGAGGCGTAATCTATGGTCAGAAGGGAGAGGAATTGGAATCAAAGTGACCCCCAAAAAAGATAAACAAAAGGTAGAAAAGGTTCATTCTGCCACTGTTTTAGAGAATCTCAATATTTACTGTCTATGTTCTATGTAATTTGAGGTTGCAATACATCCGAATTGGTACTTCTAAGAATTGGATGACACAATACCATCGGTTTCTCAATCGCAACAGTACTAATGTTCGAATGATTTGGGGTTTCCTTCTTTCAGAAACCTCCTCATAATAGATGAAGGGAAAACTCATCTTGTTTTTCAATGCTTTTCAAACAAAGATCTTTAACGATGTCGAGCTAGTGTTCCCTCGACATCAAAACATAAAACTGCAGCGTTTGATTCAAGTTGGGATTTATTTTTTGGGTTTGCCCTAATATCGACCTGGCGGCCAACCACCGACACATATTTCGCACCATGGAAAGAACGGATTGCAACTTTGATTGGTCATCAGAGTCATCTGTGATTGGATGCTTCGAGTTCAGAGCCCAAAAGTGAGAAACAATGGAAAACAATGGAGAACATATCTGCAGATGCCACAAGACCTGCCAGAACGTCATCCAAACTTGAAACCAAGTCTTCCAGACTTTCAACGCACTCAATCTTTCCTGTGTTTTCTTCATAACTTGGATGTACATCTCAGTTGGCGGTTCAACTCCCATAAGTGGCATACATCCGTGTCATAACTGTATGATAAGCATGTACTACTTTTACAATTACAACAAACCAGTTACAGTCTTAAGTGGGATGCAAAAAGTATTTGGACTCAGTCAAACATATTTGATAAGTGATCCATAAAGTACCAGAAACAGTCACGTATCCACTGAGAACTCAAAAATCCACTGTATCCCAGTCATATTCAGTGGTAAATCTCCCAGTTTCTAACCAAATCAGTTAGATACCAAATCAGTTAAACCAAAGGTTTGAAACACAAATACCAAGGTACTGCTAGAATGCCACATATGCCACATATGCCACATGTCTGCCCAAAAAAATCACGTTGTTTGACGCATCAGCGCCCCCATCGTGCAACATCCCGTCCCGTCGTCCCGTCCTTCTCCTCCTCCTGCTCGGCAAAGAGCTCCTTGGCACCGAATTGCAGGATGATTAGTACATTTACTAACATCAGTAAATGCAAACATTCAGGATGAAAATGGACTAATAATCCCATTAGTAAATAAAAAATGGGGTATCTGACATCAGTAAATGTACTAATAATCCCATTATATCCCATTAGTAATTGCAGACATTCAGGATGATTGTTAGCACAATTTACAGACCCTGCAAACATCTAGTCCTCCGGGATGTGTGTAATTATGTTGGAAAAAGGGGCATCGAAAACATCCGGATGATCCATTTACATATACTTTATATGTGATTGATTCATGGGGCATATACAGTCCTCCGCTTACATCAAAGCATCTCAATGTGGAGCCCATAGGAGGGGAAACAAATGCAGCGTTTTTGAATTCCATGGCATTGATGTGATGATTGCCGTGAACTTTGCCGCTAAGGCGTTTGATAAACCTTGCTCTTGTGATCAAGATATTACCGATTTGTTTTGGTCACAAACTATTTCAAAAAATGTCCCAACACCATTGATCAAACATGCATAGTTTCTCTACAGTTGTCAAGTGGAAACATGACACTAAAATCATCGTCCATTCAACGGTGATTCTCATCCACCAGGGTGAACAATGTTTTCCATGCCCCACTTGCGTCCTGCTCGTGCTCCTGTTCCATCTCCGCAAACAGCGATTGCTCCTAGCGAAAGCAACGCAAACGACTGAACGTCGAATCTGCTATTGGCGCAGTTGGTGTTACAGGACGGCATATCATGATTCTATGAGGCTATGGGGTTTCTTGCACTGGGGGTAGCCCTAAATCATTATAAATCGTGAATTTTGGGGTATCCCCATTTATTTTGAGAAACCTTTCAACACATATTCCCTATAGATTCCCCGCGTAGCTCATTTACCATTGAATCCCACGGGACAAAATGTTTATCATCCACTACAAACAAAAACAATCATGATGTTTGTGGTTTTGGTACCTCAACTTAAGGTATCTCATTAAATCAAAATGGCCATATTGGGTTTATGATCATTTGCTTCCTCACATGATCATATAGGGGTTTCCAAAAATGAGGTTTATTTTAGGAAACCTCCCTATGATCATATGTTTATTTGATCAATTTCCTCTTGAAATCCAACTTTCCCATTTTTCAAAGGATCCAATGGCACAAAGCCGGAGACAATGCCCGCGCCTCCTCTCCGCGCTGCGCCCAGGCATCGTCTGTGCTGCCCGAGACGATGACGTTCACCGCCTGTCATGACATGGAGGAAACGAAGGGTGTATTTCACCAACACTAGGGAGAACAAAAAGAGAAGAGTAACATATTGTAACCTGTTGGTGGTTAATATACTGATAATAATGGTTAATGATGATGGTTGTTACATGGTTAATGATGGTTAATAACCTGGTTAGTGTAACACTTGGGATTAGAATGGGATTCTCATGGGATTCCATGTCTTGGGATAAGGTGTAATATCTGGAACATTTAATGAAATTACAATAGATTGCTGGCTGGTGGTGCAATAACCATCTTGAAAAATATGAGTTCGTCAATGGGAAGGATTATCCCATATATTATGGAAAAAATGTTTGAAACCACCAGCCAGTAAGTGTAACATATTGTAAGTGTTAGACTGATTGTCATCTGAAATATACTGATTTTTAGTTATACTGGGAATTGATTGTTAGGTTATAACTTATAACATTCAATTAGGGAGAATTATGGAACACATTCAAGTAGGGAGAACAAAAAGAAAATTGTATGTTTTACTGATTGTTCTCTGACAAGCAACTGTAGTATGACATGAACGAAATGGAAAAATGAAAGAAACAAGATGTTTCAAGTGGATATGGCAAGAAACAGGGGATCACAGCGGTGTGTATGAAAGGGGTAAGTTGGGAAAATGGATATGTTAACCAAGTAAGCCAAGCAAGAAAATGGACAAATGGGAAGAATAGTTCCAAAGGGATTGGCTCACTGATGTTCAATGCGCAAAACATATGCGAACAACCACATGACAAATGGAGATAGTGGCATTCTAAGATGCTGAATTTTGATATAGTCTCACCATGTCTCACCACCAAACAGAAAAATGAGGCGCACCCCATACAAATTCCCTATCCTCACGGAAGAATCCATACATGTTCCCCATTCATCCCCATTCTCATCATTTCCCTTCTGAAGATGATCTTTCAACAATCAAGCATGGCAATGACACACCTTATTAAGATGACCCTTCAACAATCAAGCATGGCAATGACACATCACTCCAATTAAACCTGCATATTGCTCGGGGATTTTGCAGCTAGCCATATTTGATTACCAAAGTTAGTCATTAAGGACAATTACCCTCTGGTAATTTAACATAGCTATTGAACATGGCCATTTATAGTGAGTTGTCCCATTAAACATGGTGATTTTCCATAGTTATGTTAGTTTACCAGTTTACCAGAAGGTATCAATATTATATAATTATCTGTAAAGAACATTAACTGATAGCACCCATAAGCATTAATTTGGCAAAATCCCGGTGCTCAACTTCACCAGCTAAGAACTCCATGCCCAAAGTAACACCTTGCCGTCCTGGTACTGCAATGAACGCAACGCCCAAGCGTGGGCCCGAAAGCGGTTCTCAACTGATCTACTTGACCTTGGCGAGCCGTCGATGGCCAGGTCCATGTGCGCCGCAATGCGTGAAGGAACTGATGCCACGCATCGTTCGGTGCGCCGGCCGCGCCCCACCCGCTGGGTATGGACGGGCGTCTGCTTGAGACAATCATGCAGTTGTTCTCATGGTTCTCCGTCGCAAAATATTATCAGAAATGGAGCCTCCAAGAGAAGGCAGTTAGGCAGTTGATTTCACCAAGGTTTTGAATTCTCATGCTGTCCAAACGGAGACTTGGGCTCGTCTTGAATCGGTAGTGACCAGATTCTAAAAAATGGTTTGGCTGAAAATAGGGTTACTTCAAAATTCCAAAATGCATTGGGTTGCAATCATTTTCCTATTGAATAACAATTTTGAGGTACACCACATTTCCAGAAACACCTATATATTGTACGTAACAGTGCTTGATGATTACAACCTATCAGCATTGATTTGAGATTTGCTAAATCTTTGGTTTAACATAATTACCCTCTGGTAAACGTTGACATAACTATGGAAAATCACCATTTTATAGCTGGGTAAATCAACCAACTAATTGGCAATTTTCAATAGCTATGTAGAAAATTACCAGAGGGTAAATATCTAACGTTCGACCCATTAGACCCATTTCCCATCAAATCCCCCATCATCCAATCAATCAATCTTTGGGTTAACATAATTAACGAATCACTATGTTTAATGGGTTAATCAACTATTTCTATGGCAATTTTCAATAGCTATGTAGAACATTGCCAGAGAGTAACCATTGGGAAATTGTGATTTCATGGGATTTTGCTGGAAACATGCTGTAGAAAATTACCAACAGGTTAATCATTGTTTTCCCTGCCATAAATGGCATTTTTTCTGCTAAATCTTTGGGTTAACATCATTAACGATTCCCAAAATTTTCCCATAAAACCATTAAAAAAATCCATTTCTAGTGGATATGTCCTATAAAACCATGTAAAACCAGAGGATATCCCACTACTTTCCAGCAGGAAATACTCCACGGCGCCTGCTTCCCGGGCACGTCCAAATAGCTGGAGACCGTCTCCGCCAGCTGCCGTAAGGAACGGCCCACAGGGCTGCCGCCATCCACCAGGGAGGCCTGGTGGGGAAAATGGTGGGAGAGTTGGAACGGCATCCCCAAAATGGTGGGGAAATGGTGGGAAAATTATGAACATGATAGGGAAAAATGATGAAAATGGTGGGAAAATGCTACAACATGCCATCAAATTTGGATGGGTTTTCTGGCAAACCATCCACTATCTCCCTTTCTGCTTTGTGAAATATCTTTGTTGGAGAATCAACCCCATATTTTTTTTGCCAAACATACCAAAAAAATATATTGGGGACCCCGGAGACTCCTCCATATTCTTGGCGTATCATAATTGCAATCCCAGATTCCGTTAGATCAGTCATATGTTTCATGCTCAAACATCCCAGTTCTAGACTTTCTCTTGGTAAACAAAAAACCACCATTTTTTCTGGTTCAGTTCCCCTCCCACCACGAAGTTCCTCTTGGCGCCTCCACGGTGTAGTCCACGCGCTCTCGGAAGAGGTCCAAGAGGCCACCCGCCTCCATCCCTGGCACCAATGATGATAGACGGCAAGACTATATATACCCTCTGGTAAATCAACATAGACCCTGAAAATAGCCTCGTTTTAATGGACACTAATCTTCCAACCCCTATCTGCCAGGGTCTATGTTAATTTACCAGAGGGTAATGTATATATATATATATATATGTATGGTAAAACAATCATATATATATAATGGATTTCTTAAAGGATTTGTTGTTAGAAAAATGGTGGATTAGTGAGACATGATGACTTAACTGGTGAAAATGATGATAGTGATTTAGCTGGTGAGGAATGATGACTTAACTACTAACACTGATGAACATGATTTAGCTACTAATGATGATTTAACTAGTGATTTAGCTGGTGAACAATGCTGATTTTGGCTACTAACAATGGTGATGAATATATATCTAGCCCGGAAAACGAAGGATCTTAACTGATAAAGAAAATGATTGGACTAGTGAACACATGTCATTTCACCGACGCAGTGAAGATTCAATATGATGAATTTGCATGTGTTCATGCTAAATTGAATGGAATACATGGTGTTGTGTGTGATTTGTTCAGGCACAACATATATTATCAGTTTTTCATGTTGTGTTGCATAGACTTGCACGGTATTATTTAGGTATCAGTGAAATGATTGAATGATTGACTTGCAAATCATTATTTTTTCCTGTGACACCGACATACAGTCAGCTGCAAGGATGACCCTTCAAACTGTTGTTTTGAGTCAGATACTAACAAGCGAGCTAGTTTAGGCCATGTCATTCATGTCTGCTTGGAGTTTTCAAAACATTGGACAGCTTTAACAGGCATCATGTGCGTCATATATGCATCAGGTATTGAAAACACAGAGCCTCAAATCCTTGAATCCAGTCCGGCAACCAAACCTCGAAATGAAACTTCAAGTCTTTCTGGAACAAGGACCACCCAACGATCTATTTGTGCTTGCAAAGCAACCCTTTTGGCTGCTTAAATTTCCCCAGTTTTACTGATTTGGCTGCTTGAATGATCACCATTGGATAATTCAATCCCTTCAATTTGTTCATTATCCACTCTGAGATGACTACAGTATACACCCTCCAGTAGTTTAGAATAGATCCGGCAAAACAACCTGATATGTGAATAATTGTCCTTGCGGTCTGCCGCCATGGGTCTTCCAAATCATGTTGTTCCTCTGCTGGAGAGAAATATCGTAATACCCCCTGCAACAAATTAAAATCCCGGAAGAGTAGATCATTTTCATTGAGTTTCCCCATTGGTTTTATACGATCCTATGTTAACTGATTGGTTTCGCATATTGAGTTTTTCTTTACATAATTATGTATCTGTGAACTGATTGGTTTTGTCTTAACTGATTGGTCTTCCATATCATTATCAGTTAAATGGTATATCCTTATCCATCAATCTTAACTGACTGATCTTTCATATCCATTTGTTTTCCATGACCGAAAAAAACCATCTCCCCATGGCTTTTTGAACAGCCATCTCTCTGGCCTTGACCCGTTCGGATCTTCTTGACCAAGGTCTCGTAGGCATAGCGCCTGGTGAGAAAATCGGGGACCTTTTTGGCACGGCATCGATGGGGACATCTCCATGAAACTGGTAAGGAATCTCGGAATCTCAAGGTAAGGAATGATGAATGGTAACTAATACTGATGGATTCATATTTATATCCCATGGAAAACTAATATGCACAGTAACGAAAAGTTATAGTTATATCTCAGTAAGGCAAGGTATCATGGAATATAACAGTACAATCTCAAGGGAATGAATCCATAATGTGGGCACCCCAATAATGAGCCTACCATTTCGAGGATGGTCTATACCACCCGTTTGTGGTGATTTTGGGGATGGTGTATGGCATTTCGGTCACCATATTAGTATAGATAGTAACATAGTACATTACATAAAATCTCAAGGTAAGTAATCCATCGTATATAATCTCCAGGGTGGTATGAAATCTGGATGGTTGCATGGTATAGAGGCGCCACTCACTGCGCACTACACAGGCATCAAAGGATCAAAGGCTCAAACACAATGGGCACGGGAAGAACCACCATGTTGATCAATGTTAGTTGAAACCTACAAACTATGACGTTCAAAAGGTGCTCTTGCTATCCCAAAACAGCCTTTTGATTGACCATTTGACCCTGAATTTCTATGGTTCATTCCATGTGGCAAACATTTCTTCAGTAGACATTATGAATGCACGAATCATGCATCAAAATAAGTGCTAACTTCTCCATCTTCCCTGGGTCCAATTTCAAAGAATGGAAAGATGTAGATTCCACGTATGGAGATGTATTACAACAGATTCTAATTTCAAACAAAAAAGTGCTGTTTGAATCCTATATCAAACAACTGCAGTACGTGTTTGTTGTTTACATACGCACTTCACCAGTTTGAATCTTTGAATCCTTCCTTGAATAAGTTCAATTTATAAGTTCAATAACTAGACCTTCTGCTACATGTATCCATGGTGAAGCGGGTGTTATGAACTAACTTTAGATGGTCTTTCGCTGATTTTGGAAACAAACTATGGGAATTTAACCAGCAGCAATGACTTGAGTGAGCCTTGGGTTTATGGAAAACATACAAAAAAAAAACACGTGTGGAAATAGTTGTCTCGGGGTGAGCATGAATTGTGTGCAGCATGCGAAAACTAGGTACTAATCGCAATTGGTAGAGATACCCTCTGGTAAACTAACGTAACTATGGAAAATCACTGTTATTAATGGGAAAACCCACTATAAATGGCCATTTTCAACAGCAAACTGTTAGTTTACCAGAGGGTATATCTCTACTTCATAGGGGTATCCACTATCCTTTTCCCAACCTTGTGGGTCACGTATCTATGGGAGACAGCGGGGGCCCGCTGTCTGCTGTTGGTCATTTGTGAATTGTTGGTAGGATAAACTCTACAAGTCATTTAGAATTAAGGAACAAATCAAATCAAATAGGATACTATATAGATCTATAGCTTTATACATCATTATAGATCTGTAGAGACCTACAGTGAATTCTCTATAGATATAGGCATAGGAACAACTGTTTTTCAGAAAATCTATTGTATAGATTCATTTAAGATCATTTAAGATTATTACAAGTCTCAAAATATCATCCAGGTCATGAAAACCATGGAACATTGTAGTATTGTACCCCCAAATGCAGTTTTCAAAAATTGGGTACTGCAATGTCAACCCCGGATTAATTAAAACCGTGGTTTCTGAATTAGGGGTGTCTTCCCCCCTTATTTCGTTATGATTTCATATTTTTTTTAATGGTACCTTCCCAATTAAAACAGCCGTAAACGGGGTTTAGAAATCCAAGGTTGACATTAGCCCCCCAATGATGGAAAGCCCAAAAATAGTAATATTAACCCCATCAAAAACATTATATAATTTTCCATTAAATCAACCATTGGTGACTATATGGGGTTTATTCCAGTAAACATGAACATATTCCAAAAACCATTGGAAAATCTTAAAACCATTGGAAAAACAACAATATTCCAGTAGAGTCAACAATCCCCCCACAAACGCCGCACCGCCCAGCCACCGCCCAGCGGCCTTCCCTGGTACTGCACCGCCTGGCGCGACAAGAGCCGCCGCTGCGTCTGCTCGGCGCTGGCCTGGCGGACCTTCAGCCGGGGGATCCGTGGGAAATCGGTGGAAAATCGGTGGCAAATCCATGGAAATCTAAGGGAAATCTAAGGGAAATCTAAGGGAAATGACTGGAACAAATTGAACACCTATGCAAAAAACTATGGAAAATAGATGGAGAATCTATAGAAAACCCTGACAATCTAGGATAATCTATGTTTGAAAGTTGAAAGAAGACAGGGTTCGAACAAAATGGATTAGATGAAATACATGGAACATATATGAACATGTTCAGAATAAGATCCTGGAAATTATGGACTCGTTATGGACATGTACATACGCAGTTACAAAATAATACACACTTAAAACATCCTCAGTCATATCTTTTTAGTGAACCCACTTATGGGTTACATCCTCGGAATTTACCAATAAAATAACATACTTGAGTCTTAAACCACTGATACACGTGCTAAACGGGTAACAACCCAAGTTATACTTGGAATATATGGAATATAATATATTGGAGGATTCACTGATGGGTTATTCGAAAATATAAACGGGGATCTTCAAGGACATCCAGTTATACATGATAAACAAGTCGTTCTCCTTGGTATCTGGACTATCCCAAGTGGAAGGTAGATCCAGGTTCTTCAAAGTGACGATTTTGAGGTGCTAAAGTGAAAGAAAATTGGGGATTCAGTGACCTCAGTGACCTCAGTGACCTCAGTGACTTCGAATTGGTGGTTTTATCAAGGTCACTTTGAAGAACCATGAGCCGAAATGGGGAAGTTCCCCAATCATCCCAACCTAGAATGGGATGCTATATCATGTTGTTTTCCATATACCATCTTCACGTACTTCAACATCGCAACAGAACATACTCAGCTGGTGGTTTTCAAGGTTATAGGATTCCAATATAGAGACTGAAACAGTGAGGTTCAACCCCGTTATCGTAGGAGAAATAGATTTGCCTCCACATTCTGGTGATTCAATAGCAAGCCCGCGGATCAAAGGAGTGCCACTGCTGTCATAGTTTCACCGGAAATTCAATGGTTTTTTGTGGGGTCACGTAGAATTCAAGGTTATCGGTATATAACAGTATAATATGGGATTATTAAACCATATTTTTTAGCCACATACAAGTAGTGTTTTCTGAAACCCACATTGAGGCTGGACAAATCTGAAACAGCACATGTCAGCTTAACCCAACTACGAGTACCAGTCACATCTTTGGAAAACAACAAAACAATCTTTCAACATCATTCAACTAGAATAATCTTAGGTTATTTCGTTCAACTACCATTTGTCTATAGCTTCACCCGGCAAAAAAAGCTCAACATTTAGTAGTCCGGGTCAACCATACTGTTTATACTTATTGTATTTATAAAGCCAAATTGCCCTTGGTTAGTTTAACTTCAGTTGCTTCTTCCCATGCAGCTAAAGCCCTTTTTCAGTTATGTTTATGCTAATGTGGTTATGTTATCATTCCAACAATGGTGGTAAAACTGACTTAGAATTGGTATTTGGGGCCATAGCATGCCATAAAATGCCATCCTGAAAGAAACAACTCTGCCATTCTTTCAGAATCTTTCAGATGCTCAGCCCTTTACCAGTTATCTTTTATGGCAGTAAATCTGGTTAAATGATCTAACTACCCTGAAAAAGGACATTTTATGGCTATAATCATTTCACTATAGCCATATATATATAGTCATAAATCTATTTGACGTTGATGGCTATGTATGTATATGAATATAAATCTGGTTCAATGATTTTATGTTTCACTACCCCTGAAGATTGGGAGAATTTCCCGCCAAGCTGCCAGGAGCCAGGCACAGACCTTGTCCAGCAAAGACACCTGGATTGAACCCTCCACTTGCCGTTAGCCATGGGGGATTTAGCAAGGCTAAATATATGCTTACTAGGGTTTCATGGGATTTAAAGTTGACAATGGCGATATCTAAGATTGGGATTTAAAGATGACTAAGATAGATATAGATCATGGCAAATGGTTGATACATGCTGATACTTGATTGGATGTCAGTTGAGAATAGCGATATTTGCACTTAATCAGGCAAGGTAAGGGAGTATCTGGTTGAACATGGTTTGTTACACACATATGTCAACCGATCTTGTCAATTGCGCACAAGGCTTCAGCTCAAACCTCCCTGAATCACCACATATCAGCAATGGTAAGCTTTATAAATGTTGATCAACATTGGGGTTTTCCAAATTAAATCCAACTCCCAAATGATGCCCCAATCAACATGAACAAGGGGTTCTTCAAAATTTAAACCTCAGTCCACGGAAATAGGGTACTTGCCAAAATCATCCAACCTGGGGTTCCGTACCAACTCCTGGCTTTCCATGAATGATGATGGTATATATATATATAACTCCAAGAAAATAGAAACAAACCTGGCTACCACTATTTAAGGACACTGGGATTGTACTGTTGTATCTTTTTTAGGATTCATATATTTACATATACCGTATATATTTAAGATGTTGAGACAAGCCTGTTCCCTATCAAAATGATTAATATGGGTTTGTCTGAAAGAGTTGGTTTACCATGGTTTACCATTATTGTTACCATTGAACCGTATTAACACTACCATTTGGCGGTACAGTACACCTCATTTCTTGACAAATGCACATGTCATTGCTGGTTGTATATCTCATCATATCCGCCCAAACCCCCATTATAGATGGTGGGTTTTCCCTCCAAAAACATCATTTGTTGGTCCCATTCAATCCACTTAAATCTCGTTTTCATAAAACATACAATCGATAATAATGGATGTTAAACCAACAAAGTCAATTCACCAACCAAAATGTCGATTTACATCACTGGTTGGTGGTATACCTACCCCTCTGAAAAATATGAGTTCGTCAGTTGGGATGATGACATTCCCATATATTATGGAACAATAATCCAAATGTTCCAAACCACAAACAAGATCATATTACATCCCTGTTTTCCATGGCCTTTCCATACTTTTCCCGTGGTTCAACCACCATTTTTTGCCATGGCCGCTGCCCACCCGCCTGCGGCGGCGGCGCCATGGCCTGCGCGTCCGTGTCGGCGGCGATGAGGACCTCCTCGTCGATGCGGGCGGCGACCTCTGGGGTCAGCAGCACCTGGCTGCTGATGGAGGTGATGATCCTCACAATGCTACGATAGTGGGGATTTAACCAGCACTTTTGCGAGAGTTTTGTGGGGATTTCATTGCTGTGATTATTCATGAGATTTATGTAAATTTATTCAATAGGGCAAATCGGAGTCTATAACTTTAGAATGTGGGGCACCCAACAGGTAGCTAAGACTAGGGTTATTGCGGACTATAGTTGGATGGGGAAACTAAACAACTTGCAAGTGGAGTGGCCACCACATTGCTGGTAGTTGTTTGTCTATTATTTGGCTGGCAAATGGATATCTTTATGCTGAAGGGGAGGGATGGGGAAATCAGCTACATGTCTGAGTTATTATCCGTTGCCATTTTTGTCTACAAGAGGGCTCATTTTGCGTATTTGGTGTCTGTGACAAAAACATATTCACATTTCACAATCTCAGGAAACAAATGCGGCTATAATATATACAGTAGTCTATACTTCGTTGGTTCAACTTGACCAAGAGGCGTCATACTTTGAGGATCTTTGAGGGTTATGGACCAATGGCCCAACCAAATTCAAACAGGGGCCCGACAATTGTCACCTACAAACCAGCGACATCCTGTAGGATCCACGCAGTATCAAAGCCCAGACTGTACAGAAGGAATGCGCCATAATGAAACAAATTTAAGATGTTGTGTGCGCATCATTCTGAATATATAATATATAGTTATATATTATACATATATCTTGTTTATTTATGTTGATATTCAATTTCAAGATCCATGAGAGTTCCAATACGATCCGAAGGGGACGGGGCTGTTTCAGAATGTTGGCGAAAAACCTGCAGCCCCTGTCAAACCACAAACCCAAATAACATGTCTTGGCCCGAATAAAACTGAATTCATCAATTCGTTCCCCAAGCTCATAGCTGCAAAGCCATCCACTTCCACATCAACCCTTCTGCATCCACCATCCCAGCACCTGCAGTCGCTGACCCTTTCGGATACCGCGCAAGCGATAGGCACCCTGTGCGAAGTCTCGGAAGGTGGAGTCCTTCGAGGTGCGAACAGGTCTTATATGACAATGAAAGGCGTGAAAATTGCTGGGTAACATTTGATGATTTGGTCTGGTTCATGAAATGAATGGCCTAGTTGCAAAGGTAAGAGCTGCAGCCACCACCACGGTATCAACTTGAGGGTGGGTGAATGAACAGTGAATCCGTGTCAGGGATCAGTGGAGAGCAGCATGCCACGTGTTCTCTTTTGCGGAGCTAAGGCTGAACACTGGCCAGTGGCAAATCGTCTTTGGTGTTGAGATGGCAGCAGAAAAATGCTGTCAATCATCCCACAAAATGCTTGCAACTTTGGGGCAATTGTTTGCCTCGAGTTGTTCCTCAATCTGCTTTAATGCACGTAGCGGGTCAAACTCTCCTGCAGAAGCTCTAACAATCACACTGGTCTGTCTCGCTCCATATGTCCCATCATGCCTAAAAACATCAAGGCCCCGAGGACTGTAAACAGCGACAAGCAACTCATCAAAATAGTCTCGATTAACATTCCAAAACTCACAAAACCATCGTTGACTCTCCTGGCAAAAATTCAATTGACCGCTCTTGGCCTCGACACGCGTCTTGTCCCGGATCCAATCTACTGACCTGGTGGGCCTTGAGAAATCGCTCTCAGGATGAAGCAGCTGGTCAATTTCCTGTACTAGCCTTTCAACACGATGACCTCTCAGTGACGGGCTCATGGCACTGAATGGCTTACGATGATAAAAACGACTTATATAGCTCACATGTTGCTCACACTCATCCGCAATCCAACTGTCTGAAATGTCAGTCTTCCCGATGAATTCACACCTACCATCTTCGCACAATTTGTCCAAAATCACATCTAAAGATTCCTCCCAAGTACCATCTTTGCCGCTAACAGTCACATGGCTCCCGGACTTCGACATTCCAGTTTGCAAATCATGCTTCAGAAGGTGAATCCATTTGGGGCTGAAAATGACTAAATACAAGTCGTCAAAAAGACACGCGCTTGGGATTGAAGGCTGAAATCCTATCCCACAGTAGTAGACCCACCAGCGGCCCTTCTTATGGAGGAGCTGCGAACTTTTGATTTCCACCCTTCGACCATCACATAGAAAATCATATTCTGCCCTGTTCCGACCTCTCAGCTTGCCATTGGCACAAGTCCCTGGCACGGCATCTTCCACAACACAACTGGGATTTGATCCTTGCAGCATTCGCCGGGCCCAATTCTCAATCACAGCGCCTCGGCGAGGACTGTCTAACTGCGCCAAGGGATGCCAGTTGTATGGGTGAGCTGTAGGACCCTCATCTTCCCAGTGACGTTGAAACTGGGCAGCGTTCAAAGTCACATCCCCGCGGCAACTATAGCTCCTCCATGCTTTTCTCAAAAATATTGACGCTGAAATCCGTTGTCCACCTCGAACAACATGTGAGTAGACCATGCAGATTGTCTCAGCAAGATCCCTTTGGTCTGCGCGATTCACTACCGATCAGGTCAGTGATTCCGTGGACGCTTGCACGCATTGGAGCAATTTGCCTTGAGCCTCATCACTCGGCCGCTCCAAGCTGAGTTTCATCAAATTAAGTGAATATAGTGTCTCAAACCTTCAGGAATGTTTTGCTCAAAGGGATGTCCGTGGATGTCCTGAATGATTGGAACACATTGAGCTACATGTTCTTTTTCATAGCATTTCATAGCCATAGGTCTAGGTGAGAACCGTTGGAAACACTACAGCATCTATGCTCTCGGGTGAAAAAACTCTCAGAAAGCGCGGCGATGTTCCCGGTTCTGTATTTCAAACGGTATGTGCTTATTGTGTCTGAGCCAGCAATCTTTCATGGTTTCATATGTCCCTTCTGCTCTTGGTCCCACCCTTCTGTGTTCAACTTGTTCTGGAAGGAGAGTTCTTGTTGCAAACGTTGCTTGGTCTTGCCGGTGGTCTCTAGGTCTTCTGATGATATGGCCTAACAGTTTCCTTCCTTTCTCTTAAAACGTCACCTAATGGACGGATGATTCCATCTGCGCCTTTGCCCATTTTCAAAAGGTGCGCGTCTATACTTTTTGGTTGGTGTTTGCTCAATATACGCTGTCGACATTTTCAGAAAAAAAACATGAGACCTTTCAATTGAAACGTGTCCAGTTTAGCTGCCGTGGCCTCTGTGGCCTGCAGTGCTTCCAAGCTGTACAGGAGTTTTGAAACACATACCGCATTGAACACTTGAATTTTCCATTGGTTTGGCACTTGGGTTTGTTTCCAGAACAGGTCCAGCTTCTTTAGTATAGGCATTGTTCGTGAAATACGCCGGTTTATTTCAGTAGCATTGAGCTACATGTCAGAACCTTCCACTGCAATGCTGTGACCTCAAAATCTCAGGCCTGAGTTGTCTTCAGAACCCCACTGGGTTTTTCATCGATCACATCAAATCCATGTCTCTATTCCGCCCTTCCAACCCACTCCTTTCCCAGGGTCAGCGCAGCACAGGCGTGCGGCGGATGTCGGATGTCAATGCCAGTCGTATGGACTTGATCGTAAAAGACCTGATTGTTTGCAGTGAGGCTGACTGTGGAAGTGGAAGTAATGTTACAACATGTTATCACATTCAATGATAAATATGACCCATGAAAAACGGAGATGATTGATCTTGAGAACTTGGTTCCAACCAGCGGTTGCCCTGGGGTCTTAGTCGATACATCACTCTGCTCGCGAGAGAGCTTTAAACTATCTTCCTGGAGTAGCGTTGGATAGGGTGTATGCCTGTGAGGACATCCCTGACAACAATCCATGGGTTTGCCATCCATGAAATACAAAAGATGTAATCATGACGAATGTAGTATAACATGAATAGCCAGGATTCAGAAAGAAACAGCAAGCATCTGCAAGTCTCTCATTCTCACAAATTGTCACGGTCAAAACACTTTCACTATTCCTATTTGTTAAGTTGCCATCTCGCTTTAAAAAAGTGCTGATCATAGCATGGAATATATTGGTTTGTCTCAGAATTGGGTAACTCGAATCAACAATTTCTAATCATATCATATCCCCTATTCACATGCTGCAAATTAATGGGCAATTCGCCCATTTTCAGAGGCTGTGACGCTGAACCCTTCACACTAACCCCCTAGTCTCTGCGACCCAAGTGACGAATCGTCGGTCCAGTGGTAAGGTGCAGTTTGACATCTTCACCTCGAGTCCGTGGCAGGGAGATGCTTGGGGATCCCCTGGGTGTAACATAATGTGGACCCCAACATGGCAAGTTTAATACGGAAATTTTAAGTATAGAAACTGAATTTTCAACCAAAGCAATGCGCATTGTCCTAGATGCAGAAACATAGCAAAAACATCCAATTTCAAAACATGAAAATAATTGTCTGGGATCGTTGGGTGTCACTTGACCTTGTAAGCTCTGCGACTTGGAGAGCCCCCTCACATCCTGAGCAAAACCAGGTTGGGAAAGATGACCCCAGAAGAGTTATAACAATTGTCCAAGCATGCTTCTTGATGTGAGCAACCTGTGGGAGAAACCCAGTCTTCAGTTGTATAGTACCTAACAAACATGTATGCAGCTAAAGCGAGGCAAGACCAACTTTTGCTTGAGAAACCACTAGCTCGAATATTGTTTCTTCTTCCTAAATTTCTCATCTGATATCTTTACCAAACATGTCCAATTGCAGCTATGTTCACTATTATACACATGGTTGGTTTTCCATCCAAACTTTTAATTCGTCAAAGTAGGTGTGTTTTCACATACACAGTTCAATGACTGGCTCATGATCGCAATTAACCGTTGCTTTACCCACATGCACTGCGTATATATATATATGTATAATGTATTCATCCCCAGCTATCACCAACATGCCTCTCACAACTGGGACCCCTGGCCGAAACTGAAGCACCACGTCGAAGGAGTTGCTGTCCACCACCACTGTCGCAGAACACCACTGCCTGTGCTCGTTTGGAAATGCCAAATGGAACCAAAAAGGGCTACCCCTAGAGATACCACACCACATGCAACAAATATTGCTATCATGACTATATAGCCGATCGACATGAGCAACCTTATCTCAACAAGAATGCTGAGAGCAGCAACAAACATATATGCAACATAAAAGATGTCCTTTTGTCTCTACATTTTGTGTATACAATCACTGCAAGTATATAGAGGTACGTCAAGCAAGGACAAAACACAGTGCAAACAGTCGGACACTTAAACATGTTTTGATCATTTGGACTAACAAAATTAAATGTGAGATTCATTTCTTGGGCCACCTTTTGCACACGTTTTACCTAAAGAGGGAAAGCAGCAACATATCACGAGGCCATCACCGCCAATACAATTGAACATAACTCTACACCAAAGGGATATGTACGATGTGTCAAACTGAAAACAACAGAGCCACCAAGCAAACAGATCATAATTAGTTTTATTTGGTCTCTCCTGTCCCAACTCAAGTCCAAGTGTATTTCATTTTGTCTTTGGTATTCATCACCTTCCTGTCTCTTTCAACCAGGATCCCTAAACCCTGCTGGTACCTCGAAAGGCAATCCATAGTCCAGCAAAGTCCGTGCGACCTGTAAAGGGGGTGATGTGGATCAATGCTAACAGGTGCAAACATGCTGCATCAAAAATGTGGTCAAAAAATATCTAACACCTTTGTTGACAAATTGCTAGTTTAAACGTTACAAAACGCCACTGCGCAGATTAGCGTTCAATAATGTATAATATGTAGTCATGATATGACTGCATGTGCGAAGAAATATGACACTGCTCGCAATAAACAAAATCAGTAGTGATTGCATGCTCTGTTTCCCCTGTAAAGAACATTCATATAGCCGTACCGATTACCCTAGCATCAACGCACTTTCCCCCTTGTTCTTCAAGCTTGAGGATACTCTACGGCAATTTAACATAGCTATGGAGCATTGCCCATTTATAGATGACTGAACCATTAAAATGCTAGATGTTCCGTAGCTATGTTTAATTCACAGATGGCAGCAGGTTTGGACAAACACCCTTGATCGGACCTGCTCGTTGCTCAACCCAGTAATCAAAGCTCCCACATCCTCGGGTCCAGGAGGGTCAGGACTCCCAACTGGGTCAGGAAGTGTACATAGAAAACCGCGAGTTTTTATCACTGCTCAGATCATCATATAAGTCATATTACCCCAATAATGACCCAATAAAGTGCCACAATTGCTTGGGGAAGTGCGAGGATGACAAATGAGAAGCATCAACAAGAACAAGATAGAACAAATATGAACAAGAGTGACAAAGAAACATACACATTCCATGGTTTCCATCATATGTCATTACATTCCTATTTTATACTTTTCCACTATAGCTGTACCTCATAATTCTGCGCAGCGACACTGCGCGCCAAGCGTCAATCAAGGCATTCAACGGTGGAGTTTGTTTGGCCACCATCTCCAGCAATTTGTGCGCCTCAGCCGTGCAACAGGACTTATATAAACATGGCCGTGGAAAATCACAACCTTTCATGGGAAAACTATATACTATAGATAGGCATCTAAATGCGGCGGCATGAGGATTGTTCATTGTAAATTGTAAATCATCAAACGAATAAAATGATGGAAATGGGACATCCACATGTTTTGTGAGGGAGGATCCTCTAAAAGTGGATGTAGATGGGGGAATTCTCGATTTATCGATTTCCACCAAAACAGAGGCTCCGGATATTAAGTTTTTTGGGCAAGCTGCATGTCCAAATTGCTCCGCACTGGTTTGGAAGTGTCTTGAAGACTGCTGTATCAAGTATTAAAGTTAAAAATTACTACCAATTACCCACAGACTTGAAGCCTATCCAACTCTACTGATAAAAAAAAAAAATACCCGCTAGTTTCAGCATGCTACCCACCAACATGGAATACAAAAGAAAAAATTCAACATTCAATGTCATCTCCTATACTAATCTCATGTGCTTCCAATAATTTCCCTTTTTAATATTCATTAATTTTGGAGTTATCTCACTGAAACTGCATAAATCCCATTTGTTGAATACCCATCCCATTTAGGTTCGAATCCAAATTGAGTCACCAAATGACCTACAATTTGTGTTTATGTTTTTTACTAGATCATGCATTCTGAAGGGCCAATCTGTTTGAGCCAAAACCCATTTCTGGCTTTAGATATCCGGATATCCTAAAAAGTATATCCATAATATATATATATATATATATTATATCTCCTGCTATGTTGTAAGCCCAAGCATCCAACTACACGGATATTTATATATAATGTATCCATTATATCCCACTGTATCACCATTATATAGAGCTTTACTAAAATGGGGTGAAAACCACCATGGTGACCCCCACAACTTAAGAACCCCAGATGAATATTCCGTGACTAATAGAATATTGCCATTGATAATCCATTAATATACCACTCATATGCCATTCATGGATAATCATCCATGAATATTACCATGAAATGTTATGTCAAATATTACCATTCATGGAGTCTGTTAATCATATCTCACATATTTAATATTACAATAACATATATATATATATATATATATAATAAGAACCATGTAATGATATTTATTGCCGGTTCCAAATCAACAATATGACACAACCGTTGCCCCCTTTGGGTTTTCGACCCGACTGCGGCGAAAACGCTTCGCCGCGGCGCGTTCCATCCATCCTCCACCGAGGACACGGAGACCACCTGCGGATCGCTCAGCGTGGTCAGCATCTTGGCGTCGTCGCCTACGGCGATGGACCGCGACGTCAAGGGAGGTTCCATCAACTTATGGGGGACATCAACCAACAACAATATGAAGAACTCATGAATTCAATGTCAACAGAAAATGTGACGTATGATAGGTAAGTTAGCTTGTAACTCGGCCACTAGGTTTTTTGTGACAGCGCTTTGTGATACATGTATCTATGGTTCGATGAGCAAACACAACTGTAGGTACCGACCCCGCCGGTAGCATCCACCAAATTGTGGCCCAACAAAAGGGGTGATTGTCAGATTGATTCAAGGCTTAGTCAAGCCTAGTTGAACCCTCTGAAATCCCAAACAATGGAAATTTAACAGAAATATGCACAATTGGCCTCACCAAAACACTGGAAAACGAGGGTTTGAAACCCGCAACTATCACAACTATCCCTTGAATAGCTCAATATCAAACTGCTGGTACATGGAGATGATCTCTTGGTACTGGCAGACAAGAAAGGGCAGGAATTCATGCAGAAGGTACTCAGCAAAAGATACGAACTTGTTGCCTGTATATCTCCATCAAAGTTCAAATGACTAGCTAGAATTCCCGTGAATGAAATATCATGTGATGTGGTAACCAAAACAACGAACCCACTATCCAACGATGCGTGGTACTCTAATATCTGGCAATGGTTTATTGTTGGGTTTCTACCACATTCCTTAATTTAATCAGATACTCAGACCCTCCGAGTACCAACAATTTCATGGCTAAAAAGTCCAAAGTCATATCCTGGGTATATGAAATATAAATATATCTGAAATATGTTCCATCATTATTTTCTATCGTTTTCCATCATGCTTTCTATCATTTTCCATCATGTTCCATCATTTTCTGTAATTTTCCATGATTTTCCCTGGGTACTTGGAAGGTTTCGCTACAGACTTCCCATCGTTTACACCTTCGATGACCTGCAGCTCGGTCGCGCCTTGCGCGTAGCGACACTTCCCCAGGGACCGCGGCAGGAGATCGTTGGGGGTGCCACTGAAGCCCAGGCGAAAGGAGCACAGCACCTGGTGCGAAGATCATGATGAAATATGGTTGATAAAAGGTGGATAAAATGATAACATACTGGGATAGTAATAGTAATAATGGGATAATAATAATAGTAATAATGGGATAATCATAGTAATAACATACTGGCATAATAATAGTAATAACATAACTGGGATAGTAATAGTAATAATGGGATA